>Ga0209835_1000235_pt1 | contig 38078 bp, 27 predicted proteins | sample LakKivwa52mmetaG_FD_184138 | JGI IMG/M metagenome (GOLD analysis project Ga0209835, IMG submission 184138) | Anoxic lake water microbial communities from Lake Kivu, Rwanda to study Microbial Dark Matter (Phase II) - Lake Kivu water 52m metaG... | ecosystem: Environmental > Aquatic > Freshwater >... | reverse complement strand
TTGCCAACCAACCTGACGTGCTCCCCCTATCCGACCCAGACCGCCGCAAACTGCACACGCTGCCCGGTCTATTGCCGCTTTTCGTCATTTTCAAATTACAGCAATTACTCTGCGATACAGCTTGAAACCGGGCCTTCTGGAACACCCGTCGCGTCAAACTGCATTGAAAACATTTATCAAATAAAATGCGATTCGGCTTCCTGCCCCAATGCCTGCAAAACATCAAGCTACCCCATGCTTTGCAGGCAATACAACCAAAGCGACAGCGATGCGGCATATTGCCGCAAGTGCAGCATCGCAGGCAGGACGAACTTCACCTATTCTGGCGCCCCAGTAACGCCATATTTCAACAGCTCGGTCACTGGGCTTGGGGCGAACTGCACGAATTCTCTTTGCAGCCCGTTATGCAAGAATCAAATTGCCGCCATACCTCTGCCGGATAGTGTTCCTGGCTGCAGCAACTACACCCAAGCCACGCACTATGCCGGAATCCAGTGCCAGGGCGGAAGCAACGAGTGCTACACCATAATCAACGGGAACTATTTGTACCGGCCTTGCAGGCCGGGGGAAAGCGACACGAATATCATCCGGAGCATTGGCGATGATACGCTCCCGTCAGTTGTCGATTCTATTGTTGTAGGAGACCTGCAGAGAGGCAAGCCTGCCCAGGGGAGAGCCATAATGTTCGAAGCGACCAGAGGCACAGGCAACGTGGGCATTATTGAACAGTGCAAAGCCAGATGCAACAGCACGACTAACACCACCTGCCAGCAGAACATAATGCTGACAAATGATTATTCTGGGTGCAAGTGGTGCCCGTCCCTGTGCAGAGTGGACGGAATCGCCATGAATGATACGCTTTGCAACCCAGAAGCCTGCAATGCAACCAACTGCCCTGCTTCGTGCAAGGCGGAGTTGCCTTCCGAAGCAAGCATCCTCTGTTCGGAATACCTCGGCACAGGTTATGGGGACATTAGTGTCACGTCAGTAGCCATAAACAACCGGCTCGCGCCCTACAACAGCAGGATTGGATGCAGGCAGTGCCCGGAAAACTGCAGGATAAAATACTCTGACGGGACAATCTACGAAGGAAGCTGCGGGCTTCTCAACAACACGGGCAATGCATTCGTTGACTGCTCGATTGCAAACTGCCCATCGCATTGCAGAGTAACCGTGCCGAAGCCGGATGATGTCGGCATATGCAAGAATTCTGTCAACGTCACCGCGCCTTGCGCGCTGTGCTCGGCTTTCTGCAGAAGAGCCTCGTCCCAATTTGAAGGTGCCGGAGCCTATACTTCCTTGTGCGGGCCGAGCATTTCCATCAATGAAAGCGGAACCGTGACAACCGCCAACGCGTGCGGCGCGAACACGAATAAATACCGCTTCGGCTGCCCCTCGACCTGCTACATCCCCTCATCAATCTCCGGAATATGCACGGGCTGCGGGAACCTCTATGAGGACTGCAAGTTCACGCCCGCAGTCAGGAGCAATTGCTATGATGTCTGCACCGCGGAGTCTCTTGCCGGGACTGCGAACATAGGCCCAGCGGATTTCCTCAAGAAGCTTCCCGGAGCAGATGGCAGCAGCGACATCAAAGCCGCAGGCGTGCTGTTGATTCCGGGCTTGGTGCTGCCGCTGTTCGGGATAGTCATAGTCCTGCTGTCCATAAGGACGCTCTCCCCGATTTTCGGCGGGGACATCGACATACCGGGAATAGGGAGGATATTGTGATTTGCCCCTGCCAACCCACGAGCTGGTTGCGCCTTCTTTTAGCTTCGGCTTTCGTGCTCTTGCTTGCCTTGAATTATTCCCATGCAGACGACTGTGATTGGTGTGGGACAGACGGGGAGGGGGGAGGCGGAACTGGTGGTGGCGGGTGCCAAATCCCAACCATACATATGCTAATCTCGCCAGACCCCATAGTTCACGCCTTACCTGACTACGCAGACCGCACAACTAGCCCAAACGGAGTTCTCACCTGCACCAACTGCGGAAGCATGGCATCCAGTTATTATTTTAAGAGCCCGGCCAATGCATGTGATCCAAACACCTATAGCTATGCAGTTGTATGCGATCCTAACTATGTCATAGTCGGCCGCGCAGCCTACAATGGTGCAACGGGCCAATATATCAATCAGGTTTATGTTGCCCATCCATCATATCAAACGGGGAACAACCCGAACCCTTCCAACGGCTGGTCATATCAGTGCCAACCAAGCATTTGTAAAGACCGGGACAAGTTCTTCTTTTATACTGGTAGTAGTTGCAATTACACTCTTACTCGAACTATTTCGGGAGTTACCTATACAACAAATGGTAGGATAAGTGCTATGAACGGAAGCTTTAACGGCGTACAGAACCGGATTACTATAAACGAAAGCGGGCAAAGCCACCTGCCAGACTCGCCTATGGCTAGAGACATAACGCCTGACAGCATCTATCCGCAAGGGACGGCCAGCTGCTCCAACTGCCCGCCGCCCACCCCCAATGACCCAGACGGGCAGACAGTTATCCTGAGCTACCAGTGGACGCTGAACGGCACACAGATACAAAGCGGGCCTAGCACTATGCTCGACTGCCAGCATACGGCTGGCTGCGGAATCGGCACGCTAGCTATGCGGGTTGCGGCATGCGACCCGGACGGGTGCAGCTATTCGCCATATTCCAACCCGACGCAAGTCATCCCCAACCCGCCTTCCATGGAGATGAGCCAGAACGCCATTTTCGTGATGCTCGCGATAGCAATCCCCCTCGCGGTTGTCGCCATCATCTACATGGGGACCTACCTCCTATCTATGCCGCATTTGCGCCCCATACTCAACGACGAGCTGTTCCAGATACTCGCCACTGCGGTCGTGCTTCTTTCAATCGTCGCATTGAACGTGACCATCGATGAATACGTGGTCAGCGCAGTCGGCTCCGCGGGCGGGTTGCCAAGCGCCCCTTCGAACATAACTGGCGCGATGGACCTTGCTATGCAGAACCTGCGCGGGCTTGAGCAGAATGCCACGCAGCTTCTCTCAGGCCTTGGCAAAACAAACAGCCTTCTTGGCGCCGAGGCTTCACGGAGCATATTCTGCAACATGAAAGGGGTTGGCTTCACGCTGACTAATTGCAGCCCGCTGAACGCCTTTAGGGGAAGCCTGGTCCCGCCTTCGATTGCCACAGCTGCCGCGCTTGCGGACATATACGCGCAGATGGCGCTCCTTTCGCTTGCGAGGCAGGCTTCTTTTTCGATGATAATCCCGCTCGGGCTCCTGCTCCGCTGCTTCAAGCTCAGCCGGAACGCTGGGAACACGCTTATTGCGATAGGGTTTGGGTTCTATACTGCCTACCCCATAGCCATAGTTGCGACCAACAGCATGTTTCACGGGAATCCGCCGCCTGCGGTCCCGGTCATAAATATGATGGACGGAAAGGAGTGTGACCCTCAGGAAACAAGCATCCCCAAGGCACAGCGTTTCATCACCGATAGGGCATGGGATTTCACGGACTTTGCCATGGTGTGGCAAACTGCCTATTTCATCCTGGTGAGAGTCCTCCTCTGCTCGATACTCAGCCTCATCATAACGCTAGGTTTCATAAGAGTGTTCGCAAAGCTTATAGGCAGCGAGCTTGACGTGTCGTCGCTCGCGAGAATTAGCTGAGGCATTGTATGGAAAGAAACACCTCCCGCGCCGCCTGCTTCGCGCTTTTGGCAGCGCTGCTCCTAACCACGCCTGCGTTTGCGGCAGCCGTCCAGGAGCCTCTCCAAGCCCCGTTCTTGTCCCCCCAATATCCAACCTCGAAGGACAAGATAACCTGCGATTATGGCTGCACGGGCTTTGGCGGACTTGCGCTCGAATATCTCTGGCATGTTGACGAAGCCCCTTTTGGCTCATGGGAGAAAGCTTCGGGGCCTGTTTATTTCGATTGCCGCGAGCAAGGCTGCGTTCCCGGGCAGAAGCTCAGGCTCGACACGCGGATGCTGAACGAGAGCGGCGCAACCCGCTCGAGCGTGCGCCAATCAAGGAACGTGACCCTGGGCTACCGCTGCGACTTGGACGGCGAGCCTTGTGCTGATGGGAGCTGCTGCGCTGGGCTCTATTGCGACACGCGTTCCAAGCCGAAAACCTGCAAGCCGCCTTCGCTCCAGGGTCAGCCGTGCAGCACGAATAGCAACTGCGCAGCAGGGCTTGAATGCTACAAAGTCGGCGGGATAACTTCCTGCACGATGTGTGTTGGTGAGGGCGGCACGATTCGGTCGGCAAGCGCCCTTTCCTGCTGCCCCGGCCTTTCAATGAACCCAAACAGCCATGCGTGCTCGGCTCCAAAGCAGCAAATACTGATGGGGCAGACGATGCCACAAGGAGGGAGCGAGCAGCTTTACTATGTTACTGGACCCGAGGGAATGGCAAGCGCCGTGGCCCTCGCAATCTTCGGGACGCTCCTTTTGATTGCTCTTGTCTACATGGGCGGAATCGCACTCGAGAACGTACGAATGACCACCTGGTCCAAGCAGGAGCTTGCCGAGCTCGCATTCTCAGTCGTCGCCGTCGGAATCGTCACGCTCATCATAGCCGCATTCTCAAGCGCGAATGCGATGGAGCTTGCGTCACTTGCCTCGCCCCGCATGCCGGCGATTTATGCCAACCTGAGTGCCTACGATGCCGCGCAGCTTTACCTAGAATATGCTGCAGGCACCGGGCTTAGGAACATCGCGAACATACGCTCGAACGTGGGCGCCTATGAGGTCAGGGTGAGCTACCAGAAATACGAATGCAAGGGGTTGTGCTTTATCTCCCTCACCGGTCAGACGCTTTCGGTTTATGCTGAAACCATCGAGCTCGCCATAGCCAACGGGATGCTTGGCACGGCCACAACAGCCTACTTGGCAATACTATTCCAGATGTTCACGCTCAGCTACATACGAGAGGGACTTTTCATTTTCCTGCTGCCTCTGGCAATAGTCATGCGCTCCATCCCCTTCATGCGCGGGCTTGGCGGGGCGCTTATCGGCATAGTTGTCGCGATGTATGTCCTTTACCCTGCAATGCTCCTTGTCGATGCGGTATCGGTTCCGGCAATCGCCTCGGGGCTCGGGCAGATATCCGTTCCGGATAGAGACGAAATGGGGTGCGCGGGCATTGCGATGTTCACGGGCTATGACGGAACCAGCTCCATCACCTGCGTTTCTGCAAGACCAGAGTCGAAGCTCTACGTTGCTTCAGGCGCCGCGCTCATGGCGGACAGCATAAGAACCGCCGTCCTGGGCTGGCTTCCGGATTCCTGGGCGAACACCATTGAACCCTATGTTCCTGGAAGTGAGATTGGGGTGCCGCGCCCGTCAAGCATGATCGAGCTTATGAAGCTTAACTCCCTCGTGTTCATTGTGGGAATATTCATGCCTGCGTTCAATTTCATAGTCATTGCAATGCTTGCGAGGGACCTTTCGGGATTCTTCGGAGAGGCTGCGGAAATATCTAAGCTGGGGCAGATGATATGAAAGGCTTGAAACATTATGCGCTGGCGGCTCTTCTTATCCTTTCAGCCCTGGCTTTCGCAAACCAGGTTGACGATATGAGAAACACATATGCCGGAATCCTTGGCGGCAGGCTTACTCACTGGGATGGCGTTGCAATGGCGGCGGTGATGATATGCTTCCTTCTTGCCGCGCTTGTCTACATGTTCGGCAAGGCAATAGGCTCGGACCCGCTTGTCCGCTATGCCAAAACCGAGCTTTTGCAGGTGGCTGCAAGCTCGCTCATCATATTCTTCATAGTCGAGCTGCTGTTCACACTCTCGACAGGAAGCGGATTCGACTTCATGGTAAAAGTCATCGGGGCAGACAGCTACATACCCTGCGGTGCCGCCCCTTTGGGAAAATTCTACATCTGGTCGGATAACGGTGAATTCGGAGCCGGGCCAATCGGCGCGTTCAAGTGCAAGCTTCAGGAGAAGATAAGCGGGCTTGAGGGGGCGTATGGCGAGGTCGAGAAGGGCAACAAGTGGAGGGAGCGCTTCACCTCGACTTGCTTCATGCTTTTCAGCGTTCCGGTCTATTGCGGCGACTGGAGCATGTCAATGCACAAGAAGGTCGAGGAGGCCCATCTTCTTGCAACCAAGATAACAAGCCTGCTCATTTCGCTGCACGCGCAGTACGTACTTGCATCCTATGTCGAGAAAAACATGCTCGCGGTCTTCCTGCCCCTGGGCATACTGCTCCGCATCTTTCCGCTCACCAGAGGGGCTGGCGGGCTGTTCATATCTATGGCGCTCGGGTTTTTCTTCATCTGGCCGACATTCTACCTCTTGACCGACCCGACATTCGTGCATGTGGACGAGCCTGAAACGCCGAGCCTCGACAGGCAGCCAGGCATGTGCTTCAACGGGTTCAAGGGAACCGCCATAATCCTTTCACAGGCGATAGGCGGGGATGACGGCGCAGCCGCCTCCGAAGGGTTCGCTTCGGTCGAGAACGCCAAGCTATTGGTTTACCAGCTCGATGTCGCCACGCAATTCTACCCGTTCGTTTCGCTCGTGGTCACGCTTGCGTTCATGAAGTTCATGACTCCCCTGTTCGGAGGCGACATGGGGGATTTCACAAGGATGGTGTCCCGCCTGGGCTGATTGACATGGAGAAAAAACACTTGCTTGCCGTGCTTGCTCTTGCAATCCTGCTCCTTTCCGGCTGCTCCACAGTGAACAACAAGTACGTTCCGTGCTGCAAACGGGACGGGTTCATCAACTCCAGTTCCATCATCCTGAACCTCACGAATAACCCGCAGTGCAAATACGTCAGCTCTTCCGGCGTAGTCACCACTATTTCCTCAAGCTGCGCAATAACCAACGTTTCCGACCTAATAAACGGAACTGTGAGGTGCATTGTGGCCGCAAGCCATTGCACCACCACCGTCGCCTCAGAATGCACGAGGAAACCCGGCTGTGTTTGGAATGGCACTGGCTGCAGAGTCATGACTTGCTCGGACATACACAATGAAGCGGACTGCAACCTGTCGCTTTGCGGCTGGAACGGGGCGACTTGCTCTGGCGGGAGTGCGCATGTGCTCCTTCCGATTTGCGTGGATGACACGCCAAGCTCCTGCATCAACAATAGATGCAACGCCATGATATGCGGCTTTACCCGAGTCACTGCGCTCCCGCCGGTCGCTTCGCAGGATTGGAACAACGACCGGTCACAAATCAACCAGAACACCGCGCCTGCGCCTGTCGAGACCCCGAACGACCCCGAACTCAACCTCGCGGGAACGAAATGCGAATTCAAAACAATGACTAAGCTGCTTTATGACCAAGTTAAGGCATCACGCGGGAAGCTGTGGGTCAATTCATTCAGGTTCGGGGTTGGGAGGAGCTTTTCGGATTTCGAGGAGTCGCGCTATTTCTTCCCTCCGACAGACCGGGCGTGCTCGGCAAGCACGGGAACGGGCCAGAAGCTGCGCTATGTCACTTATGTCAACACAAATTCCACGTGGTGCGCAAACTACCATAATCCAGCATACTACAAATGCACGGAAAACAACCTGAACTTCACGAACATCACAGATTGCAGAATATGGTGCAAAAATGAGTCGAACTGCCAGGCAATCAGTACCGGGGGCACTAGTAAGTACTGGTGCAGAGAAACACAATTCCTTTACAATGGCGGAGCAGAGTGCAAGGCGAACTGCGATATCATATCAGACTCAGGCAAATGCCCAACTGAAAACATCACCTACCCGTTCCTCACCGGACCTAAAGCCGGGTACATGATGGGAAACGACGGGAAGATAAACGACACATACTACCGCGAAAAACTGATTTCGGAATACCGCCCGGCAGGGGTGAGCAACCACGATCTCCTTCCCTTCGAGTGCAGCTCCCATGGCCAGTGCCTCGGAGGTTTTTGCAACAGCAACTTTTACCTTCGCGGGCGGTTCCTGAACGCAAGCAACGGGCAGAGGATTGACTCCGGCTGCTGGCCAATTGAGACGGAGGATGGGGGCGTTGCGCTCAACTGCAGCGACTCGTACCACTATATTAATTCAAGCGGGTTGGTGGCCAAATACCGCGTCTTTGTGTCCAAAGTCGAGGGGGGGTGGGGGAGCTTCCCAAATGCGCGCGCGCTTAGCACGGGCGATTACAACTGGGGCGCAGGCTATAGCCAATCTAACCATCCTGCCGTCGGCTTTGTTGCGGGAAGCACCACGATACGCTATAATGGCAAGTTCTTCAATCCCTATTATAAAGCAGATGGCACTTGGACGGTAAACGAGTACGAGGAGACCGACCTTCTTTTCACAAAAAAGCAAAATGTCGGTGGAGAGGGCGATGAAGGAAGTTCTTCTGTCTATAGGATATATGTGCAAGCTCCGGTTGGTGCGACTGCCGACCAGCTTGCCACTGGACCGGACATAAAATTGTTCAAGAACTGCAGAATAAACCGGACAAGCCATATTGGGCTGTACCGTGTTGTAGATAACAACCTGTATTCCACAGGTTATCCCCCCTACCAATGGAGCTATAAAAAATATACGTGGCCGAATCGTACAACAAACGGGCACTGGAATACTGGCCTGAGGCTCGGCTCAAGCCAGGACAACCTTGGGCCACAGGCGCAGCCGATGCGACGATTCCAATTCATTAGAAGGAAGCCGGTCGTAACCGATTCGCATATACATGGGATTACGCCACATTATCCAAGTGGGACGGGCGAGGTAAATGATAACCGCCTTCATGGAACCTGGTGGATAGACCCCGACTTATTCACTCGTTCGGAAGGATTTAAGGTTGAAAGCGATCTTGGGATAGACAGTATAAATGCGTGGGTCTATGAGCTGCGGTTTGACGAGAACACGACGAGAATAGGCGACTGCGTGGTCTCGAACAGCATGCTTGCGCCGCATTTTGACGTTGAGAGGGTGGGTTGGTGCGAAGGATGCACCTATTCCACGCTTGCCTCGCAGGAGCTTTACCCATCTTCCCCGTCTGCAGAAAGCCCGCCTGGAAAAAGCCAGTACCTGTCCTATGCCGACCAGGCGAAAAGGTATCTTCAGGCAAGCGTGATGCCCATATTCGACGCGAAGAACCTCTATCTCACCTATGCTGACAATACCGCGACCAGGAGGCAAAAGCCGTCTTACGGGGCGGCATCGCTTCTTTGCGGCTATATGTATTCTCCAGATACCGCGTGGTACAAGAATCCGCCAAAAGGCGCGAGTGTTTTCATCATAGGCAACATCGGCATGCTTTCCAACTCCGCAAGCGCGGCTGGGGATGAGGCGACCTCGCCTGCAAGCGGAGGCGGCCTGAACCTTTCCCTTTACGTCGGCGCAACTGGAACCCCCATGCCCCCCGTCGCATACATGAGGCTGAATGGCGATACGACTTACATAAACGCGAGCGATGCGGGCAACACCACTTTCAGCCTCAGAGGCAAGGGTGCGATACTTTCGCGCGGGATGTTCCTGCGCCGCGTATGCCCTATGTCCTTTGTCGCGCTTGAGGTGGACTGGAACATTGTGGGTGGTACGGACCCTGCCACCGGGCTTTCTGTTGCCCACGGGTCTGCCCTTGCCTACCAAAACCAGACACGCTGGTGGATGGGGGCAGGCGGGCTTTTCAACATCACAAGCAGCCTCTCATCATTCTTCTACACGAACAAGGAAGACAATCGCGAGGTGAGGTTTGCCAAAGGGATGCCGGACAAATACCCGAACAGCGCAATAAGCATCTTTGTGCAGAACTGGATTCCAACCTGCCAAAACGGGACGGGAGATGCGAACCGGACGGCTTCGGAATTCGAAGCCCGCATGGAATTTAGCAGAAAGCTTCTTGCAACTTACGGCAAGCCATCGATAATCAGGTTCCATTTCCCGAAATCCAATTTCATGGGTTACACAGGGGTGTGCAATGAAAGCTATTTCCTTGACTACCTGTTCAAGCGCAAGGGAGACATGGTGGATGCTGGGGTCCTTGGGATAACGTATGACGCCTGGAGGGCGAACAACTCAAACCCCGGCTTCCCTATAGACAACCTGCTTTCCGGCTCCCCGCAGGAAACCGCGATAACAAAGTCTCTTGTAGACTCGGCAGGCTACCGCAGCAGCACGCCGTTCTGCACACTTGTCAATCACTCAAAGAAAGTAATAGGGCTCTCAAAGCACACCTATGGGCAGAAGATTTACGCTGAAAACGCGACTTGCGAATGCGAGCGGTGCGATGTTGCCTCATTCGCCACAGGAACCTGTGCGGATTATTCTCCCTCGAGTCACCCGCAGGACGCGCAAGCAACGCCCCAGCTTTACTGCAACGACGGGAATATATGCGAGCTGAACGCCACCGCTGCCCAAGAATTCTGGAACTATTACTGCCCGTCAACCTGCGTGAACTACGAATCCTGCGTGCCCTGCGGGGATGTTGATGCGAATGCATGGTGCAGGGTTGAGAAGAACGGGCGGGTCTGGAAGACGTCAAAGAACTATTCCGACATAACCGATGAATATTGGGACATATTAGCCGGGCTTTCTGCAAAAGACAAATGCTGCATAGAAGCCGAGCTTGCAGCCGAGCCGGGTTATGGAGAAAGCCCGCCCGCGAGATACACCTATACCTCCAAAGTATCCTACACGCAAAGGGCGGAATTCATCCAGTATCCGAAAAAGGGAGAGGAAGACATCGATTGTGGGAGGGCGCCAGACACATCGGTCCTAAGTTACTGCAATGTTGAGATTCCTCAGAGCGAGGGGACCATGGCCTGCTGGAAGGTGGACTGATGGGCTTGCCTCGTGCGTTGGCAATCGCGGTTCTTCTTGCAAGCCTATCATGCCTAGCGCACGCGGATGAGGCACCAATATGCCCTGAAAACCCGGTTCCGACCTATCTCGACATCGTGCTCGAGCCCCCTATCGGGGCGAATTCTTTGGTGAGCACCTATGTTTACAACATAAGCGATGAGGATTACATCAAGACCGGGCTTGGCGGCGCAACCATCATACTGGTCAACCAGACCGACCTTTCCAACATCAACCTTTGCTACGGGGTTTCAAACCAGGGCGGGTGGGCGAATTTCACCTATGACTCGAATCTGGATGGCTGCACGGACTATTGGTTCATTTTCTGCCCGCAGGACATAACCAGCCCGACATACGGTGCGCTTGCAAGGCAGATGTGCCTCAACAGCACAGGGCTTTCGCAGTCACTCATAGTCAATCCGATTCCGAAATGCGACCCCGCAAACACCTTAACGCCGAACAACGGGCTTGTGAACTTCCTGCCTTCGCACAACCAGTTCCGCCAGTGCACCCAGCGACCGAAAAGCTTTGCCGGGCTTTGCTGGCCCATACTCCTGATTGCTGGCATACTTCTTGGCGCAAGCCAGCTTGAAGGGAAAAACCCGCTTGCGGCATTCGACTTCTCAGCTCAGCGCATGGGCAGGACGCGCCAGTATTCCGCGCGGACGCAGCAGAGAAGCTTTGATTTCATGTCCATTGTGACTGCCATAGACAAGGCAAGGCAGGTCAAGAACAAGGACAGCAAAGGCGACAAGACAAAGGGCATACTTGAAATAGCTGGGGGGGCGATTGCAAAGAAGCTGGGCATCACAAAGGCAGTTGGAAAACTCTCGGACAAAAGCAAAAAAGGCGAAAGTGGTGGAAAGGAGGGCGGGGACGACAAAAAGAAGGACGATGGCAAGGGTGGAAACCAGAATGCTCCTGAGAGAAAAGATGCGTCTAGCAACTCTGGCAGGCCTGACCAAGTCGGCATGGTCCAGACCGCAGTCGATCCGAAAACTCAGACAGATGGAAAAGCAATCCAGCAGGCAACTACTGGAACCAATGTTGGGGGGTCGACTCTGTGGGGTGCTGGAGAATTCATGGGTGGTGTAAGGGCACTGAAAGCTCTGTTTACCGACAAGTCCGCCTGGAGCTTGGAGTGGCGTTCAGATGACGACAAGGAAAAGACAAAGAACCTGCCATTTGTGAAACGGCAAATAGAGCGGGCAAAGCAAGCACAAGGCCCTGCGCTAAGCAGAGTTACCGGCACTTACAAGAACCTGTTTTCCGGCGTGCGATTCTCAAAAGACCTTTCCACAGGGCAGAATCTGCTAAGCCTCCTGAGGCTCATCGTAGTGATGGCGATGATTGCGCAGCAAGTTGGCATGCGGGCTGGCGCTTTTGGAGGAAAGGGGAGAAAGATTGGAAATAAGCTTCTTACTTATGGCGGGATGAGCCAGGGCGCCACAAACCTCCTGAACATGCTTATCTCCCCGTCAAGCGTTCCGATATTGGGACAGCTATTTGGAGAGTCCATCGAGGGGCTCAAGCTCATTGGTGAGAATGCGCTGACTGGAAAAGCGCAAGATATTGCCTCTGGAGTCCAGATAAGCGCTGATGGGAATTTCGCAAGTTACACCGATAAGGATGGCAACATTGTTTACCTAAAGAATGATGGGAATGGCAACTTCAAAAAGACTGATGATATTGCGGCTGCAATGCAAGCGCTGGCGGCTCCTGGTGTCAGGAGCAACTGCTTTTTGAACCTGGCAACTGGCAGGGAAGCCACTTTCGGCGAATTCGGGGCTTCTTTATGGCAGGCGAAGAACAACCTTGAGCTTGAGAACAAGACGCTGATGTTTGAGTATAGGAACCTGATGAACATCACCAGCGACAGGCTCAACGCCGCGGTCAATGCGGGAGGGAAGGAAGGCCTGGATGGCGCAAAGAGCCTTGCAGCGGACATAAAGGATGGCAAGGCTGTTGCCGCAAGGGACCAGAATGGTGAGGTGGTGGCGCTTTATGGCCTTAGTGATGAGGCGAAGAATGGAATTCGGAATGGCACTATGAATGTCGAGGTGAGCAAAGACGGCACCGTGAAAGTCGTTACCAATGATAAGGCGGCCACCCCAATTCAAACCGAAGGCATCACGCTCGCAGACCGGGGGGCGGTAAGGAGCCTGCTTTCTGCGCTTGACATTCGGGACAACACGCGTAGCTCAGTAGCCGACCTGAACAAGGCGATAACCAAGGGAACCGCTGACAAGAAAATTGGACTGCTCACAAAGGCAATCAAAGACTCGCCGGCGCAGTACGAAGAGCTGAAATTCCTCGGCGAGCGGATGGACCTCAATTCGAAGATGATTGAAACGCTCGCGAATCAGTTGCAGAATAGCAAGGTCCTCGGGCGGGCGACGGACGTCCAGAGGAGAATCGATGCGGCTAACAAGTCGATTTCAAACCTCGAAAGAGCCAAGAATTTGATTATGAGCCTTGACGGGGCGACGGTTTCTGTTGATGCCAAAACTGGAAAAATTTCCATAACACTTAATGATGGTAAGAAAGTCAATGAGCATGACATCAGACTCATGTGCCAGGTGTTGGGGGTGCAAGCCACCGGCTTGGCCAATAAAATTGCTTTTGAGCAAGACGGTAGGTGGATTATAGACCATGATAAGATTGGCCGAGCCAGCAAAAGGATAAGCGGTGCGCTTAAAATGCAGGGGCAACGCCTGGTGAAATATGAGGGCATCCTTGAGAAACTCAACGGAGGCCCCCTTCAGCAGGCGCAGAATGCCATTGACGCGGCAAACGCCGCCTTCAACCAGCTTGCGCTCAAGCGCGCCGAGCTCGCGTTCATCCACGAGCTTACGACATTCTACCGCGAAGCCATCGAGAGCGAGTACAAGGCGAAAAAACTGGTGGAAATTGAATTGAAACTTGGGGAATTGCACGATATAGCCGACCTTGCCTCGAAGATAGCAAGCGGCGAGGCGGTTGCGAAACTTGAGAATGGAACGGTCGCTATTTATGTAGGAGAAAATAGTGTCGATGTAGACACCGTAAAGAAGCTATTTGAGACGCTCGGCATAGACATCGGCAGCAAAAAAGCCGTAAAGAAACTAAACGCCATGGTTGGGGGGAACGCTTTCTGTGTCTATGAGAAGGCGCTGACAAAGGAAGAAATGGCTTTGGTTGAATCCGAGCTCGGCTTTTCGCTTGGGGGCATCCGCACGCTCGAAGCCCAGTCCAATAAACTGACAAGAGCAGAGTGGGCCTCAATCTGGTCCCCGCTCCGCATTCTGCGCCATGATGACGAGAAGCTGCGTGAAAACCCGCTGACGGAGAGGGAAGTTGATTTCATCGAAGCCAGGCTCGGCTTTTCGCTTGGCGCCATCAGGGGGCTTGACAACCCGAAGAACCTGGCACTTCTTAATATGCTAAAAAGCGGCGAGGCGGTTGCGAAACTCGAGGATGGGCAGGTAGCCATCTATATAGGAGAAGCGAAAGTCGATAACAAAGTGGTTGAAGGGTTCCTCAAAGCGCTGGGCATAGGAGTCGGCGAGGATGCCCTAGCCAAGCTTTCTGACCCCAAGATGAGAGGAGTTCTGCTGGCGTTGATGAATGGCAATGAAAGGCGGTTTTCCGAAAGTGAGTCTGGCGCAGAATACCTGAAGGGTGTCCTGAAAGGCGAACTCAGTGAAGGCGATGCTGCCCTATGGTGCATAAATAAAGCTCGTGTGAAACTCTCTGAAAAGACTGTTTATAATACGCTTATTGGCTGGCTGGATGCGAAACTTGAACAGAAACCTGGGCAAGGCGGGGCGGATGAGCACAACAATTATGCCACCTTGTTGAAACTGCTGAAGGAGACTGGTCAGCCGCCCCTAGAGATATTTGGAACCCCCATCGGCGACTTCTTCACCGCTTGGTCGGAGTCTCTGAAAACCGATGTCCAGCTTGGCTTTAAAACGTGGCAAAATGGCAAGTTGCTGTCAGAGATAAAAGATGCGTTTGGAAAGACCGAGGCGATACTCTCTAATCAGCAAAGTAGCCTTAATGACGCCATAGCCCAACTGAGCGAAAACAAGAAGCTAGGAGATATGCGTCTTGAGATAATGCAGACTATCGAGTTCATCAGAAGCCTTGCCAAAATAGCTGATGATGGATTGAGGCTAGAGGAGCTAAAGAAACAGATTGAAATGGAGAAAGGAGAACTTAAGGTGAAATTAGCAGCCATAAACGTTGATGGTGCCTCTAATAAGAAGGAGAAAAAGGGGCTGATAGCTCAGCAAAAGAAACTGGAACGGGAGATTGCCGGGCTTGAGAGGAGCCTGGATGCCGTCAGAACCAAAATAGGTCTGATGAACGCAACGGCTTATCTTGGTGAAATGGAGAAAGCGCTTGTCGACGGAGACCGCGACCGCTACCTCCTCCTCAAGGCGCACTATGACACGGAATTCGGATTTGCATTTTCCACCCTAACTCATCTTTCAGAAGGCGAGAGGAAAGAGAAGGCGGGTGAGCTTCTCGCTAATGCCAATCTGGACGCCACCCGCGTCAAATACATAGACAACAGCAGTGGCGAAACAAAAGTGGGGTATGCCGACCTGACTGCGCCAGGGCAAGTTTCCCTTGTGGTACTTTCAGGAATATATCTAGCCCAGCTCGAAAGGATAGAGCAGGTATTCAAGGAAAATGAAAATAGCGGCGTTTACAAGAGAAGCTATCTCCTCTCGGAACAAGGAACCATGGAGGAGAATATCAAAAAGCTTAGAGACTATGCGACTGCAGTTCAGACTGGAACCGTGGACGGCAGTTTGGAAACAGTCAGCGGAAACCTTAGCCGCGGGCTTGAGATAGTCGCTGAAAACGAGAGGCAAATCTATTCCGCTTCTGCAAACGCGGTGAATGAACGCTTGACCTCGATGAGACTCTTGGCCTCTCCTTCATCTTACATTATGAATTCTCCGCTTCCTGGCGCCCTCGCGGAGGCGAGGGGAGGCGGAACCCTGCGGGACAACGTCCGTGAGACATTCGCCATGTCGGCTTTTGCAGGTTCGGCTTGGACCCCGGGCGCATACGACGTTGGCGCAAAGCTCCGCAAGGTCGAGATAGAATTTAGGTTGTTCAGAAGACAGCAAGACCCGGCCATCGCAATTGCAACAAGCGAGCCCGCCATAATAGTAAAACCCGAAATAACGCCCGAAGTGGTTTCAACAACCTCGCACGGGCTGCTTCTTCTTGAGACCCAGCGGGAAACCTACCTCCAAAGGTACTTCGCCACCCGCGATTCGACGGCCCTTGACAATTATGTCAAGACGCAGGTGGAGATAGTGCGCAAATACCGGCAGGAATTGCTGGAAAACGGGCTGAACCCGTCAGGCAAGGTGGCAATATATATCGAGGTGCCCAGGGAGAGCGGCGAGACCGCGCACGCCTACAACACCAACCTTGAGGTTGAGATTGAAAAACGAATCCGGGCTGCGCTTGGAAACGATGCGAAGCATGTCACCGTGCTGTTCGGCGAAAAGAAGACGGTTGACGCAAACGGCATCATTTCCTTCTTGGAAAGCGATCGCGGGAAGGATATTTGGATCGAGTTTAAGCAGTTCTTCAGGAACAACCTTGGCGGACCTGCGGAGGCGAGGAATTCGGGGGTGCTTGGGGGAACCGATGTCGGCAAAGAAAAGCCGATTGAGCAGATTATCGGGTCAACGCTGTTGAATCAGCTTGCCAATGCCAGGGATTATTCCTCTTTCATGCGGGCGATGGAGGCATTCAAAGGGAAATACACGGGGCCTGTTTACATAGAGAATTCACCCCACTGGGCGGCAGTCGACCTTTATGACGGCTCGCGAAGGACATTTGTCGGAACCCCGGAAATGTTCGATATTGGCACGAAAGACAAGGTGCAGCGGGCGACTGTGAACCCTGAATATGGGGAGAACGCGGTTCAGATGACGAGCCAGGCGCTTGTTACAAAGAAGGGAACCGAGCTTAGGGCATTCACGGCAACCAGCTTCAGCAGGACGGCAAACCGGCTTGAAAGAGACTTTTCGGAAAGCCCGAACCTGTCAGAAATCACCGATATGGTAGGGAACAACGGCAAGCTCTATACGCTTCGGCGCGAGGGCGAAAAAATAATGGTCTATGAGCAGAGGACTGAGGTCAGGGAAGTGCCGTTCGTAAGCACGAGCACCATAGTGAGCGAGCCATCGGAGCTTTACCGAGGCGATGGTGAGGGGAACGCGGCTTTGAAGCTCATAAACGCCATTTCGGCAAACGATGCCCCGCCAGAATTGGTGAAGATAAGGGAAAGTGTTGGCGATTGGGGCGCGTTTTCCAGAGAGCTTTTGGAGAATAGGACTATAAGTGATAGGGAAACCCTCACGCTTGAAGATGTGCGCAACGTCGTCAAAGCCTGCAACGGCGACGCCACTTTAGTCAGGCATGTGGAATTTGGTGGAACACCTTCGCAGGGAAATGCTGCTTATTTGAAAACCGATGGGAAGACCGCACTTGAAGCCGCGCTTGAGAGCCCTGAGATAGCTCGGATGATTGGCAGGAATATCGCCGACAAAGCCCAGAGGGAAACGTTCATTAAAGCCCTGAGGGAAAACCAGTCGATAAACAGCGCTGAGCGGGAATACGTTACTGCCAACGACATTGCCAACATCATCAGCACCATAAAGGAGCAGTGCGGCGGCAACTACGATATGGCAAGGCATGTGACGCTTTCGGATAGCTCGGAAAAAAGGGAGAAGGCTGACAATTCTGAAAAGCTTGTGGTCTATAGGGTGGAGGATAGGTTAGGAGAATTGAGGCCTTTTGTCAGTATGAATGAGGCGCATGCCGAGCTTGGCAGGCTGGTTAATGAATTCAACTCCCTTGGGGCGAAAGGAGTGGGTGGGGGGGACCAAGCAGATGCTGCAACTACTTCTGCAAGGCAGACCGAGATAGCTGGAAAAATACTTGAAGCCTTGGGGGCTCTTGAGGAAACCCCTGAGATTAAAATGCTCAGGAGGTCGGTTGAAGACTGGCAGGCTGTGCGAGAAGCCCATGAAACCATAAATGGCCTTGTTGGGGAGTTCAATAGTCCTGAAAAGACGCAAGCAGAACGGCTGGAAATCGCAGATGGCATACTCAACAAGATAGTTGAAATTCGCGAGTGGGGCTTGCCGGCTGGCGACTTTGGCGCGCTTGAAACCCAGATAACCGATTGGAAAGCAAGCCTTGCTCCAGTACGCGAGCAGCACGCCTCTCTTCACGACGGGTTCGCAAAGGCGCAGAGGCGGCTGAAGCAGATGGAAAGAGACCGGGACAAATACGCTTGAGCTATTCTTTTCTAGAGCGTCCGCTAAAGGCGAGATGAGTTTGACAAACGGACAGCGCGTCCGCTAAAAAGCAATATGAGTGGACAAAGGAAGCGACTGATAATCAAAGGAGAATACGGACTTGATAAAATCAAGACCAGCATATACAAAAACGGCTTTAGTAGTGGCGGGCTGAATGCCTCGCGTTAGCTAAGCACTTACACCCCCACCCTATCAAAGTCATCTGCTATGACCGCCTACACCGCCTAGTTTTGAGATTGGCTTCGACCTTAGATGCTTTCAGGTCTTATCCAATAGCGCGTAGCTGCCCGGCAGTGCTTTACACAACCGGTAGACCAGAGGCGCCGGACCCAAGTTCCTCTCGTACTCATGGGTACTTCCTCTCAAGCGGTGACACTCCTAGGAGATACTACCGAACTGTCTCGCGCATGTTTACCCGTCCCTTTCGGAACGGCATGGACTATACCTTCATCCTCCGCTTGCTGCGAAGGAGACTGGCGTATTAGCACTGCTTTGTTGCAGCACTTTTGGCAAATGTGCCTCAGTCTCTACGGGGGCAAGAACCTGCTATGGACGCGCATGTGACTGTCCTCCTTTTGGAGTAATTGAGCCTCCTGAACCTGTCCGTAAGCCTGCAGGCTGCAAGAAAATCCGCGTCTTTGCGGCTTTCAAGCCTCTGCAGGATACGTAAGCCAAGCTCAAGCTGCCTTTTTTTCAGTCTCACGTGCGGCCGAAGAAGCAAGAGAATCCTCCTAACTTCCTTTGACTCGACAACAGTATAATCGCTGATTCCGGTCTTCCGATGGCGAATGTATCCGCATCCAAACTGCCTTTTCATGAAAGAAAGAATCCTGTGCTGGTCGGTCCTTTGGTAGAAGGCAATGCTGCCCCTTACCTGGAAACCGCGCACATAGTCTTTCCTTCGGACAATTTGGAAGAAGATGCTGCCATCTCCGTCCAGGAATCCTGCGATATATGCAAGTGTCGTCGAATCCACAGATCCCGCCTTCCCTCGGCATTACCACCCTTGGGCGGATTATAAGCTTTAGCAGGCTTCCCTGCCGGTGCTTTCCGCCTAGGAGAGGTTCCACCGATATGAGCCAATTAAATTTTTCAAGGCCTTGCGGCCAAGCAACGCCAAATTGACGTTCTGAACCCAGCTCATGTAGGTCTTTAATGGATGAACAACCCAACCTTTGGGGGCTCCTGCACCCCCAGGATGACCTAAGCCGACAGCGATGTACCAAACCGCGGGGTCGATGTGTATTTGAGTCAATACATATCATTATCGCACAGCCTTTTCGTAGTATCCCTATTTCCCCTCTCCAAACATCGACTGCTGGAAAGGGGTGATTTAATGCCAAACCTCGGCCGGAGGGCTTGCTTAAGGCCAGCATCCAGCTTCAACAATTTGGGCAGAGAAATCTAGGGAAACTAACAATGGGAAAAGGCAGCGCATGCAAAAAATCAGATTTGTGTTGATCTCTCGCCCGCGACGAGCCTGTTACCCCCGGGGTAGCTTGTCTGACAGCTTGGACCCTCACTAAGAAGGTACCAAGGTTCGTTAAGCCCGACTTTCGTCTCTGCATCCCACGCTTTTAAGGATACAGTCAGTCCAGCATTTGTCTTTAACCCTTACCGGCGGATTTCTGACCCGCCTAAGCTGAACATTGGGCGCCCTTGTTTCCTTATCGAGGGCGTACCGCCCCAGCCAAACTATCCACCTGACCCTGTCCCTTTCGGTAGAGCAATACAAAAACGGCTGAATGGTGTTACAATTTCGCCTATTTGCACCCCAGAAGGCGCAACATGACGGCTCCCATTTACGCTCCGCAGCAATCTTCGTATTACAAGATCAGGCTATAGTAAAGCTCCACGGGGTCTTCGTTTCCCCCTAGGAGTCCTCTGCATACTCACAGAGTAGTAAGTTCACCAGGTTCCAGCTAGGGACAGTGGGAGGCTCGTTACGCCCTTCATGCAAGCCACCAATTAAGCGGCGAGGTATTACGCTACCTTAAGCTATCTGTTTTAACCCGAAATAACGAATTTCGGTCCTCCATTACTGGAGGTGTCGGACTATATCATAACCGTTTGTCAGGCGGTTTTCGACGTATAGTCTCTGAGGATCCGTTGGAAGCCTTGCTTCCGCTGCCTTGCGCATTACTTTTGACCGCGCTCGGACACGTTTCCTGCTGATTGCCCTCATCAATCCACACCATTGTTCCGCAAGCGGAGATGGGATTTTTGGGTTTCCAGCATATGGTCGAATTTATCGCGACCCCCTTAGTCAGTTTTTAGCTGAGGGTCAGAGTATGGGGTTGGAGTCTCCAAGAAAGATGATGCCGCTCGAACTTGTCCGCGTAAAAAATTGGGACGCGTTCGAGAAATTTTTTGCATTTTTCAATTCCATATATGCGAAGATGGTGCTGAGGAAGCACCGCGTGCTTGTGGATGTATGGCCCGTTCAGCTTGGTGCTGATGCCGTGCTTTTCCAATATCTTGCTGGCTATTTTCAAGTATTCCAATCCCTTTGAGGATTGTGTTATGTCTATGACTGGTATTTTCGATTTGGTCGAGAGGTAAACCGACCCCTCGGCATCGAAAAGCCCTGCGACGAAAGCCGTGCCGAAAAAGCGCTTCTGCCTTCGAAGCCCAATGAGCTTCTGCACTGCAGACTTGCTCCTTTTCCTAAGAAGGTAAACATCCCTTTTGAATATTTTCCCTTCTACACCGAAAGCCTCGCGCAGAAGTGAGTTTACAAACTCCAGCCACTCGCGATTCTTCTGGTAAACCTGTATTTCGCCGCGCTTTTCATCGACGTAAGCGTCTTGAAATGCGCCAATAAGATACTCCTCGCAGCTTCGCATGGAAGGATTGCCCATTCTTTCCATATAAATAAGGTGGAGACTGCAAATACCCCCGCTCTTTGCTGGCGCTTAGACCCGTTGAAACGGGCGTTCACGTACCAGTAGTGAGCAGGCGTCACCCGCAATACTAATCGTTTCCGATTTGCTGCGAGTTGTGTTTTTGATAAACAGTCGACCTCCCCTTGTCACTGAGACCTGCCAATCCGTGAAGAAAGGCAGGCATGGCTTATCCCGAAGTTAAGCCACTATTTTGCCGAGTTCCCTTAGCTGAATTCCCCTGTCACGCCTTGGCTTTTTCTGCCAGCAGCACCTGTAATAGTTCTAGGTACGAATGCACAGAATCGGATGCATTCCCTTTTCATGGACTCCGGGGATGGGGTGGATTTGGTCCGTTTGGGCCGCTTCTCCTCATAAAAAGACTCGACGGCTCTATCAGATTTAAGCGAAGTCTCCTCCGCCCACCTTACCCCAAAGCGTCAGAAATGCAACTTGCGTTGCCGCGTCTACCTGTGCAGGACCGGAATCTTGACCGGTTTCCCTTTTGCCAATTTGCGATTAGCGATTGGCTTAGGATCGCCTTACTCTGAGCTGAAGAACATTGCCCAGAAACCCGTGTGCTATGCGGCGTCCAGGATTCTCGCCTGGATATGCTGTTACTAGTACCAGGATCTTCGTAACTGGCCAGTCCACAGGACGTCACCGCCCTGCTTCTGCCCGACCAGCTCGCCCCCCTACCAGATTGCCTTTTTGAGGCAACTCCGAGGTTTCGGTACCAGGCTTAGCCCCGATCATCTTCGGAATCCGCGATCTAGACTGGTCCGCTATTACGCGTTGTTTAAAGGATGGCTGCTTCTAAGCCTACCTTCCAGCTGTTTTAGACCGGAGACTCCTTGTGGATTCGCACTTAGCCTGAATTTAGGGACCTTAACCTCGGTCCCGGTCGTTCCCGTAATGGCCTACTAGCTTACCCAGTAGAACCCGACTCCCGACTTCTACGACGGTTGCAGATTCGGAGTTTGACAGCAAGGCGACTCCTTTCGGAGCCAATCCCCGCGATCAGTGCTCTACCCCGCAACCAATCTCCATCGAGGCTGTCCTGAGGGACATTTCGAGGGGAACTCGCTTTGGCAAACTTAAAAGCTATTTAACAAAGAACTCAGTCGTTTTTTCTTGCGCAAAATGGGTATGTGAGCGTGAAATTTCATCAATTGGTCCTTGCCATAAAGCACGAGGACGGATTTTTCTCCGTCCCTGTACAAATGCGGCTTGAGACCTAATTTTGCCAAAAACTCCGAGATAAAAAGAAGTGAATCCCGGTTGTTCTGGTAAAACGCCAATTTTGTTTTTCCCGTTTTGCGAAACGTTTCAATGGAAGTAACATACCCCTCAGCATCAAAAAAACCTGCCACGTACCCTTTTCCGATGTTAATCTCGGTGGCAGATAATTCCCTGATGATTTTTGGAGTAGCCCAGAACCGCTGGTCCTTGGGCATCTCGAAGACGCTCTCAAAAAAGAGCGCCACCGGTTTTGAATGAATCAAAACACGATGCCCATCACGGTCGGCTTCCATCTTAGGAGCGATACCGAACTTGCTTCTGAATATCGAGGATATTTTCCTCAGCCACGAATAACTGTGGCGCCCGCTTTGGAAAAGCGAGATTGTGTATTCCACGCCGTTTCGCTTGGAAACAGAGCCGTCGCGCAATGCACCCGCCAGATAAGCCAGCTCAGAATCCATCTTGCGAGGGATTTTCACAGGTGGCTTAGAACGGGAACAGAACGCTGTTGCTTTCCCCCACACTTCATCTGCCCCGCTTTCCTTGAGAATCAAGGGAAGCGGAACTATCCCTGTGGAAAGATAATGGAAATAGCTTGACCTTGAAAGGCCTTCTCTCCCCAATTTCTCCACGAGGAATCTGTGCGGAAGTTTTGCAAACAGCTTGTTTTTGGCAAACAGCAAAACCAAGTTTGGTATGCTCACGACACTCATAGTTCTCTGTTAGGACGCAATAGCCTTATAAGTTAATTGCCGAGTTCGATTGGACTATCACCCCTAAGCACGGGTCACCCGAGCAGAATATACTAGCATCGGTTGCGGACCTCCACCAGCCGTCAGGCTGGCTTCGTCCTGCCCTCGCTTAGTTCACATCGGCTTCAAGTCTGATGAATGTGACTGGTCGCACTTTCGTACGACGTGCCTTTCTTACGATGCGCACTCTCGCTTTCGCTTCGGCTTTCGCCTCGCCACATCACATCAACTCCCTGGCTCTTGCTTCGAGAAGAACGGCGCAACACTGGTATTTCCGCGTCGCTTCCCCCCTCTCGGGGAGTCGCTTCCGCGGCAGTGCCCTTTCGCGCTGCGCCAAATTGTAACCATTCAGTTTGAGGCTCTTTTGACAGCCCTTTCGGGCTCCTTTTCAGCTTTCACTCGCGTTACTAATTCGCTATCGGTCTCAAGTTATATTTAGGGTTGGAGGTTAGTACCCCCGTCTTCATGCCCAATATCCGATGAGCACTACTCGCCTGACTTCGCTCCACTGCCGTTAAACTACGGGGCTTTCACCCTCTATGGCGCGGCTTTTCAGCCGACCTCGAATCGGGCAATGGATACTCCGTCCCACATCTACAGTACATTGCTGCACTGCATTCGGTGCGCCCTGTTCGGCTTTCAATCACCTTTACCGGCCGAATCCCAATTGGTTTCTTTTCCACCCGTTACTAGAATGTTTTAATTCTCGGGGTGTTTGCACCTCTCGGTGCGCCGCCCTACCTCCGGATCAAAGGATGCCTGCGCCTTCCCGGAGAATTTCGCTGCTTGCCGCGGGGCCCTGTTCTACTTGAGCCAAGCCATCCACTGAATGGCGTAACATGCATATGCTTGAACTCTCTTTGAGTATCAGTCGCTTCCTTCATACTCGTAAGATGCCTGCACACTCGAGGCGCGTTCATGTTTAATCCTGCGCCTGTCAACATCTGCAGCCAAATCGGCAGACCGCACCGGTCCGCCGCGCTTCCCCAAAGAGGGGAAAACGCCTCATTTTCATGAGCGTGAAACTTTGTGAAACCTGCTAAACCCCGGAAAAACCGAGCCCCTTCCCCCGCGCCGAAAAATTCGGTGGGGAATATTAAGGCTTGTTTTTCCTTCCTTGTGATTCATCGCATCCAGGCAAGAGCCCGGCGCTGATGTCAGCCCTCCGACGAGCCGATGTTTAGGGCTTATATAAGAAGGCATTGGTTTATAATCGTTTCTGAAAGGGGACACGGCTTGCCTGCGCAAGACACAAACTACGCTATAGGAGGTATGGAGCATAGGATTGGTGTGAACGCCGATAGCTATTGTGCTCGACTTCAATAATGATTTGTGTTGGGATTAACTTCCATCGTTTTGCCCTGATTTTTTCGCCGATTCGTGTTTCCGCAGTATACACCAGGCCATTCCAACCCTGTTTTGCCCTGCCTCGAAGCTTAAGGTCGATTAAGGACAGCCCCCATTGTGGAAAATTGATGAGGTCGGCTACATTGGCACTGCTACTGAAAATTATCTTTTTATCTCCTTTCTCATGAAAGACACTTGCAGTGTCTGCTATTTCCCATATACAGATACCTACTAATGGATCCTTTTCGAAAAAACTTGCCAGCACAGCGGGCAATTTAGCTAATTCTGATATATCGAGATTGGGCCAGGTAGCAATGCCGCGCTCTTTGTTGTTGAAGTTTGATCTGAAAAGATTAGGGAATAGATTTGTTGCGCCACCATGGTTTTTGATTATCTCGGATGCAGCCTGCGCAATGCGCGTGATTGCCTCGCTATGTGCGGCTGGTTTTGCCACCCATGCTCGCTGTATTTCACAGATATCTTTCTTGGCGTTTGGGCTGGAAAGCACCTTTAGCGCGTCTTTGAGTGTAATCTTGCGCCAGAAAACACCCCATCTCTCAAGCTGCTTTCTTTGGCGCGGTGTTGATTCGCAGAAAACAAGAACAGGCGAATCGCCACGAAGTATGTCCTCGTGCAAAACCGACGCTCTTTGGAGAGCAGTGGAAATCAGCTTTCTTTCGAGGCGAGGCGATAGATAATCGTTTGCAAAGAGATTGAAGCGTATTGACCACTTTTCTTCACCGTGATTGAAGATTGTGGCTAGCGCATAATGGAAAGTGCCGATGTTTCGCCCTTGATAAAAAATCTCCAGAATATGTGTTTCTGCGCCCCGAATCATGCCTCGCTCGACCAATGGCATTACGCGAATATCCGAAGACCGCGGCCTGCGATAAGGCAGATTGAGCGGCATTTTCGTGCTGCGCATGTTGCAGAATCTGTGCCAAAGAGATTAAAACCAAAACCGCAAGCCTTTTATGCATTTTCTACCATAGTTATCATGGTGTTTTTGCATGAATCTTACCGTGAAGTTCGACGGGCACGTCGCAGGCGTCATTGACCGGCTTGTGGAGAAGGGAGTGGTTGCCACGAAAACCGAGGCTCTGCGCCTTGGCGTCCTCGAGCTTGAGGAGAAGTACCTCAAGGAAGAGGAGAAGGAAAGGCTGTTTGACGAGTGGGCGGCAAAGGAACTGCAAAAAACCGAGAAGCTGTGGAAGGCGGGCAAATTGAAGACTTATACTCAAGCCGAATTTGACAAGATAGTCAAGTCTGCAAAAAAGTAAGCCACCGGAATTGCACTTGGCGACTCCTTAAAAGCAGTGTTTGCGGCGTAAAATCATGCCGTTTGAGCCTATCTACAGCGAGAGATTCACAAGGCAGTTATTGCATCTCTCGAAAGACAAGCAGGTCGCGGTTGGGAAGAAGATTACGCAGATAAGGGAGAATCCAGAACATTTCGACTTCCTTCGGGGAGAAGAGAGGCTGCAAAAGGCGCGGGTTGGTAATTTACGGATTCTTTTCATAAGGACAGGGAACACCATACTCTTTGACAGCGTCGCCAAAAGAGACGTTGCCTACCGCAAAAACTAGACGACTTCCCCGTAGGCTTTGAGGACGTCGAATGATTGCTTGGCAAGCCCGGGGTCGAGGTTGGTGCGGATGGAGGGGTTCGTGACTGCCTTGGAAAGTGCCATCGCGCATGCCACGCGCACCTCTTCGCTCTTGTCGGATGAAAGAAGCGAGAGCGCGCTTTTCACGAACTGCCAGCCCACGCGCTCGGAAACGTAAGCCGCATCGCGCATGTGCGCCTCGCTTCCCAGTTTTTCGAAAACGCAGCCAAGAACCGACAGTATGTCGCAGCGCTCCTCAACCGATTCCGAGGGGTTCATCACCGCGGAAAGCACGCTTTCGAAAAACTGCGGGTCGGAGAGCATGTTTGATGCCGCGGCGACCGAGTAGAACTTTATCATGCCCTTTTGCGCGAAGCGGTAGTGGAATTCTGCGCCGCCGATGTGCGCGAGAAGCTCGTCGAGAAAATCGTCCTGCATGTAGAACTGGAGCATGGCAAGAAGCCTCATGTCCCGAGACTTCCCAAGCGAAACCGCGGCCTCCATCTGGCTTTGCTCATCCTCGGAAAAAAGGTCGCGAAGCATCTTTTTTTGCTCGCTGTTGAGCATGAGCTCGCCCGTGAGCTTTCGAAGCCCGGATGAAAGCGAGACTTTCAGACCCTTCAAATCAAGAGCGCAGACAAGCACAGTACCCACCTATGAGAAAAGTTTCCTCATCACAGACATTACCCTTCCGCGAAGCGCCGAGAACCATCCTGTGACTTTCTTCTGCGCCGCCCGCCTTGAGGAAACGGTTTCCTCCCTTGGCTTGTACGCCGTCTGGAAAATGAACATGGGATGCACCTTGGGGAAAAACGCAGCGCAGGATTATAATCACCACCCAAACGGGAGGGAGCTGCTAATCCCTTCGCTAATCCGAAGTAAATGAAGCCCGTTGCTTCTCCCCATGCCCGCCTGCGCCAGACTTGCTCCTGTGGAAAAACGCCCCCTTGGGATTTCATTTATAAGCCCTTCGCTGAAAAAGGGGGAATAGCTCTTTTTCAAAGAGCCTATGAAACTCCCCTCCCTCGGGGGGGAACGAGGTGGAATTATGGCGAAAAGCTACGTGAAGTTTGAGACACCAAAAGACGTGCAGACAAAGGCGCTTGAGGCGATAACCGTCGCCGCCGACACCGGGAGGGTGAGGAAAGGCGCGAATGAGGCAACCAAGGCAATCGAGGGCGGCAACGCCACCCTTGTCGTAATTGCCGAGGATGTCGACCCGGAGGAAGTGGTGCTCCACATCCCCATGATTTGCGCTGAGAAGAACGTGCCCTACTGCTATGTGCCGACAAAGAAAGAACTCGGCGCTGCAGCGGGATTGAGCGTGCAGTCCGCGGCCATCGCAATCGAGAAGCCGGGGAATGCCGCCGAACTCATCAAGGGAATTTCCGAGAAGGTCGGAAAGCTTGCTCCGAAGAGTGAGAAGCCTGCGCCAATTGAAGCTAAAAATGAGGAGAAGAAACACGAGGCAAAGCCCGCGGCTGAGGGCAAGCACGAGGCAAAGCCCGCGAAGGAAAAGAAGCCGCGCGCGAAGAAGGAGCCGAAAGGCGAGAAGCCTTCGGCCAAGAAGGAGTAAGCCGCGCGGGTGTTTTTGATGGCAGGACCAGATTCGATACCGGTGGAGGTTGTGGAGGTCGTCGTGAAGACAGGCATCCACGGCGAGGTCTACCAGGTCATGTGCAAGGTGCTTGACGGCAAGGACAAGGGAAGGGTCATCAGAAGGAACGTGAAGGGCCCGGTGAAGAAGGGCGACGTGATGATGCTCCTTGAGACCGAGCGCGAGGCAAAGGAAATCAAGGCAAAGTGAGGTAGACACCATGTTTTGTTCTTTCTGCAACGAGGAAATCGCCAAGGGCACGGGCGAAATATATGTGCTTCGCGACGGGACGCCCCAAAACTTCTGCAGTAGCAAGTGCAAGGCGAACTTTGTAAAGTTGGGCAGGGAAGGGCGATTGTCCCGCTGGACCAACAAGGGCGAAATCCTGACGAGCGAGAAGAAGGTCGAGGAGAAGAAGGAAAGTGCGCTTGCCAAGGAAATCGCGCAGAAGCTCGCCGAGAAAGGCTCGGCCCCGAAGAAGTAGTTTGTTTTTTTTTGTTTTCAGCAAGGCAAGGTGGTCTGATGGATGGCGGCCGCACGCTAGTGCTTTTGAAGCCCGACTGCATCATGCTCGGCTTTTCAGACCGCGTGCTTTTCGAGCTGTCCAGCCGGGGCTTTGGAATTGTTGCTGCAAAAACCATGAAGCTCGACAGGCGCATGATCAGCGAGCATTATGCGCAACACGTAGAAGAGCCGTTCTTCCGGGAGTTTGTTTCATACATGACTGCCTGCCCGGTTGTCGCGCTCATAGCCCGGGGAAAGGGCGCACAGGAAAGGGTTCGCGGGATTTTCGGGGCGACCAACCCTTTTGAAGCCGAGCCGTGGACCGTGCGGGGCAGATGGGCGCTTTCAAAGGCATACACGCTTGTGCATTCGAGCGAGAAGGGGTGCGTGGATGGCGAGATTGAACGGTTTTTCGGGGCAGCCGGTTTTCTGGGAAGCGGCAATGCTCCCTATGTGCAGGTTGGCGAGATGGCAAAGGACGCCGGCAGGGGAGTCATCGATAGGTTCGCATTCGTGCCTGACGCTGGGGAGCGGAGGTGCCTGGCAACCGGAAGATGGGTGCCAGATGAAAAGCATGTGGCATTGGCAAGGCAGGCGCTTCGCGAGTACGCAGAAATGAAGCTGAAGGGTGGCTTTCCGCATGCGCCAGGGCGAAATGAAGTAGGGCGCGCAAACGAGAAGAAGGCGAACAAGCTGTGTTGAGGTGGGAATATGGAGAGGACGCTAATCATACTGAAACCGGACTGCGTGCAGAGGGGGCTTTGCGGCAGGGTGCTTTCGCGCTTTGAGAAGCGCGGCTTCGTGGTTGCCGGCATGAAGATGATTGGGCTTACGCCTGCGCTTCTTCGCGAGCACTATGCGCATATTGCAGACAAGCCATTCTTCCCCGGGATAGAGAAATTCATGTCGTCCTCGCCTGTTGTCGTGGCGGTCATCGAGGGCAAGGAAGCCGTCGAATCCGTGAGGATGATGTGCGGCCCCACGAACGCGAGAAAGGCGGCGCCGGGGACGATACGGGGTGACTACTCGCTTTCCATGCAGTGCAATGTGATACATGCCTCTGACTCACTGGAAACCGCGGGCAGGGAAATCGCAAGGTTCTTCAAGCCAGATGAGCTACACTCCTACTCGCGAATTCTAGAGGGAATGACCTATTCTTCCGATGAGAAGCAGTAGTTGCTTTTTGCAATTTTAGGGAAGAGCGAAAGCCATATAAATTGAATGTGGTAAAATGTGAATTAGTGGTAATATGCCTGGGCAATTCCAAAAAAACGACTGGAACCGGACGATAGTGGCAATAAGAAACCGGCCTGAAACGGTTTACTTCGAAAACGGGATCCCTTATTTCCAAGGCAGGCGCGTGGTTGGAAGGGACACCCCCGTTATTGGCGGAGTTTCCTTGGGCGCAGGGGGCCGCGAAGCGATAACGGTTGACATCGACCCTCGCAGGGGGTATACGAAGCTTCGCGAGCTTTACGGGCAAGCCAAGCTGGCTGCAAGCGTTGGAGGCGTTGTCCAGCGCAATCGCGTGCTTCCCGCAGTTTATGAAACAGTAAATTTGGCTTTCAAAACAAAGAGCGAGAAGGCCGTCAACGCCCTGCTGGCAAAATACGAAGTCGGGCCGGACCAGAAAATCGCGCTGGATGTTTTCATAGCTGAAGGTGTCGGAGTCTGCAGGCATGCTGCATTGGCCTGTGCCGCCATTTTGGAGATGTTCAAGCAAGATGGGCATATCAGGGGGGAGATAAGTGTGGACCGGAACGGCACCGATGCTGGCGCGCACGCATGGTGCAGATATGCTTCGCATTCTGGTGAAGTAGTCATCCTAGATGTGATGCAGGGGTACTTTGGCACCTTGAAGGAAAGCATTCAGAAAGCCTATTGGGATTATTTTAGGCCAGAAGACCGATGACATTCGCAGGATCTGCTGGGGATGCTGTGAAAGTGGGCTGGCTTTGGGGAAATTGGCATTATTCATTCTTTTGTTCGCTTTTTCCTAAGAATGCCCCGAAAATCATGAGCGCGATTATTCCTATCCCAGCAAGCACAAGAAGGTAGCCCGCGGCATCCGCACCTATTGGAAGAATGCCTGCCATCGAGGCTGCGATGTCGTCTTTTGCCCCCCTGGTTCCTTTCGAGCCGCCATCAGGCACGGATATTTCCGGTGAGGCAAACTTTGCCATCGCCTGCTCTGTGAGCGCACGGGGGAGGCGGTAGGAGAACGAAGCTGAACCGCCGGGCAGCAGCCTGCCGGCATCCCATTCGAAGAGCATTGATTCGCCCTCAAACCCTATCCTTGAGGGCTGCGTTGCAAATGAGACCTGGCTCGGGCTGGTGGCGATTGCCAAAGGCACGCGTTCGCGCAAGACGACGATGCCCTGCGGCGCATCCCCCTTTTCGCGCACATAGGTGAGCGTCACTTCTGTGTGGTATTCGGCGTTTCCCCCGTCTGCGCTGGAGGTTCTGTAGGCTTTGAAGCCGCGCGAGATTCCGCCTGGGAAGGACGCTTGTTTTGAGAGCATGAGCGTTGTTTCAGGAGAAAGCCGCGCGGTTGCGACCGCCTGCGGCGAGTCCGCAGCGGTTCCGCGGCACCCGGAAACCGTGAATGTTGAGGTCGTCTGGTCGGCTCCGACCGAAACGCGAAGCTCATAATCTCCCGGGAGGTCGGGCATGAAGGAAAGCGTGGTGGATGCGTTTATCGCCTTGTCAAGAAGCTTTGCCCTGCCTGAGCCTATGCGGATTATTTCCACCCTGGCGCTTGCGCCTGGTTGGAGGATGTTGACTTTCGCCTCGGCAAGCCTTCCCGCGCAGCCCGCAAGCACCTGCGCCGATGCACGGAAGGCCCCGCCTCCGTTCGAGGACGCACCGCCTGAAGGCGCGGATTGGGTGCTGGGCTGCTGCGAAATCTCCGGGCTTGAGCCGACAGTATCTTCCGAGGGGCTTGCTGCGAAGGAAACGGCTGAAAAGAGAAGGATTGCAAATGCTGCGAATGCGAATGCTTTCATTTTATCACCACATCTTATCTCCCATTCTGACACAAATCGTTTAAAAAACTTGTTGTCCGAAGAAGCGGCATGGGGGGGGAAGGATACGACGCGATTGTTGTCGGCGCTGGCCCTTCCGGCTCGTCTTGCGCAATCCTCCTCGCCAAGAAGGGCCTGCGCGTGCTCGTCATAGACAAGGAAACATTCCCCCGCGACAAGCCTTGCGGCGATGCAATCGGGGGAAAGGCGCTGTCTGTCCTCTCTGAGCTCGGGCTTTCTGAAAAGCTTTTTGAAATCGGTTTTGCGCGAAGCTCTGGGTTGGTGTTTTCCTCGCCTAACGGAAGCAAGGTTGAGATTCAGCTTCCCGAAGGCGGGGGCGCTGAGAAAGGATATGTGTGCCGGAGGGAAGCCCTGGATGCCATGCTTTTTTGCGAGGCGAAAAAACATTGCGAAACGCTTGAAGGCGCACGCGTTGCCGAAGTCTTGCGGGATGGCGGGAACGTGGATGTGGTGCCTGGCGCGCGCGGCGGCGGGAGCCGAGATGTGAATCCGATTGTTGCGGGCGGCACGGGTTTTGGAGGCAGCCTTTCCGAAGGGAAGGTTGTTGGCGTGCGGGTGCGCATGCCTGACGGAAGCGGGAGGGATTTCTTCGGGAAGGCCGTTGTCGGTGCGGACGGGGCGAACTCGATTGTCGCATCGAAAACCGGATGCGCGAGATTCGAGCCAAAGCACATGTGTTCGGCAATCCGGGCATATTATTCTGGAGTCGGCGGGCTTGGGGGGAACATCGAGGTGCATTTCCTGCCGGAGTGCATGCCTGGGTATTTCTGGATATTCCCCTTGTCGGAGAGCACCGCAAACGTCGGAACCGGGATGCTTTTGTCGGATATTGGCAGGCGGAAGGCGAATCTCTCGCGCGTCTTGGCGGCGTGCATGAGGAACCCGCGATTTGCCGGAAGATTCGGGAATGCGAAACAGGAGGGGGAGGAGAGGGGCTGGATGCTCCCGCTCGCTTCCGCGAGAAGGAAGTGCGCGGGGGACGGGTTTTTGCTTGTTGGCGACGCAGCTTCGCTTGTCGATCCGTTTTCAGGCGAAGGCGTTGGGAACGGGATGGTGAGCGCAAAGCTCGCGGCGGAAGCCATCGGCGCGGCCCTCTCAAAAGGCGGCGAGATGCGCCATGCGGATTTCCTTGGCTATGAGAAGGCCCTATGGGGGCTTATCGGCCCAGACGTGTCATCGAGCCTCACGCTCCAAAAAGCCGGCAAGCTGCCGTTCATGCTTGACCTGTTCATAGGCAAGGCACAGAAAAGCGCGCGCCTCCGCTCGGAAATTGGCGCGATGATTTCAAGCAAGGAAGAGAAGATGAGGGCGAACGACCCGGCGTTCTGCCTGCGGATGCTTTTTTGCTAGGGGAACCGGCGGCCCGCTTTGGCCTTGTTTCGCAAAAAGGAAACGCAGCCTGGCCCCTTTTACACGGAGCGTGTTTTTCGAAGTGAACGCGCCTGCCGGCTGCCCGTCTATGAAAATCTGCGCCTTCTCGCACCCCGAAATGCGAAGCGTGCATACCCGCCCGGCAGGGAATGTCTTGGGTGCGAAAAGGCGCCTGAAAGGCGAAAGCGCGACCGCCTGGTAACGGAGTTCCTTCCTCGGCATCTGGCTCCCTCCGCACGAGTAGCAGTATGCCGGCGAGCCTGTCGGAGTCGAGAAAAATATGCCGTCCGCCCTGAAGGCATAGTGCCTCCTGCCGCATGAAAGGTGGATTGAAAGCACGCGGGGCTCCGGGTTCCTTATTCCGGCCTCGTTGAGCGCAAGGGGGAGCTTTTTTCCGTCAAGCTTTGCTTCGAGGAGGAGCCGCCCCTCGGTTGAGGGAAACGCGAGGATGCGCGAAAGCTTTTGCCTCCAGTTTGAGAACCGGGCTTGGCAAAAAAAGCTGGTCATGCTGCCGATTGCAAAAAACGGAACCCCGTAATGGCGCTTGTTGCAAAGCACGGTGCCGTCCCCGCCGATTGTGACCACGAGTGATGGCTTGCCGCGGGAACCGGCTATCTTTATGCCGCGGCTTTTGAGGAAGGAGACCACCCCGGCATGGAGCTGCCTCGCGGCAGGCTTTTTGCGGTTGGAAACCACGAATGCGGAAGAGAACCCCATATAACCGCCTAAACCCCGAATTTTTTGGCTATGAAGCGGCGCGACGGCAGCGACTGCGCGCCCCTGCGGAGCACCTTCGCGGCCGCAGCTGCGCTTGCGAACCGCACCGACTCGAAGACTGACTTTTTCTCGCGCACGCCGGCTATGAAGCCCGCGCAGAAAGCGTCGCCGGCGCCGAGGCTGTCGACCGCCTTCACGCGGAAGGGATCCACGGAAAACGACTGTTCCCCCTTGAGATTCACGATGGTTTCGCGGCTCCCCTGCTTTATCACAGTCACGAGGCCGTATTTTCTTGCAAGCGCCCCAGCGGCAGATTCTTCGCGCGAGCCGGTCAGCGCAAAAAGCTCCTTCCGGTTTATCATGAGGAAATCGCAGCGGTGAAGGATGGCTGAAAGCCTGCGCTCGCCCAAGCGCGATGCCGCCCTGCCCGGGTCGAATGAAATCGGGATGCCTGCCTTGTGTGCGGTCCTGCTTGCCGAGTCCAGGAGATGGAACGCGCATCCGCTCAGATGGAGGAACTTTGCGCCTCGCACGTAGCCTTCGCTTATCGCGCGCCTCCGGTCAGCGACCCCGAAATCCTCTATCACGCGCACTTCGGCTTTGGAGTCTGTTATTATGACCGAAAGCCCGCTCATTCCGGGAAAGACGCGCACCTGCGAGGTGTCGACCCCGTATCTTTGCAGGTCCGAGAGTATGAACCTGCCGTGCCTGTCATTGCCCAAGCTTGCCACTAGCCCCGACTCGTGCCCTAGCCTTGCGAGGTTGACAGCCACGTTTGCTGCCGAGCCCCCGCCGGATGCCTTCGGGTGCATGCGCATGGCAGCGGTCTGGTCGGCTCCGGGAAACTCCTCGACATAGTTCCGTATGTCGTAGACTGCGTGCCCGACCGTGACTATTTCCGGCTGCATGCCATGATTGCTCTTCATGGGTTTTAAAAGTTGGCGGAAAGAAAGTGCGCGGTTGTCGGAATGGGTGAGATGGAAACACTTCTTTCGGAGAAGCTCGGCGAGAGCATGGAGGAAGCCGTCGAATGCAAGATTTCAGAATTCGGCGGGCTTCTTACGCGCGAGGCAGCCGTGCGGCTCCTTTGCCGGCAGAATGGGATTTCCATCGAGCGCGAGGTACGGCTTGCCGACGCGCCAAGTGCAAGCCAGCCATTCTCTTTCCGGGCGAATATTGTGAAAGTCTACCCTGCGCAGACATATTCCGGCGGGGCTAACAAGTCGCTTCGCGTGCATCTCAAGGATGGCGATGCGGAAGCGACGCTTGTCCTGTGGAACGAGCATGCGGAGTTTGCCGAGAGGGAAGTGTTTGCGGGCGATGAACTGTTGGTTGGCGGAGCATACTTCAGGCTCGGCGAGGTGCAGCTTGGAAAAAGCGGGCGGCTTTCGGTCGCCTCGCGCAAAGCGCCGCCATCCCTTTCAGGAATAACGCACGGGCTTTGCGATGTGGAAGGAGTCGTAAGCGAGGTTGAGCCGGATTATTATTTCCTTGACAGGAAGGACGGGCGCGAACGCTGCCTTTCATCATTCTTGCTCTGCGATTCAGGTGGCGAGCGCAGGCGTGCGGTTTTCTGGGAGAGGTTAGAGGGATTTTTCCCGGCAAGGGGGGATGAACTTCGCCTCGAGGGGGTCGTTTTCAAGGGGGGCGAGCTTCATTTCGGCAGGCAGTCGCGGCTCATTGTCAAAAAATCCCTTTCTGAAAAAAGCGGTGTGCTGCGGGGCATCCGCATGGAAGGCGAGGCTGTTGTTTTTTCGCTTGGCGATGGGGAATTTCGCCTGGGGGCCGTGCCTGCGCTTGGGCTTCTTGGCATAACTGCGGTGCCGCAAGGCGTGCTTCCTTCAACCCTTCTTTTGATAAAGGCTACACAAATCTGCGGGAAGCCCGTAAAATATGGAATAGGTTCTGACGGAAAACTCCTGTGGATCCAGCCTTCAGGCTAGGGAAAATGAAAAAGGAAAAGAAGAAAAGCTCAGGAATACTTGCCGATGATGTTCTTGCCGCCGAACTGCTTCATCGCTATCCCGTTAGGCGAAGTGTAGTTGATTGTCACGTTGAGGTCGTACATTGTCCCGGCTGCTCCGGCTGAAGGCACGACGCTCCCGACGCTGATTGTCCTAATCTCGCCTGGCGCGAAAGTCACGGAGGTGGTGTTGTAGCCCCCACCCACTCCAAGATTCATGGCCAGCGAGCCTGAGGCGTCAACATTCTGCAGGACGAAGGTTCCGGTCGTTCCAGAAACCGCATGCTCGATTATGGCAAACGGCCTTGCCTCGCCCCTCCAGTATGACTGCGATTGTGTTATCTTGGCGTCGGACGCAAGCCCGGGGAAGAACCCAAGAAGCGCTATTGACACCAGCGCTATGATGAGCACGACTGCGAGAAGAACCAAGTACTCGGTCGCGCCTTGCCCTTTCATATATCCCATATCAACCCTCCAAGTCGCTTTTTCCGCTCTTTGCGAATCCGTTAGAACAACTTAGGTTGATTCGCACCCTATGATTAAAAACCTATCTCCGTCTTCTCCCCTTAATATGGGGCAAATAATGACTTCGAGGTCTAGGGCTTCCGCTGATCAGGTTTCAAAAAAAGGGAAAAGAAGAAAAGCTCAGGAATACTTGCCGATGATGTTCTTGCCGCCGAACTGCTTCATCGCTATCCCGTTAGGCGAAGTGTAGTCGATTGTCACGTTGAGGTCGTACATTGTCCCGGCTGCTCCGGCTGAAGGCACGACGCTCCCGACGCTGATTGTCCTAATCTCGCCTGGCGCGAAAGTCACGGAGGTGGTGTTGTAGCCCCCACCCACTCCAAGATTCATGGCCAGCGAGCCTGAGGCGTCAACATTCTGCAGGACGAAGGTTCCGGTCGTTCCAGAAACCGCATTCTCGATTATGGCAAACGGCCTTGCCTCGCCCCTCCAGTATGACTGCGATTGTGTTATCTTGGCGTCGGACGCAAGCCCGGGGAAGAACCCAAGAAGCGCTATTGACACCAGCGCTATGATGAGCACGACTGCGAGAAGAACCAGGTACTCGGTCGCGCCTTGCCCTTTCATATATCCCATATCAACCCTCCAAGTCGCTTTTTCCGCTCTTTGCGAAACTATCAGAACGGTCAAAATTCTCAAGCCCCCTATAAAAAGGTTTCGTACAGGAGGAAAATGGTTGCCGTGGTGAATATACGCCGGAGCCATTTTTCGGTTCGCCGACGCGAGTTGCTCACCGCGGCAGAAAATGGTGCCCGACAGCGAAATGATGATGGATTATAAATTGAAGCCGAAAATACTGACGCATGGTCTCTTCGAGAGCGGCGTTGTTGGCTTGCCTCTGCCTTTTCATTTCCCAGGTCTGGTCTGGCTATGCCGAACGCCTGGTGGTGCAGGTTTATGACCAGTCTTTCCGCCCTGTTGAGGGGGCGAAGGTCTATGTCAACTATCAGAAGAATGCGATTGACGGCTATGTCTACAGCAAGCCGAAATATACCGGGGAGAACGGAACCGCGGACATCGTATTCGTCAATTACGAGCAGATAAACAGTTCTACCCTTTGGGACTACCGCCTTTATGTCGAATACGGCAAAGACAACAAGAGCAAGACGCTTACCGCCACGAACAACTATGCGGGCAGGGTGCCGAGGATACTAAGCGAGTTTGTCGAATCAAGCATCGTGTATTTCAACGTGCACGACCAGAAGGGGGCCCCACTCCAGGCAGATGTGACTGTGGACGGCAAGACTAAACGGGCGGACGCTTTTGGCAGGGCAGCTTTCCAGCTTCCTCCTGGAGCCTATGCCGCGCGCACCGAAATAGCCGGAACGAGCCTTGTGACCGATGTGAACGCCTTGAAAGATGCCAACGTAGATGTCGAAATCGGGCTTTATGACGCCGAAGTCCATGTCAAGAACGACGCCGGGGAACCATACGCGGCAAGGGTGGAAGCGGGCGGGCGGGCAGCGAACACCGATTCGCAGGGCGTGGCGGTGTTTTACAACCTCTCAAAAAGGCATGTCGAAATGACCGCCTTCAGGAACCAGACCGCGAAAAAGGTGAACGCAGATTTGGGAAGCGGCTCCCGTGTTGACATCGTCTTTGACCTCACAAAGCCTCTGGTGACTGAACTTCGAAGCACGGTGAACGCCGACGGCTCGGGCAGCGTAATGCTTGCGGTTGACGACCGCGGCAAGCACGCAAGCGGCATCGACTCCGTCAGAGTGTTCTATGAAATAAACGGGGTTGTGAGCCAGGCTAAGGCATATACGGCAGGTTACAACGCCTACGGCGCGAATATCCCGAGCCAGCCCCCAGGAACCGCCGTGAGATACTCCGTCAAGGTCACGGACAGGGACGGAAATGTCGGGCTTGGGGAAGGCGTCTATTCTGTCCCCATCCCAAAATCACCCGAAGATGCCGGGCAGGACCGCCCGCGGCCAAAACCTGCCGAGCAGATGCTTGGCATGGGGGCAGAAACCGTCGCAATCTATCTTACAGTTTTCGCCGTGGCTGCCTTTGGGGTATTTTATTTTTTCAAGGGAAAGAAAAGACCCTCGCCGCCAAACGTGCCGCCTTCGCCTCCGCCTGCAATGCCGCAGTGAAACGAATTTAAATTGGGCTCATCTAATTTCATCTCGGAAAGCCGCCAAAGACGATTGATTCCCTGCAGGGGTGGCGGAGCCAGGTTTAACGCGCCAGACTCAAGATCAGTCGCGCCCGCAAGGGCGCGCCAAAGTGCGCAATCTGGTGACTTAGGTCTTCGGGAGTTCGAAAGCTTTCGGCTGTCGCCAAAAATTTGGCGGCTGAAAGCCGCCAATCTCTCCCCCTGCATCTTTCTTCTTGCTCGATGCAGTGGGTTTTGCGCTTGTGCGCAAAATCCCGCCAACTCTGTTGGCGGTCTCCCCCTGCATCTAGTTT
>Ga0209835_1000233_pt1 | contig 38234 bp, 32 predicted proteins | sample LakKivwa52mmetaG_FD_184138 | JGI IMG/M metagenome (GOLD analysis project Ga0209835, IMG submission 184138) | Anoxic lake water microbial communities from Lake Kivu, Rwanda to study Microbial Dark Matter (Phase II) - Lake Kivu water 52m metaG... | ecosystem: Environmental > Aquatic > Freshwater >... | reverse complement strand
TGTATGCTGCCTCTGCCATAATAAGTCTGAATCAGTAATCAATGAAATCAAGAATTATTGTCATACTAACAATTTTATTCAGCATTCAATCTTTCAGTGCTGAAAACAATAATTTAAAAATAGCCCGTCTGATATATCGTGGTGGTGGCGATTGGTATTCCAACCCAAGCAGTTTACCCAATCTGGTAACTTTTTGTAATAGCAATCTGGGCACAAATATCAGTGGTGTAGCCGATGTAAATGCCGCTAGTGATGAGATTTTTAATTATCCTTTTATACACATGACCGGACATGGCAATGTAGTCTTTTCTGTACAGGAAGCAGCTAATTTACGTCAATATTTGCTTGGAGGTGGGTTTCTGCATATTGATGACAATTATGGAATGGATCCCTATATTCGTCCTGAAATAAAGAAAATTTTTCCGGAATACAATCTGATAGAATTGCCATTCGACCATCCGATTTATCATATAAAATACAGTTTCCCGAAAGGTTTACCTAAAATTCATGAACATGATAATAAATCAGCTCAGGGTTTTGCCATCATTCATGAAGGACGTGTTGTTCTTTTTTACAGCTATGAGTGCGATTTAGGCGATGGATGGGAAGACCCCAGTGTGCATAAAGATTCAGAAGAAGTTCGCCAGAAAGCATTGAAAATGGGTGCAAATCTGATTACTTATGCGTTTTTGGGAGAAAATTTCAAATAACTATTTCAATGATAAATCTTTCTTTTTGCGTCTGAAAAGTTCCGACCATTTATCAAAATCCTGCTTGATAAAAAGACCTACCCCCTGCCTGTTGATGTCCTCTTTCTGAACAATATTGTTATCGCTTTTATTAAACACTTTAATGCGCCATTTGCTGGTACGAGAAGGTTGAATATTAACCTGAAAATTAGCATTAACATTCTGAATATCGTAACTGCCACTGAATTCTACCCTGTCGTTGAAAAGGCTGCCGCTCATCAGGAGGTCGAGTTCCCGCTGATATTGCTTTTCGTTGGCATAGTTTAATCCGACTTGTACATTGCTGATATATTTAAGATTCAGGTTTCGGCTAAAACCCGAAAGCAACTGATTCCATTGATTGGAAAACAAAGAACCTAAGTTGGCATTGAATGTATTGTCAGCTGAAATGCCTCCGATTCCGGTTTCAGGCGGTAAAAAACTATTGATTAACAACAAGCTGATTACCTGCTTATTTAATTCCTGTTCATTACTTTTAATATTGGCTACCTGTTGATTCAGGAAAATAAGTTGCTGGCCCGAAGCCAATGAGTTAGTGTTTAAAATATCAAAATCGAGGCTGACACTGGGAGCAAAAAGATTTCCCGTTAACAATAGTTTTGCTTCAACCGGAAATAAAGTTTGCCGGTAAAGTTCCTTATCTTCTACATTTTTATTGTCTTTTATCAGATTATAAACAGATGCTTCAATACGATAAACTGCTTCAATATTGGCATCTGCTTCAAATACATCACCTTTCCAGATAATACTGCTCCCTTTTTTAACTGTAAATTTTCGAGTGATTAAGGCTTTAAAAGTATATGTACCATCTTCAATAAAAAAGCTTCCCCACATATTGTTATTGCCATATTCATCTAATAAAAACTTCAGATTACCACTACCTTTTCCTCTGATTATATCGTCAGTAACAGGGTCAAAAATAATTTCGATATCAGCATCGGGAGTAATCTCCATATCAAGATTGACCACTACTCCCACACCATAGTTATCATGTGAATGCCTGTATGAAGCCGGTCCGTGCGAAAAGCGGATGAATTTATAATTACCAAAAGTATTGTCGTCATAAGCAATCAAACTCACTTTTGTATTTTTCTCAGATTTTATCTGCATATCCATTCTGATATTATCCAAAGGTCCGGTAATATCAATTCTGCCGGAGGCAAAAGCGGTTCCGTAATAGACTTCATTTGTTTCGGAAGTGGTGTTCAATCCATGCAGATTTTTGGCAATAACGCCAATATTCAAATAAAAATTCTGAAAATAATTGTGTCGTACCGAACCGAAAATTGTAGCTGTATTGCCATAATTGTCATTTGCTATGATGTTTTTCAGATAAATTCCCTTTTCATCAATTTCTATTTTATCGCTGAAATGATAACGTGTTTTGGTGTAATCGATGGTAAAGTAAGCATTCGAAACTGTTGCCAGTCCACTAACTTTATAATTGCTCAACGGACCTACAAATCGCATCTGACCATTAACTTCTCCACTGACATCGGAAGCCAGATAAGAAAAAAACGGACTAAAATGTGTTAAATCGGTTTGGGGAACTTCTATGGTAAGGTCAATGTTTTTCTTCTTCACTAAATCCAAATACCCCGAAACATGCATGATGTCATCCATATTCTCAGAATACATGATTCCATTGATATTGGTATTAAAACTGACAGGATTGTGCGATGATGATAGAACCAGAGTACCTAAAAATTGATTTTCGTAATACAAGGGATTAACCGAAATAGCTGCATCAAAAGAGGCATTTCCAAGAGCATTGAAAATAACCATCTGACCATTCAACATTCCTGAAAACATAGAAATATCGAATGGAAGATACGATTCAATATTATTGATATTGGTATTGTCGAGAATAATACGCAGCGGCATTTCATTTTCTTTACTGAGAACTCCTACCGCTCTGATAGAATGCTTTTCGTTTTTTAACTCAAGAAATGAAATCTGAATTTCAGGTTTGAAATTAATGAAGATTTCTTTAGATGATAAATTCCATTTTTCATTCTGCGCTGTTGTAATATAACTATTTGTTAATGAAGTAATTATTGTGTCATTGGTAATATTCATTGCTCCTGCCAGAGACAAATGGTTCGAAAATCCGGGATGAAAAAGGTACAATGAATAATCAGTATTGAATTTGGAAGATGCTGCACTCAGGTTAACATTTTGCGCCAGCACACTATCCGATTCTTCCAATTGTCTGACAGAAGTATAAACACTCAGCAGATTGCCTTTTGTTGATACATTCCCCAAAATTCCTGTAAAATAGTATTTATCAATTTTAAAACCAGGAACATTGGCATTAATCCTTAATCCAAAATCATTTTGCGAGATACTACCTTTAATTTTACTATTGTTTTCAAAGGTCATATTTGTTTTCAAAACTTTATTTACAATCTCAGCATTAATAAGGTTAACATCAAAATTTACAACCTGCCCGCTTGAGAGAACCGGTTTTGGTTTAAGCAGTGATGAGTCTAAGTAGTGACTGACATTATTTATAAATAAAGCCGGAATATCTTGATAAACAAATTTACCATCCATGCTTAGCTCAAATAAGTCGGATTTGATAAGCAGGTTTTTTTTATCAGCAAAAGGTTTCGACTGAACAAACATCGTATTTATTACGTATGAATTATCCTCTGTAGTAATTTTTGAGTTTAAAATAAGACCTCTTCCTTCAATATCTTCAATATTGCTGGCCTTAATATCAAGGTCAACAAAACAATTAATTTCAATTTTATCTTTGGTAAAATTAAGTTTTTTCAGGTCGGTATTTTTAAAGGTCGCAGCAAATTTATATTCAGGTTTTTCTTTGCTAAGGTCTATTGTTCCTTCAAAATTCAGGTTAAGATTAGGGTCATTTGCCTTGAATTTTCCTGTAATCATTTTACCAATAATATTTCCATCAAAATCCAGATTGCTGTATCGGTAATTATTATAGTCGAAATAAGGAGCCGAACCGGCAATTGTTGCAGATATTTCGTCTAAAGAAAAACCTATTCCGGACACTGAACCACTGAAACTGGTTTTTCCGATCTGCTTAATATTTAAAAAACTTCCTATATCAAAATCCTTCAGATTGATGTTTCCGGAGTATTTAGCTGCCTGGCCGGCAGGTAATTTCAAATTTATATCAGAGGTAATATTTCCGAATTTAGTATTCAAATTGCCATAAGCGACAAAATCGTTGACAAATCCGGTATATTTTCCTTTAAAGTGCATCCGGCCACTGTTTAATAATATATCAGGAAAACTTAATGAAGGCACCAATGATAATATGTCCTGAAAATTAAAATATAAACTTACAGCATCAAGGTCAACAAATGTTTCATCAATATAAGGTAATCCTACCAATTTGGCAGAACCGATATATTTAAAATCTTTTCCAAAGTTAACCACCATATCGTTTCCCTTCATGTTATCAACAGTGCCCATAATATTACCTTCAATAAAGATGTTTTGAACATCAGTTGAAACCTGATCTGAAAAGAAGCGTAAATCCTGAACAAATATTCGTGAATCTACCAATTTACTCCTGATTTCAACCTTAGGTATAAAATCAATAAAATCGTGATAACTTTCGAAAAAGAACCCAAAAGAGCCATATAACTCGCTGTTTTCGGCTTTCAAAGCCATATTGGTTATATTAATCTGATTGCCATCAATAAGCAACTTTCCACTTACTTTTTTAATAGTGAATGAGCTTTTGTCGGTTGCTACCAACGAAACTATCTGAGTATTTATTTTTCCTTTGGCAACAAGAAAATCTTTAAGGCGAATGTGAATTTTAGTGAAATAAAAATCATGATACTGCATTAAACCTAAAGCAGGGACCCTTTGCGGCTCGCAATAGCGCGCAATCCCATTTCTTATAACAATTTTTTTAGACGAAAACCGCGATGAAGGAGGACCATTAATCGTATCAATCGGAAAAAGCCTTTTAACTAAATATTCGTAATTAAATAGTTCTTCACGTTTGTGTCTTTTTGCATTGATAATCGGATTTGTTACATCTATTGTGTTAAAACGTATATTATCTGGGTTTTGAAAAACTGAATTGTAACGAATTCTCAGTTCAGGAACAAACACCATTAAAGTGTCATATTGGTCGTAAATGCTGACATTTAACACTTTTAACCCACCCACTCCGAAGGAAAATTTTTCAATCTCGAAACGATTTATATAATGTTTGGTTAAAAACCGGGCAACTGCAGCACCACTTGTTTTTTGTCCGATACTGGTTTCAAATAACATCACAGAAATAAAAACCAGAGTAACAATAATTGTAGCAAAAATCCATACGATATATCGTAAAATTTTTAGAATTTTTGCACCGGCTTTTGCCATTGATATTTTTTTAAAATTCAAAGATAATCATAAAAAACAATGTGTGTCATTCTTGCTATAGAATCTTCTTGTGACGAAACATCAGCATCGGTTTGTAAAAATGGCAAAATTCTTACCAACATCATATCCAGTCAGTTGATACACACAAAATATGGAGGGGTGGTGCCTGAATATGCATCTCGTGCACATCAAAGAAATATTATTGATGTGGTGCTTCAGGCACTTGATGAATCCAAAATTGCCATCAACGATATTGATGCAATTGCTTACACTCAGGGGCCAGGCCTTGCCGGAAGCTTGCTTGTTGCTGCCTCTTTTGCAAAAGGTTTTGCATTGGCGCGTAAAATCCCACTGATAGGTGTTGATCATTTACAGGCTCATGTTTTAGCAAATCTTATTGACAATCCACAACCAAAATTTCCTTTTTTATGCTTATTAGTATCAGGAGGACATACCCAAATCATAAAAGTAAACAGCTATTCTGACTTTAATATTTTAGGGAATACGATAGATGATGCTGCAGGTGAAGCATTCGACAAGGCTGCAAAGGTTATCGGGTTGCCATATCCGGGTGGTCCCTGGGTTGATAAACTGGCAAAAGAAGGTGATGAAAATCGTTTTTATTTTCCTGAGCCCAAAATTCCTGGGTTGAACTTCAGCTTTAGCGGCTTGAAAACATCATTTTTGTATAAAGTTCGTGATGGTTTAAAAACAGATAGCGATTTTATTGAAAAAAATAAAAATCATTTATGTGCCTCCTATCAAAAACGTATAGTTGATTATTTATCGGCAAAACTTATCATGGCAATCAAAAAAGATGAAATAAAAGAAGTGTGTCTGGCGGGTGGTGTGGCTGCAAATCAGGGTTTGCGCCAAAAACTGACTGATTTATCACAATCAGAAGGTTTTAACTTTTATTATCCTCAAATGCAATATTGTACCGACAATGCAGCCATGATTGCCATAACTGCGTATTACAAATACCTGAATAAGGATTTTGGCAAGCTTGAAGAAAGTATTTACACCTGAAGTACTAGAGGCCTAAAAACTTCTTAATTTCGGCAAAATAGGTTTGTTTGTTAGTAGTATAGGTCGTTTTAGAGGTAGCACCGGTAACCGAATACAAGGAAATAATATTTTTTTTCAGCTTATAAAGTTCTTTCATATCTGCCGAGGTAAACATTTTATCGTCAGCACCTGAAATCAGTAAAACACCTTGTAAACCATTACCTTTTTCAGAAAGTGCATGAAAAGGTTCCAGCCATGTTTTATCATAACCTAAAGGCATCATCACTTTCTGACCATAAACTTCCATATATCTTTTTTCTGCCAGTTCAAAAGTCAGATAAGGGGAATCGGCAATGATACGGCCTATTTCAGGACGATTACAACCAACGCCAACACTCAGGCCTCCACCAATTCCTAAACCAAATAAATGTATTGTTTTATATGAAGCATAGTCGCGTTTTACCCAGTCAATTACACCTTCGAGGTCTTTTTGAAACTGACTGTACATAAAAAACTTAGTATTAATATTAAAATCATCGCTTTTACCATAACCACGATAATCATAAGCTACAACTGCATAACCCAAGGATAGGAAATTACTGGCATATTCAATTAAATCGGCCATATTGCCATCACCATCATCGCTTAAAATGATAATTTTCCGGGATAGTTTTTCTGTTGCTTCAAAAAACCATACCTGTAAATACATATTATCAACGGTTTTTACCCTGATTTTTGTAATTCATTCCATAATCGGCAGGTGTGGTTTCATACTCACGAACCGGATTTAATGCAACAGAAACTGATGCAATGAAAAACAGTGAAATTATAACAAAAAAGGCTTTCATGATAAAATTTTTAGATTATTAAAAGGCTGTAAAAATAATATGCGATAGCTGATTAGAGATATAAAATGGAGAAGAATTATTTGTTGCGGGGTGCGGGTTACGGGTTGCGGGTTTGTCCATTGTCTATGCCTGAATTTAGTTGACCTTTTATCTTTTTACTTTTGTCTTTTATCTTATTTACCACCCCTTGCACAAATAACCCAAACCCAATAAATTTGTATATCAAAAAATACCCGAAATGCAGTTAAAATATCCTAAATCGTTACTTTGGAAGTTTAATGGGTGTTTGAAAAGGGAGAGGATGAGGGGTGTGAATATCAAATCATGGAGAGTTGTGTTTAAGAAATATATAATTCTATTATTACTAACATTATTTATATCTTGTTCTCAAAATAAGACTTCTAATAATTTCATTGATTGTGGAGTTATATCATTTAGAATTGATACTAATCGTTTTTCATTACCTGATACGACAATAATTGCACCTTGCGGACTCGAAGTATTATTCAATAAAATAATAATTAAAAACAATACGAATTACGATGTCTATTTTTCAACTCTCCCAATTTATCCGAAATTCTTTGTTGGAGGAGTTGTGTCTACTTCAACCAAATATGGTGGGTGGAGTGGTGAAACAGTTTACCCTTATCATGTAGATTCTTCATTACTGAAATTGCAATCAAACACAATAGATACATTTATTATGATTGGCATAGGAAGTATTTTAAGTTTTGATACTGTAAAATTTGAAATAGGATATTTTAAAGATTGTAGTAAAAAAGAGTTGGTTAAAATATACAAAAAATTGTATATGAATAAAAAAGGTAAAATAAAAACCAAACCATTTAATAAAATCATTTAAATAGGATATTTCCCTATCCATATCTCCTTCAAAACAGCCAAAATTCTTTAATATCCTTTTATCTTTTTACTTTTGCCTTTTATCTTAGTTACCCTCCCTTCGCCCTCTTAGGACACACCCACTCATAGTGCTGGTAACCCTTCCAACTCACTTTACTCGTAACGCAAAGCCTCAACAGGATTTAAACGTGCTGCTTTTACTGCAGGATAATAACCTGAAACAAATCCCACCAAAACACTGGTTAAAACTGCAAACAACAACCAAAACCAGGGAATGACAAAAGTACTTCCCATAAAACGGGCAAAAAAATTACCGATTAAAACTCCTGCAATAATTCCAAAAAAACAACCTATCTGGCTAATGAGTAATGTTTCGCTGATAAAAAGAGATTTAATATTCACTACAGTAGCACCAATAGCTTTCATAGTTCCTATTTCTCGTATCCTTTCTTTAACCGACACCAGCATTATATTCATCAGTGCAACTGCCGAAGATGCCAATGTTATAAAACTGATAATCAAAGTAAATACTGTAATTGCCCTGAATTGTTTGGCTATCATGTTGACCAGACTATCGCTTTTCTGAATGTCGAAATTGTTTTCATCGGCAGGTTTTAATCGTCTGACCATACGCATAACAGCAACGGCTTCTTCTATGGCTGGGTCAACCTGCTCAAATCTGTTGGTCTTCACAGAAATTGTAAAACCCCTTTCAGCAACAGGATATGCCTGCCTTGCCGATTGAACAGGAATAATAACTATATCATCATAGGTAAATCCAAAAGATGAACCTCGCTTTTCCAAAACACCTATTACTTTAAATTTTTTATCTCCAACACTGAATATTTTGCCGATAGCGTTTTCATTTTCAAATAAATCCTTGTGCAAATCTCTGCCAATAATGGCTACATTGGCCCCATATTGTGTTTCAACCGAACTAAAGCTTCTTCCATTTTCAATATTAAGGCTCGATATACTGAAATAATTTTCATCAGCACCTATAATTCTGATTTTCGGGTTGGTTTTGTTTGAACCATATTTGGCTACTGCTTGCTGTGTAGCAGTAAAATTTACCGAAATTAAAGACGGGAAGCTGTATTTTGCAGTAAAAAGTTTAACATCCCGATAACTGATTTTAGGATAAAACTTAGGACGACCTCCGTTACCAACTCCATATTTTATATCGCTTATTGAAAAACTGTTTGAACCAAGCTGGCTGAAATTCTTTAACAACGAGCTTTTTAACCCGTCAGTTGCAGTAAGCATACCTACCAACGACATAATACCGAACACAATAACAAGCGTGGTAAGCACAGTGCGCAATTTGCTCGCACCGATATTTCGCAATGCCATTTTAACATATTCGGGATTAAATAATTTCATTTGAACAAACCTGCTTTAACTATTATTTCTTAATTATTATTTTTTCTGTTTTCAATAACTGACCATCTTCAGTCATTATTTTTAACACATAAAACCCATCCGAAATTTTATCAATAACCAGTTGATTTTGATGATCTGTCAACTTCCCCTGAAGTATCAGTTTGCCGCTTAAATCAAATAATGAGAAAGAAGCTTGTGATTGCAAATTGTAAAGACTGACATTCAGAAAAGACTGACATGGATTCGGGAATATTTTTATCTGTAAATCATCATTTTCCTTTAGCACATCAAAGATTCCATTGTATTCAAAAGCTCCGATATCGGTTTTTCCTGAACGTAAAGCACCACGCTGATCAAAAGCAGGCGTATTTATACTTGTTCCTGCATCAATAGCCGGGCTGGTAGATTTCAGGGCATGAGTAAATCCAAAACCTCCATTATAAGCCAATGCATCAAGTTCTGGATCAATGCCATTAACATTTCCACCACCACCTATGGGAATACTGAGATCACTCAAAATACTGTAAGTGCGTTGTATGTTTATTTTGCCACCATTGGAAGTAAATTCAAAATAGTTGCCGGATAAACCATTAGAAATTATAGTATTTACCATTTTTACATCAATAACTGCATTGTTTTCATAAGAATATATCTGCAATCCTTTGCCACAGTAAGCATTATTGTCGGCAATTGTACAGTTGGTAAGCAACATATTAATCTGACCGCCAATATTGATTATTCCGATTCCTCCACCACAAAAGGAGTCAAAACCATTAGTGGTATGTGTGTTGCCACTGATGGTTGTATTTGTTATATTATAGGTTTGATTTCCCTTGTAATTTCCAATAAAAATACCGGCACCATTGGATTTATTGATTGATTTCAATAGATTTCCACTAATGGTTGCATTCAATATCGAAGCATTTGCATTTTCAATCTGAACACCACCACCTTCTTCCACAGCTGTATTTTTTTCAATAATGATGTCATTAATTGACAATAAACTCCCGATATGATTGATTCCTCCACCTCGCTTTGAACATTCATTGTTTCGAACAATACACTGATGCATAATCAGCATAGCACCTAAGCCATTTCGGATACCCCCGCCATATTTGCCTGAATTATTTTCAATCAGGCAGCCAAAAAGTACCAGATTACCTAAGTTTTCAATAGCACCACCATTTCCGATGGCTTTACCATTTCGTAAGCAAATGTTTTTGATGGTTACATTTATTTCGGATAAAACAGAAATGACCCTTCTGTCGGAGTTTTGAAAAGAGCTGTTTGCTTCAATAATGCTTGAATTATAATCAACACCTATAATGCTGATACTTTTATAGATGACAATGCCATTTCCGATCATACCATCAGCGCTGATAACTCCATGTACCTCAATAGTATCTCCTGCTGAAGCTGAATCAAGAGCCGAACTGATATTGGAATACTCTTTACCTGGTCCGGCAGTCAGGATTTTTGAATAAGATGATATACTTTGAAGAAAAATAAAGATTAAGAGAAAAGATGATATTGTAAACTTTCGATTCATAGCATGGTTTTTAATACAATTCAACTGATTTAATATTATTATTTTATTGCAAAGCTAACTGATTTTTAAATTTAAACAGGAATTTTGGAAATGAGAAGTTCAAAATTGACTGATACATCAGGATACAATTCCTTCAACAGCTAACAAAATTTAGTTTTTTCAATGCTTCAGCCACCACAAAAGCACTTCCGCTTACAAGTATTAAATCAGTATTACCGGCATTTTTCAGGGCTTCATTTATGGCCTCATCAACTGAATTACAATTGATTCCTTTAAGATTCAATGCTTTTGCCATCAGTGTAAGTTCAGCAGAGTCCAAACCTCTTGGAACATCAGGTTTGCAGAAATAATAAGTGGCAGAATTTGGGAATAGAGATAAAACTTCTTTATGGTTTTTATCGTTGCTCATGCCTAATACGATATGAAGTTTATTAAATTGATGGTTTTCAAGCTGCCTGAGCATGTTTTTTACCGCATCAGGATTGTGGGCAATGTCAAGCACCAGCATAGGTTTTTCCTGAATAATCTCCCAGCGACCATGCAAAGTGGTGTTCTTTGATACATTTTTGATTCCGTTAGTAATATTTAAAGAATCAACTTTAGTAAAAGACTTTTGAAGGATATTAATTGCCTTTAATGCTGTTGCAATGTTTTCCGACTGATAACTTCCTGCCAAATCGCATAGTAAATCAGTATAAACCAATTCATCTTTATTAAAGACATCAAACACAGAGTATTTCTGGTAATTATGTTTGAAACTGCAATTGAAGTTGTCGGGAGTAAAAAATATTTCAGCATTTTCTTGTCGAGCCTTTTGACGGAAAACCGGGTCGGTTGCACTCTTTTTTCTTCCTATAACAACCGGAACCTTATTTTTAATAATACCAGCTTTTTCATTTGCAATTTTTTCAACAGTATTGCCCAGCAAGCTTGTATGCTCCAGAGTAACATTGGTAATAACAGACAACTCAGGTCTGATTATGTTGGTAGAATCAAGTCTGCCACCAAGGCCTGTTTCAACTACTACCACATCTACTTTGTTTTCAGCAAAATATTGAAAAGCCATAGCTACAGTAATTTCAAAAAATGATGGTTCAATTAACTCAATAGTTTCTTTCATGCGATGAGTAAATTTTATAACAAAATCTTCTGAAACCATTTTGCCGTTGATTTTAATTCTTTCACGGAAATCGAGCAAATGAGGTGACGTATAAAGCCCGGTAGTATAGCCGGCTTCCTGTAAAACCGAAGCAATCAGGTGACTGACAGAACCTTTTCCATTGGTTCCGGCAACATGTACTGAAGGAAATTTTTTGTGTGGAAAACCGAGCATTTTATCCAAAAACAAAGAATTATCAAGGTTATCCTTATATGCTGCAGCTCCTATCCGCTGATACATTGGGAGTCGCGAAAATAAATATTCAATTGTTTGACTATAATTCATTGTTGACTGTTTTTTCAGAAATAATTAAACACAATTGATCAAGTCCTTCCCTAAAATTAATGTTGTTGTTGATAATTAAATCGCATTGACTTTTGTAATTCACAACAAAGCTATGATAAGCCGGTAAAACATGATGATTCCATTGATGGAGAAATACATTTTCAGGAATCCCTCTTTCAAAAATGTCTCGCTTTTTTCTTCTTTCAAAACAAATATTTTCTTCTGCATCAACAAATACCTTACAATCAACTTTTGCAGCTAATTCAGGGTGATAAAGCACAAATAAACCTTCAATGATGACCACAGAAGCAGGGTAAAAGGTTTTTAATGCAGCCTTTTTATCAGGATGATTAAAGGTGTATTCATATTTTTCAATCGTTTTACCGGTAGAAATTTTATACAAATCGTCTAAAAACTGAACATGATCAATTGCTTCTGGCAAGTCGAAATTGTAAATTCCTTTTTCATCTTTTGTTTGGAATTCGATAGATTTGTAATAATCATCCTGACTGATAATGCAAACTTTTTTATCAAAAAGTGCTCTGATTTCATTTAAAACAGATGATTTACCAGAAGCACTGCCACCAGTGATACTAATCAGGAAAAAAGAAAAGTGATTAATAGTTTGTTCTTTGTCAGAAAATTGATGAATATTCATTTTTTTTGCTATAAATTCAGAATGCAAATTTTATATTCGCAGACAAATTAATCAGAATTCATTTCATTTTAAATTAACATTTATTAAAACAAGACGATGAGAAAGATTTTATTTTCATTAATTTTAATCACTAGTGTTCTGTTTCAGTCTTTTAGTTCAGGAGATGAGGGCATGTGGCTTCCTCTGTATATCAAAAAGCTGAATGAAGGAAAAATGCAGCAATTGGGTTGCCGTTTAACTGCCGAGGATATTTATAACATCAACAAAAGTTCTGTAAAAGATGCAGTACTGAGGCTTGGTGAAGGTTTTTGTACAGGCGAAATTGTCAGTGATAAAGGTCTGGTTTTTACCAATCATCATTGCGGTTACGAATCAATTGCTGAATTGTCGAGTGTTGACAACGATTTTTTAACAAATGGTTTTTGGGCAAAAAACATGAAGGATGAAATTCCAATCCCAAAACTTACTGTAAGCAGGCTTGTATATATGGAAGACCTGACACAACAAGTAAAAAGCCGTGAAAATACAAGCGGATTTAACTTTCAGGATTTTGCCGACTCAGTTGTTGCCAAAGCTACTGAAGGAACACATTATGATGCAGAAGTAAAAGATTATTTTGGTGAAACAGAATATTATCTGCTTGTTTACGAAACTTTTAAAGACATACGTTTTGTAGGTGCTCCTCCTTCCTCTATTGGTAAATTCGGTGGCGATACCGACAACTGGATGTGGCCGCGTCATACCGGAGATTTCAGTATTCTCCGTATTTATACAGGTGCTGACGGAAAACCTGCTGAATATAATGAAAATAACATTCCCTACAAACCAATTCATTATTTCCCGATTTCACTGAAAGGTTTAAAAAACAATGATTTTGCTATGATAATGGGCTATCCCGGAACCACCGAAAGATACCTCTCAAGCTATGATATAGAGTTTAAAATGAATTATGAACAACCAGCTATCATTGATATTTTTAGCACCATACTTAAAGAAATGAAGGTTGTTATGGATAAAAACGATAAAGTAAGACTGGCATTGGCCTCCGATTATGCCTCAATGGCTAATACATGGAAATATTTTGAAGGACAGTTGCTAGGTTTAAAAAATTATAACCTGATTGAAAAATACAAAGAAAAAGATGCTAAAATTCAAACATGGATCAACGAAGATGTAGCACGTTATGACAAATACAGCACAGTGTTGAAAGACTTGGAAATTGCTTATAATAAGTATAAAAAAATAATGCCCGGACTTTACTACATGGGTTTTGGAGTCCTCAGACTTGACGCATTTGGCTATGCGGTTCCTTTTAATGATGTTAAAAAAGCACTTACAGAAGGCACTCCGGTTTCTGAAGTTTTAGGTGATATTCAGGAACTCTGGAAAGAATTTGAAAAAATGGAACAAAATCTTGCCATAGAAATGGATAAAGTACTCTTGCCTCAGTTGATGATTATGTTTTACAACAGTCTGAAAGATCCTTCTTCATTTGTTATTTTTAAAGAAATAAGCGAAAAATATAAAAGTGGTACGCCTGAAGAAAAAATAAGAATGTATTGCAATGATTTATACGCTACATCGGTAATCTTCAATCGCGAAAAGCTGACAAAATTTAAAAGTAAACCATCCGCAAAAGCATTAAAAAATGAAATGATATTTCATTTGTATGATGAGCTTATTGGTTTTTACCGCGACAATTATATGATGACTTACATGAGCATGAATATGATGCTGCAAAACTATCAGAATGCCTATATCGAAATGACAAAAGATTATCTGAAGGATAAAACTTTGTATCCTGATGCAAACAGTACTTTGCGTTTAACTTATGGTCAGGTGTTGTCGTACCGGCCAAAAGATGCAGTTTTTTATAAATACTACAGCACACACCACGGAATTCTGGAAAAAGAAGATCCCAAAAAAGAAGAATTTGTGGTTGACAGCAAGCTTAAAGAACTTCTGATTAATAAAGATTTTGGACAATATGGTGTTAACGATACATTGTATGTTTGCTTTTTAACCAACAATGATATTACAGGTGGAAACTCAGGTAGCCCCGTTTTAAATGCTGATGGTCATTTGATTGGGATTGCATTTGATGGTAACTGGGAGGCTATGACAGGTGATTTGGTTGTTAATCCTGATCTCAACCGTACTATCAGTGTTGACATTCGTTATGTATTATTTGTCATTGAAAAGTTTGCCGGTGCAACCAACCTTATTCAGGAATTAAAAATTATAAAATAAATTTTAGTGAAGCAATTTTGAGCTAACAGGAACAAAGTCGTTTTGTTCCTGTTTTTTTTTAAAACCAATGGATTTTCGACAGATTATAAAGAAGATGCTGCCAGGGTTTTTACCCCTTCTGGTATTTATAGTTGCTGATGAACTTGCCGGAACCAAAACAGCTCTCTATTTCGCAGTAGGTTTTGGCATAGTTTCGTTTGTTTTTTTAATGATAAAAGACAAAAAAGCTGATTTTTTTATTCTGATTGATACGCTTTTACTTGTAGCCATGGGAGGCATTTCTTTAATGCTCAACAACGATTTATTTTTTAAAATAAAACCCGCTGCCATCGAGCTCATTTTAGCCCTAATAATTGCCATTTCTTTGTTTTCTCCTCAAAATCTTATCATGAAAATGTCGGAAAGATATGTAAAAGGAGTTACTTTCAACAATGAGCAAATCAGGATGTTTAATCAAATGATGAAGGTATTTCTGCTTTTGGTTGTACTGCATATAATCCTGATATTGATTTCTGCATTTTTTATGAGCAAGGCAGCCTGGGTGTTTATCAGTGGCCCATTGTTTTATATTATGTTTGCTCTCTATTTTGCTTATATTTTCCTCAAAAATAAATATTCTCAAAGAAAATATCGTAACGAAGAATGGCTGCCATTGGTTGACAAGGATGGTGTTATTACGGGTAAAATGCCCCGTAGCTTGTGTCATAAAGGGAAAGGAAAATTACATCCTGTTGTACATCTTCATGTGTTTAATGCAAAAAATGAGTTGTTTTTACAAAAACGACCTGAGGATAAAAAGGTTCAGCCCGGAAAATGGGATACAGCCGTAGGTGGTCATATTTCCTTTGGCGACAGTCTTGAAGAGGGTCTAAAACGTGAAGCTTATGAAGAATTAGGTATTACAGATTTTAAAGCACAGCTTCTCGAAAAATCTATTTGGGAAACAGAAATCGAATCTGAACTGGTTTATATGTTTATGACAATTTATAGAGGGAAAATTATCATCAATAAAGATGAACTGGCTGATGGAAAATACTGGTCAATGACTGAGATTGAACATAATATCGGGAAAGATGTTTTTACACCTAATTTTGAAAAAGAATTTATACGGCTGAAGGAGTTTCTTTCTCCTCATCCTTGATACTGAAATAGTTGAGGTGTTTTAAACCCATAAAACCAGCAATTATATTGGTCGGAAACATTTCGAGTGAATTATGGTAATCATTTACAGAAGCATTGTAAAACCTGCGGGAAGCAGCAATCTGATCCTCCATTTCGTTCCAGGCAGCCTGAAGCTTTAAATAATTTTCATTTGCTTTTAAATCAGGATAATTTTCAACGCTGACAAAAAAGTTGTTCATTTTTCCGGCAAGATTATCTGATAACAATATTTTTTCATTCTGAGCATTTTCTGAAAGGTATGCAGTACGTATCTCGGTTACTTTTGCAATCAAGTCTTTTTCGTATTTCATATATGCTTTTACAGTATCGGCAAGGGAAGGGATCAGGTCATAGCGTTTCTTAAGCATGGTGTCAATGCCGGCAAATGCATTATCAACCTGATTTTTACGGTAAATTATTGAGTTGTACATCAATATGATTAGTATTCCCAATACTGCTATTACTAATAGAATCCAGACAAGCATTCCTTTAAGTTTTATAATTAGTGCAACAAATTTTTTCAGGCAAAGTAAACAAAAATATACATTTGCATAAAATTTAACTGACAATCTGATGGAAAATATCGCCACAAAATTGAACAAAGTCTTTTTTAAAATCGAAAATGAGCTGAATTTATTCGAAAAAAAGAAGAAAAAAACACTCATTGCTTCTTTTTTCATCAAAGCTTACAATGTATTATTTGCGGTTGTAGTTCTAAGTTATATACTAGGTTTTATCAATGCTTTTCCTTTCGATGAATTTGATGCTAAATTTATTTCAAGTTTTTTTAAATTCTTTTTTCTTTTTGTAATGCTTATCGTGGTTTTGCAAATGTCGAATAATCTGTTGAAAGAATGGTATATCAGAAGAAATCCGGAAAAACTTAAAAACAAGGCTGCAATATGGACTAAACGAATTATTATTACTGTTTTAATCATTAGTATTGCTTATGTGGCAGGTACTTCATTTTTAGGAGATGAAATATTGTCAAAATCATTTTTTTTGAAATTCGGAATTGGCATTGCCTCAATGCTGGTTTTAATACTACCAGTTTTGTATTTAAAAACAGTGGAAAAGAAGTTTTATCGTGAATATAAAAATGTTGTTCTACCTTCACTGATGAAACATTTGGATTCCAATATTAGCTATAAAGCTGATGAAATGTTGCCAAAAGAAACTTTTAAAAGCAGCAAATTATTTCACATTCATGAAATTTACAGATATAGGGGCAGCGATTTAATTGAAGGAGAAAGCGGGGATTCTAAATTCAGATTGTCGTATCTCGAGGTGTTCGACAAAGAAGTTCAAAAATCAAAAGGCAAAACCGAAACACAAATCAAACAGATATTTAACGGCATGTTGTATGTCAGCAATTTAAACAAAAACTTTCAGGGACATACCATCATTGTTCCCGATTATTCCCGAGAAATATTAGGAAAAGTTGCAGGTGAAATGCTCAATGAATTTTTAGGAACGATGGGTAAAAAATTAGTCAAATTGGAAGACCCTGAATTTGAATCAGATTTTTCAGTTTATTCAACCGACCAGATTGAAGCACGTTATATCCTTACCCCTTCATTTATTGAAAGAATTAAAGAAGTTAAGAATCATTTCAATCATCCTGTACGGTTTTCATTTTTCGAAAACTCTGTTTACATTGCCATTTATTCAAATAACAATATTCTTGACCCCAATATTTTCAGAAAATTAAACTCAGAACGAGAGTTCGAGTATTATTCAAATAATATGCTTCATCTTTTAAACATCAGTACCGATTTAAAACTTAACATTTCTATCTGGAAATAATTATTAGTTCAAGTAAGGAATACTCATTAAAAGCCTGTAATAAATCCAAAATCGTTTACATTTTTAGTTTTTGCATTATCAAATTGTTTTACATTTGCTTCAAAAGTAAACCTAAAAATTTTTAAAAAATGAAAACAAAAAGTTTAACACTATTGTTGCTGTTAGGAGGAATTATCCTATTCTCGGCATGCAACAACAAAGAAAAAAAGATTAAAGAAATGGAAGCAACATTCAATACCTTTATGGATAGCTTTCTGTTAAAGTACAAACCACTTTACACAAAAAGCAATGAAGCCTATTTTACTGCGGCAGTTAGCGGTAAAGATGAAGACTTTAAAATAATGTCGGATTTACAAATCGAAATGAGTAAGATTTTTTCTAACAAAGAAGATTTTGCCAAACTCGAAGAAATTAAAAAATCGGGACTTATTAAAGAACCAACACTTGCACGTCAGCTGGAAGTAATGTACAACTCATATAAAATGTACCAGATTGATGAAAAGAAAATTGAAGAAATGATAAAACTTTCAACTGCAATAGAACAAAAATTTAATACCTACCGTGCTGTGGTTAATGGCGATTCATTATCTGACAATGAAATTGAAGAAACATTGAAAAATGAAACCAATAGTGAAAAACTCCAACAAACATGGCTTGCACATAAAAATATCGGACAGGTTGTAGCTGAAGATGTTATTAAACTTGTCAAAATGAGAAATGAAGCTGCAAAAGAACTGGGTTTTAACAATTTTCATGAAATGTCGCTCAAACTCAGAGAGCAAAACCCCGAAGAAGTACTCAAGCTGTTTGACGAATTGGATAAACTTACTGCAGATGCTTTTGCAAAAGAAAAACAAGCCATTGACGATTATTTTGCCAAACGTTATAAAGTAAAACCGGAAGAACTGATGCCATGGCATTATCAAAACCGCTTTTTCCAGGAAGCACCAAATCTGTATCCGGTTGATCTGGATATTTATTACAAAGATAAAAAACTGGAAGATCTTACTGCCAGTTATTTTAACGGCATTGGTCTCAATATAGATGATATGCTTAAAAACAGCGACCTTTACGAAAAACCAGGTAAAAATCAGCATGCCTTCTGCATTGACATTAACAATGAAGGAGATGTAAGAGTATTGTGCAATATCAGACCAAACAGCTATTGGATGAACACTATGCTACACGAGTACGGACATGCCGTTTACGACAAATACATTGACATGAATCTTCCTTTTGTATTGCGCGACCCTGCACATACATTTACTACAGAAGCTATTGCACAGCTTTTTGGTAAAATGGCATCTAACCCTCAATGGATGGTTGATATGCTGGGCATAGACAGTACTGAAAAAGCTAAAATAGCCAACGATTGTTACATGACTACCCGTCTCGAAATGTTGGTTTTCAGCCGCTGGAGTCAGGTTATGTATAGATTTGAAAAAGCATTATATGAAAATCCTGATCAGGATCTGAATAAACTATGGTGGGATTTGGTAGAAAAATATCAGATGATGAAACGCCCTGCCGACCGCAATGCTCCCGATTGGGCATCCAAAATCCATATTGCTACTTCACCTTGCTACTATCACAATTATTTACTGGGTGAATTACTGTCTTCTCAGCTGTATTATTATATGGTAAAAAATATTGTCAAATCTGATGACTATAAAAATCAAAGTTTTGCCGGTAATGCTGAAGTTGGTCAGTATTTGCTCAAAAAAGTTTTCAAACCGGGTGCATTATATCCATGGAATGAAATGATTGAAAAAGCAACTGGCGAAAAGCTGACTGCAAAATATTACGCTGAACAGTGGATGAAATAGTTATGTAAACAATTAATTAAAGCGGTTTTGAATTTTCAAAACCGCTTTTTATTTTTACCTAAATTGAATAAAAAAATGACTTCACCTAAATTTAAAATACCCTATTCCCGAGTCAATCGCTTGTCATATTTATTACTGATGATTACTTGTTGGACTGCCTCCGCAATTATGATTGCCATGCTGATTTATGTATTGTTTACAGAAAGTCCACATAAATTGGTCTTAATCATTTTTTTATTGTTTTCAGCTGCCCTTTTTGGAGGTATTGCAGTTTTTATCAATTCATTTTCAAAAACTTACATTGCTGGCATCTATGTTTATAGCGACAAAATAAGCATTTTTTATCCTCAGAAAAAGAAATACGAAAGGTTTTATGATGTTTCATTTATTACTATTGAAAAACTCAAATTCAGCAGTTTTATTGAAATTCAACGCTATAAAAGCATGGAAAAGAAAACCCTTGTACTTAAATTAGAAATTCTTTATACAGACATACCAACAAAAGAACTTAAAAAAATTGATGTTTTTAATACCGAAAAGAATAAAGAAAAATTTTTCCAATTACCTGATTTTCTGATAGCAAATAATTATGTGGAAAAATCTAAAATAGAAATTCAGAAATAAGCATGGCTCGTAACAATTATTGCTGCTAAATTCCTATTAAGACCCATAGAAGCAACAATAACTGCAAACATTAAAATCCAGAGGTTTATTTCATTGAAAACAATACATTTTCGATGAATTCATGATATAAATTGAGCTATTTAGCCTGATAAAAACACATTTTAGGAGAATATATTTTTTCTTCCTTTTTGAGCACTTTTATAGCTTTATCAACATCAGCCTTGTCAATACCAGCTAATGAAGCAATTTCTCCTGGTTTAAGTGGCTTTTCAGATTTTTGCAGTGTTTCTAATACAATTTGATTGAATTCCATCGTTTTCTAATTTTTTGGTTCATAGTTTTGAAACACAAAAATACTGATAAGGGTAAATAGAGCAATAAAAAATACTGCTCCCGCAAAAGGTTGCCAACTCAATTCCATAAGTTGCAATATATTCATGCTTTCCTGATTAAGTTTTACCGGTGTAAACAAAGCAGTTTTACCCCACTGTCCTGAAAGTCCGAATATCAGCCATGCTAAAAAAGTAAACAGCGCAGCAACAAACTGGGATTTTGCCAATGTACTGAACATGATAGTCATTACAACTATAAACAACATTTGAATAATGGCCGGAAGATTTGATAAGGCAAATATTTTAATCGGGAAACTGCCAAACAAAAGCCATGTATAAAACGATGTTATTAGAAAAGAAACAATAAAAGAAAGCAATATCAGTATAAATGCGACTACTATTTTTGACAAGATAAATGAAATACGGGAAACCGGTTTAACCAGAATAAATACAACATTACCATTTTCTTTTTCACGGCAAACTGACCCCATCAGCAATAATATAACAATAAAAGTGCATATCTGAGAAATATTTTTAAAGTATTGAATCATGGCATCCATCCACACCGGGTCAGGAACCTTTATTTCAATACCCTGTTCGTTTGTAGCTTTTGCAATTATTTGGGGCATATAAAAAGCAGAAACAGGTGACATGATAGCAAAAAAACCAAATACTGCCAGAATAATCCAAAATCTTCCTGAACGGATTTGTTCTTTGAACTCCTTTTTTAATAATGCTATCATTTTCAATTATTTTTTTCAATAAGCCTGATAAAAATATCCTCGAGTGTGGCATTTGTCCATTCTAAACGGTTGATGCGGTACTTACCCGATTCAAGCAATGACAATACAAGTAGCTTTTGATCCTGCTCATTTTCAGGAATAAAGCTAAAAGTATTTCCCTGTATCTGTATTTTTCCGCTCAATATTTTATTGTTTACTTCTGAGAATTTCACTGCTTCTGTTTCGGTTTCAAAATCAATTTCCAGTTTTCCCGATGCAAATTTCTTTCTTAATACTGCTGTACTCCCTTCCAAAACGAGTTTACCATGGTTGATAATGGCAACATCGGTACATACTCTTTCAACATCTGCTAAATTATGAGTTGACATAAAGACTGTACATTCATTGGAAAGCAATTTAATAAACTCTAAAACATCTTTTCTGCCAATAGGGTCAAGTGCTGAAGTAGGTTCATCAAGAAATAATACCTTAGGTTTGCCCATAATTGCCTGTGCAATACCAAGCCGCTGGAGCATTCCACCCGAATATGAAGATATTTTTTTATTTCCAGCATCATTTAAGCCTGATAATTCGAGAAGATACTTTGCTCTTTTATACCTGTCACTTTTAGAAAAACCAAAAATTTCTCCTGTAAAATCTAGTAGTTCGAAGCCTTTCATCCATTTATACATATTGACTTCCTGTCCAAGATAGCCAATATTCATTTTGAGTTTATTTGAATCAGGTCTAACCAGATTACCTGCAACAGATGCTTCTCCCCTGCTTGCTTTCATCAGGCTGGTAAGTATCCGAATAGTGGTAGTTTTTCCTGCTCCATTAGGGCCTAAAAAACCAAAAACACTGTTTTCGGCAACTTCAAGGTTTAGCCCATCTAATGCAGCTTTACTTTCACCTTTGTAAGTTTTCGATAACTGATTACATACGATTGCTTTCATCTGTCCGGGCATATAGTAAATAAGCTATCGGGCCTATTAACTGGATAAAAAGAAATATTAGTAACCATGCCATTTTAGGCAGAAAATTAAATTTTTTTCGCTTAAACCAATCTGTTAAGCACCAGATTATCAATGCCAGATTTATTAAAAAAACCGGTAAAAGCAACAATAAAAGTCTTATTGAAAACTCCATAAGGTTGAATTTTCAGCAAAGTTAGCAATAATACATACATTAACTAATTTAAAATTAATTTTGCCCTCGAAAATAAAGCTTGAATTTTATGTCGCGTCATAAACAACGAAAGTTTAATGAACTGGCTACCTTTACTAATTTTTATTCCAATCCGTTTGTGTTCAAAGGAAAATGGAATAATGAAATATTTAATAATGCTAATCCTGTTGTTCTTGAATTAGGTTGTGGAAAAGGTGAATTCAGTATTCATTTATCCAAACAATTTCCGACAACAAACTTCATTGGTATTGACCTTGATGGAGCACGTCTATGGAGAGCAGCAAAAAATGCCTTGAACGAAAAATCAACTAATGTAGTTTTTGTTCAGGCCAATATTGATAAAATTACAGAAATGTTTTCTTCAAACGAAGTTTCCGAAATATGGATTCCATTTCCTGACCCTTACCCTAAACCCAGTAAATGGAAAAAAAGGCTTATTTCTACCACTTTTCTTGAAAAATACAAACAAATTCTTCATCCGAATGCAATTCTTCACTTTAAAACAGATAATACAGCATTATTTGAATTTGGTTTAAAAAGTATAGTTGAAGCAGGATTTAAAATTTGTGAACAAACACATGACCTATATCAATCGCCACTCCTAAATGATTTTAACAGTATTCCATCATATTTCGAACAGGTGTTTATGGCAAAAGGAGAAAGCATAAAGTATGTTCGATTTCAAATGATATAGATTATTCATAATCAATAAGAAAAAGGAAATTTTCAAAAATCCTTAAAAAAAATTTGCACAGTCTATTTTAGCATATATACATTTGCGTATTCAAATACCTAAATACATTTTTATTTAAATGGCAAAATTGATAAATATTTCAGAGGCAGCTTCGATAGCAATTCATAGTTTGGCATTAATTGCCAATACCGAAGAGCATCTGAATTCAGGTCAGTTGGCCTTCAAATTAGGTTTTTCAAAAAATCATCTGGCTAAAATTCTTCAAATGCTGGTAAAATATGGTTATCTTGACTCAGAAAGAGGCCCTAAGGGTGGTTTTAAACTTAAAATGGAAGCCAGCCAGGTAACTATTCTTGAAATTTATGAACTACTTGAAGGACATTTGGATACAGATGAACAATGTGCACACAATCATACTGAATGTCCTTTTGAAGAATGTGTTTATGGAGCAATTCGTACCGGATTAACACAACAATTTAAAAACTACTTTGAGAACAAAAAATTAAGTGATATAACAATTAAAAATTCTTAAATATGATAAGAGAAATTATTAAAATTGAGGAAGATTTGTGTAATGGCTGTGGTTTGTGCGTTCCGGGCTGTCCTGAAGGTGCATTACAAATAATTGATGGTAAAGCCCGATTGGTAAGCGACCTGATGTGCGATGGCTTGGGAGCTTGTATTGGTGAATGCCCCGAAGGAGCTATTTCAATTGAAAAAAGAGAAGCTGAGCCATACGATGAATTCAAGGTCATTCCATTGATAGCAAAACAAGGAAAAAACACAACTATTGCACATTTGAAACACCTTAAAGATCATGGTGAATTCAACTATTTACGTGAGGCAGTAGCCTGGCTGAGCAATAATCCTGAAGAATTTGACTTTGATTTTGCCGAAGTCAGAAATGTAGTTCATAATTACCATCCCGGAAGTGGATACAATCATCATCATGAGCAAGCTGCAAAACCTGCTCAAATGCAACATGCAGGGGGTTGTCCCGGATCGCAATCTATGGATTTCAGAACACCGCAGGTAAATGTTGCAGGTTTTAAGCCTGACTTTGAAAATGTTGCCAGTCAGGGCTCTGAATTGCGTCAATGGCCGGTTCAGATGCATTTAATCAGTCCAAATGCTCCTTATTTCAGAGGAGCTGATGTAGTTTTAGCTGCCGACTGTGTTGCTTTTAGTCTGGGAGATTTTCATTCAAACTGGCTCAAAGGAAAAAGCCTTGCAATAGCATGCCCAAAACTGGACAGTAATCAGGAAATATATATGCAAAAATTAGTCGCCATGATTGATCAGGCTCAAATCAATACCCTAAGTGTAATGATTATGGAGGTACCATGCTGCGCTGGCTTATTTCAGATGGCAAAAGCTGCAGTCAGTCAGGCTCAACGTAAAATTCCTGTTAAAAGAGTGATTGTGGGAATAAAAGGTGATATTTTAAAAGAAGAATGGGCATAGAATATCCAGAAAAATGATAAGAACCAATTTGAAACAGATTTTTTAACTTAAAGAAATAAATTTATCCATTTATAAATATAAATCAAATGAATATAGAATTCAGCAGGTCAAAAATATTTTCTTTTAACGAAATTATTGACTATCAAAACAACAGCATTGTTAGTAAACAGCTAATTAAATGTCCGGTGGGCAATGTAAGTGTTTTTGCTTTCGACAAAGGAGAATCATTAAGCACACACTCAGCCCCTTTTGATGCAATGGTGCAAATAGTTGATGGAAATGCAGAAATAGTGATTGACGAAAAGCCTTATCATCTCACCTCTGGTCAGTCTATTATTATGCCTGCAAATATTCCTCACGCTGTTAAGGCTACTGAAAAGTTTAAGATGGTTTTAACCATGATAAAAGGTTAATTCTAAGAGATTTAATGATAATTATTACATAGTATTATGAGTGAATTAATTAATAATTCAGAAAATAAAAAGAAGTTGCTCAAACACATTATTTTACAACTTCACAAAGGAGAAGCTCCTGAATTAGTTCGTAAAAAAATGATCCAGCTGATGTCGTCTATTCCTTACGATGATGTGGTTGAAGTCGAGCAGGAACTAATTAGTGAAGGTTTACCAGTAGAAGAAGTTTTACGACTTTGTGATATACATACTCAGGTTCTTGAAGGCCATATAGACCAAAGCGGAGCAAAAGACATACAATTGGGACACCCGGCTTATGTTTTTAAGATGGAAAACAGGGAGCTTAACAAAGTTGTTGAAAAATTGAACGAAGAATATCTGATGTTGAGCGGACTCAGTGACAAAACCCAAACTGAAAATTATATATTGCAGTTAAGAGAATTGTTTAATCAGTTGACTGATGTTGAGAAACATTATCTAAAAAAAGAAAATCTGCTTTTTCCATTTCTTGAAAAGCATGGCATAACTGGACCACCAAAAGTAATGTGGGGTAAACATGATGAAACCAGAAGTTTATTAAAGGCTGCAACTGAAGCTCTTTCAAGCAGGGAAGAGCTATGCACAGACGATATTTCAGGAATAATTCAATTTGTACTAATACCGGCTAGCAAAGCCATTACTGATATGATAATGAAAGAGGAAGAAATATTGTTGCCGATGTGCATGGACACTCTTTCTGATACAGAATGGTACGAAATCCATAAACAAACAATGACGATTGGCTATTGTTTGTATGAACCTGAATTCGATTGGAAACCTGAAGGAATCAATGAAGATGATTTCTCTGATGTCAAAGAGGGATATATCCATTTTCCGACAGGCAATCTGACAATTGAAGAATTAATAGGAATTTTTGCAAAATTGCCACTTGACATAACTTTTGTTGATAAAAACGACAAAGTAAAGTTTTTTACTGAGGGTGATAGAATATTTCATCGTAGTCGTGCAATAATTAACAGAGATGTCAGAATGTGTCATCCCCCCCATTCTGTTCATATTGTGGAGCAAATTCTGGATGATTTTAAAAGTGGCAAACAAAATAAAGCCCCGTTCTGGATTAATATGAAAGGCCGATTCATCCTGATTGAATATTTTGCTGTCAGAAACAATAAGGGAGATTATCTTGGTACACTTGAAGTAACTCAAGACCTCACCAATGTACGTCTATTAGAAGGAGAGCAGAGGTTGCTGAGCTATACCAACTGATTTTGAGCAGCAAATATATCTTAAATTATTTAACTAAAAGAAATGACCAAACTGATTATTACTCCCAAAACAAAAGTTTATGATTTACTGGCAGCATATCCTCAGGTTGAAAATGAGCTGATTCAATTAGTTCCTGCATTTTCGAAACTTAAAAATCCGGTTTTACGAAATACAATAGCACGTGTAACCAGTTTACAGCAGGCAGCTTTGGTAGGAGGTGTTGAAATTGGGTTAATTATAGCGAAACTAAGAGATGTCGTTGGAAATGATGTTGTTGATTCTGAAACTGAAGAGGAGGTAAATATTAAATATCATCCCGATTGGCTAATTGAAAGTAAAGTTGTCAAAACATTGGATGCGCGACCAATGTTGCAAAATGGAGAACACCCGATGACATTGGTTAGTAATGAGTGCAACAAACTTAATAAAGGAGAGATATTTTTACTTCAGACTGATTTTTATCCTGCTCCTCTAATTGATATGATGAAATCAAAAGGTTTTGAAATTTTTGTAAAGGAAACTAACAGTTTACATCATACTCATTTTTGCCGGATAACCTGAATTTCAGGAAATACGGTAGCCTAATTGCTTCAAAGTAGTTTTTTTGTTTTGCCAGTCTTCTTTAACCCTTACATAGAGTTCAAGGTAGATGTGTTTTCCAAAAAAATCTTCTAATTCTTTTCTGGCAGCAGTACCCAGTGCCTTTAGTTTTAAACCACTTTTACCAATCACAATATGTTTTTGGCTTTTCCGGCTAATAATAATATCAGCGTGAATTCTCAATAAATTCTCTTCATCTTTGAAAGAAGTAATCTCTACTTCAATGGCATAAGGTATTTCCTGTTTATACAAACTGAAGCATTGCTCTCTGATTTTTTCAGCTGCAACAAAACGCTCAGTTTTATCTGTAAGATCGTCTAAGGGAAAATATGGCTCATGAACAGGCAGAATCTCTGAAATTTTAATAATAAGCTCACTCAAATCTTTGAAATACAAAGCCGAGACAGGATAAATCCGATCATCTGAGAATACTGTTTTCCATTCATTGATTTTTTGCTTTAACTCCCCTTCATTCGATAAATCAATTTTGTTGATAATCAGAAAACAGGGATAATTGGTTTTTTTAATTTTATCAATCCAATCAGCATGTTTATCTAAAGTATCAGCAACATCCACTATGTATAAAAACACATCAGCATCTTCAATGGCCTCGTCAATTTCGGCAAGCATGAAGCGTTGAAGTTCGTATTCAGGTTTAAGGATACCGGGTGTGTCTGAAAAAATCATCTGATAGTTGTAGCTTGATATTATTCCCAGAATACGTTGCCGGGTAGTTTGTATTTTGGGACTGGTAATAGATAATTTCTCACCAATAATTTTATTTAAAAGAGTTGATTTTCCGGCATTCGGATAACCAATGATATTGACATAACCTGACTTAAATCCTGACATAAGCTTTTATAATTGAATTTTTAGAGGGTACAAAAATAATCAGAATCAAATTGGTATCTTATTTAATTGTCAAGGAATTAATAAACGTATTGGTTGTTGATATGTCTTTATTCGTTTTTATAAATAAGATTTAAATTTGTGGGTGTTCTGAACAATATAATTAGTGATGAAAAACTGAAATTAATGTCAAATAAGCTTACCTTATTATTGTTTTTGGTTTTATCTGTACTTAATATCACTGCACAGGATATTAAAAATCAGGTTAAAAAAACAGATATTGAGAAAAAAATTGACAATTTCAATGTTGAAGCACAGAAGAATTTAACTTTAAATTCAGTTCAATCTTTAAATTTTGCAAATGAAGCGCTTACGCTTTCCCAAACCAACAATTATTCGGAAGGAACAGCAGAGGCACTGATTAACATTGGTGCTTATTATCTTGTAACTGATAAAATAATAAAGGCATTAGACCATTTCAACAGAGCTTTACGACTAGCTCAGCTGATAAAAAATGATGAACTGATCACCATGTCGTTGTATTACATCGGAAAATGTAATCTTCAAATTGAAAGTTTTGAAAAAGCAATTGAATTTTTCAATAAAGCAAAAACTATCAGTGAATCATTAAAAAGTAAGTTATGGATTAACAAAATTCATTTGTCATTGGGTATTACTTATGTAAAAATTCAATCTTACGATTTGGCCATTGCGTTTTTAAACAAGGCATTAAATTATTATAATCAAGCAAAGGATACTCAGAATTCAATTTATTCCCTTGAGGCATTATCATCTGCTTATCTTCAAAAGGGTGATTTTAAAAAAGCTGAAGATTTCTTACTGAAAGCAATTGAAAAGTCGGAAACTATAAAAAGCAAAAGTGCCAGTTTAATTGCATCCAGGGCAGATATTGCTTATAAACAAAATAAAAACGATGCAGCCATTGATATTTACTTTACAGCCATAAAAAAAGCAAAAAAAGAATCGGATGCCTATACCATTGCATACAGCTATAAACAAATTGCAATGCTTTATCAGCAACAAAAAAACTTCACTCAGGCTGTGAAATATGCTGAAATGAGTCTTAGAATCGCTCGTAAAGAGAAATTTAGTTTTATTTTATCTGAAAGTTATAAGATTGTTTACCTCTACCACCTTTCAAAAAATAATATTCCTGAAGCATTCCGGTTTTTCAAATTGCATATTTCAACCCGCGACAGAGCATATAGCTATGAAAACACTCAGAAAATTGAAAATCTGAAGATTCAATATGGAACACTTGAAAAAGAAAAGGAAAATGAAATATTGAGAAGAAACAATAAAATTCAAAGTTTACGCATTTCAAGAACCCGCCTTTTTATTGTTTTTCTCGTACTAGCAAGTGTAATTTCCCTTTTTGCAGTACTGGCTATCATCAGCTTGTTTAGCCGTATTAAAAAATCGAAAGCTGTACTTGAAGAACAAAAAGAAAATTTATCGCTTACATTAGCAAAACTTATTTCAAGTGAAGCACAAACCCGTTCGATAATTAATTCTATACCTGATAAAATTTATCTGATATCGGTTTCCGGTTATTTTGTTGAAAGTCCTTCACTGGAGTATATACAGGATTCAAAAGAAAGAGAGCTCATAAAAGATAAATCCATAGATGTATTGTATCCGGCTGATATTGCAGAAAAAATTAAATATGCCTTAATTGATACATTTAATACCGGTCAGATTCAGATTTTAGAATTTGAAACAGAAGAAGATAATGTCTTTAAATATTATGAGGCAAGGATAAATATCGTTCAGGACGAAACTTTAATGCTAATGGTCAGAGATGTAACTGACAAAAAATATCTGGAAAATGAAATAATTACTGCAAAAGAATCTGCCGAGTCAGCCAATAAATCTAAATCAATGTTTCTGGCAACTATGAGTCACGAACTACGTACTCCACTCAACAGTATCATAGGAATGTCTGATTTACTGCTGGAAACAGAACTTAACTCAGAGCAAAGAAATTTTGCAGAAATAGTATATAGCTCAGGAAATTCTCTTTTAACACTTATTAACGATATACTTGACCTGTCGAAGGTTGAAGCCGGACAGTTAACTCTTAATTATCAGCCATTTAATCCGGCTGATGTCATTGAAGAAACAACAAACCTTTTGCATTTTAAAGCAAATGGAAAAGGATTGGATTTATTTACAAGAGTTTCGCCTAATATACCATCAGAGTTGATTGGTGATCCTGCCCGTCTACTTCAAGTATTGCTTAACCTTGCCAACAATGCATTAAAATTTACCTATATCGGTAGTGTTACAATTGATGTTTCTTTAGTAAATGTGAATAAGGGGAAATATATACTTCGCTTTGAAGTAATTGATACTGGTGTAGGAATATCAACGGTAGATCAGGAAAAACTATTTACTCCCTTCTTTCAGGCAAAAAATCAAAAATCAAATATTGGTGAAGGCACTGGTCTTGGATTAAATATTTCGAAAAAATTAGTTGATTTAATGGGTGGTGAAATCGGTTTAATCAGCGAACCAGACAAAGGCTCTACATTTTGGTTTACAGTTAGCTTTGATTCTCATATTCAGCAAATTATTGAAGAACAGATTAATGAGCCAGAAGTTGACCCCCCCGCGGCTCAGGACGACAATTCAACCAGAGTACTAATTGCTGAAGACGACCTTATTAACCAAAAACTAACAGGAGTTATTTTGTCAAAAGCAGGTTACAAGTACGAAATTGCTAAAAATGGACTCATTGCCATGGAAATGCATACCGAGAAACCTTATGACATTATTTTAATGGATATTGATATGCCAATAATGGATGGTATTGAATCAACCATTCGTATCCGTGAATTTGAAGCACTGAATAAATTATCCAAAAAAGTCGGGATAATTGCTATTACCGCAAAAATTGTCAACAGTGATAAAGAAAAATGCTTTCAGGCTGGTATGGATGGTTTTATCAGCAAACCCTTCAAGCCTGATGAACTAATTAGTAAAATGAAGAAATTACTGACTTAGTATCTGTTTTTTAATATGTAATAGTTTTAAAATTTTATTAGTATAATTGTTCCACTTTTAAAACATTAAAAAATAAGGAAATGAATAAATTTATCGTTTTACTTTTGTTGGTAGCAGGTAGTTTTGGTATATACCAATTGTTTGCACAAGACTTTACCGAATCGGATAAAATACGTGGTATCTGGTACACCGAAGACAATAAAAGTACTGTTGAAATTTACAGAGCAAAAAACGGAAAATACTATGGTAAAATTATCTGGTTAAAAAACCCGCTTGAAGACAACGGTACGCCAAAAGTAGATGATCAAAATCCTGACCCTGCAAAAAGAAAAGACCCGATTATCGGATTATTAATCCTGAAAGCTTTTGATTATAAAGGAGACGGAGTTTATAAAAATGGCACCATTTACGACCCTGATAATGGAAAAACCTACGATTGTATTATAACTATGAGAGGACCTGACAAACTTGATATAAGAGGTTATATCGGTATTTCGCTGATTGGCAGAACAACTGAATGGGTTAGAAAAAAATAAATCTCTCTTTCTATTTTTCTCTGATCAAGGTAAATCCGTTGGCAACCAACGAAAATACTATTGGTATCAGATGAAAATGAAATCGAGATTCTCCGAAAAACACCATACTCACAAATAAATAATAACCACCTGTTATTAGTAACAGTCTAATAAGAACAGGGTTTAATTTAAAAATAACGGCAAATAACACCAGAAAAGCTGCAATAATCAATAAGAAAATGTTGTTGTAAAAGGAGATATTTTTCAGTACTTGCATTTTCGTTTCATCAATACCTCGTAAGTTCCAGCCAATACCTTCCGATGGAGGCCACAAAAAATAAAATATTTTCGAAGGTAAACGACTAATTGCTTCATTAGGATATTCTGCCAGATACTTAATAGCAAGTTTTTTTGTGTAAGCATCATATTCTGTTTCAGTTAAATGCTCAGGTATTGATTTAAACAATGCTTCATTCAAATGATAATTGCCTTTTGCTTCATGGTTATTTCCTATTAGTAAATCGTAACCTGCAGTAGTTGAAACCCAGACAAATTTTCCAAATACAGAGTAATTTCTGATTGTCCATGGTAATACTGTTATGGCAAGAATAACATAAATAAATACTATTTTTTTAATTTTCTCTGAAATGGCTGACTTAAAACCGGGTAATAAAATCAATAATAAAGGGATAAAAAGTGCTGCCGGTCGTATTAAAACCGATAAACCAAAACAAAATCCTGAAATCAGAATAAAAAAGCGGTTTTTATCACTGAAAAAGTAAAAATAGATGGAAAGAAAAAAGATAAAAATGAACAGATTTTCAGAATAAAGCAGATTTACATAAGCAATATGATTTGGATAAACAGCAAGCAAAATACATGACCATCCTGCAGCTTTTACAGGAACTTTAATTTGCAAGAGAATTTTGTAAAACACAAACATAAATCCCAAATATAAAAACAGATTTAGGATTCTGGTAGTGAAAACATTGCTTCCGAAAATGCTGAATACTAACGACAAAAATGCAGGATAACCCACCGGATAAAAAGCTGTTTTTTCCCCTTCGTCATGATATCCCTGACCATCTGACATCTGGTAAGCTTTTTCGAAATACCATCTTGCATCGCTGGCAATCTCAGGCTGAAAATAAATCATCCAGAACAATCGGAATACATCAGCAATAATAAGCGAGTAAATAAACAATGCATGAGGATTTGCAGCACAAAACCGTTTAAATAACATTTATCAGCTTCTTTTTATATCCTCGAATATACATCAGTAAAAAACAGTATTTCAATTTTTAAAAAAATATTGTGAATTTAAAAAACAGATGTATTTTTGCACCTCAATTTATTGCGGGGTGGAGCAGTTGGTAGCTCGTTGGGCTCATAACCCAAAGGCCACAGGTTCGAGTCCTGTCCCCGCTACTTCAGCTTCGTATTAATACGAAGCTTTTTTTTACACATATTTTCCCTATTCTCAAAAAGCCCATATAATAAATAGGAAGAAACCGAATTTAGTAAACCGTATGCTGTACAATAGCAAAGTTAAAATTCAGATTTTCGGCAAAATCGCTTATTACATAAACAAGAGATAGTAAGTATAGCTATACCAGTTTAAGGAATACTATCTGTTACTTACCTTTACCGTTATTTTTTCAGCAATTTGCAGAGCTGTTGTTAAGGTGCTGAGGTCAGGAAATAATTCACCTGTTTTTCCTGAATAATGACCATGACCGATGGGTTTCAGCTCAATACTTTCCTGTGGATTGTCGAGATTAACTACTGCAGCATATACTACTGAAGGCTGACAGGATGTTTTATATTCATTATCATCAGGATATTTATTGTTATGCCAGTAATCGTTCCAGTCCCAGGTTTGATTGATTTCAAATAAAACTTTGAATTTATTTGTTTTCAATTTATCAGCTACTGCAATCAGTGTAAAATTGTTTTTTGGAGTGGCAGCAGTAACTGCATCAGGCATTGGTGTTTTTGCTGTTGGCACATAAAACCCATCAATTTCTTTGATTCCTCTTTTATGCGACCAGTAAGGTAGTGCTGCAGGCCTTCTAATTTCGCCCGGTTGCCAGAAATTCTTACTTTTATCACCATAATTAAAAACGCCTTTGGCTATTGATTGAGCTACATAAAGGGTTTGAATATATTCACCATCCATACTTTCTACCCAAACTGCCATTAATGGATGATTGTGTGATTTTCCTTTTAAAAAGTTTAATTCAATGACAGCACCACTTGTGTTTTCGTTGGTTTTAATCATTTCATCTTCTACTGTTATACCAGTATTTTTCTTTTGATTAGAACAATTTGACAGAATCAGAAGAGATGTCAAAATCAGGAAATAAAATAAAAATCTATTATTCATAATAATTGTTTTTAAAATTCGACAATAATTCCAATGGTAGGTAATACAGTACCTGAGGTTGTTTTAATGCTTCGAAGCAGGTATCGTGTCGGATCGTTAGGGTCAAATTGTTTAATACCCGATTCGTCCGTATTTAAAAGAAATTCCTGTTGTTCAGACTGAAAATTATATGCATTCTGAACATCACCATAAACAACCAATGACCATTTTTTAAAGAAAAACGATTTGTCAACTCTGATATCAAGCTGATGAAAAGGTTTGAAACGCATTGAATTGAACTTGCTGAAGTCGGGAACTCCTCTTCCGTTGACATCCCAAACATAAATCAGGCTTGATTTATTCAGGTCGTATGGAGTATAAGGTGTACCTCCGACAAAACGCCATTTGAGTCCGATATCCCAATTGTTGGCAAAACTTTTCCTTACAGTCAGGTTTAACAAATGAATATTATCCCATGCTGAGGGAATATATTTTTCAAAGAAATCTTTAAACTCACTTCTGACAAAAGTGTAAGAAAGAATTACATTAAAACCTTTGAAGTCTTTTTCCTGAACTAACAGCTCAGCTCCATAGGCTCTGCCTTGGCCTGTTGGAATTACTTCCTCATCGCCAATAGTTCCAAAATCACCTCCTTTGCTTGCAAGTGCGATAGAATCTGTAACAGAGAAAGGATAATCACTATAGTTTTTGAAAAATCCTTCCAGTGTTATACGAGTATTATCAGTTGGCCTGTATTCGAGTCCACCCACAACATGATCTGATTTAATAAAAGTAATACCATTCTTTTTATTGACCAAATCACCGTTTTTATCTTTATAACCTAAGGTAGTATATGCAGGCTGCTGATAATATATTCCACTGTTAAAATTGAGTGTAAACTTCTCAGTCAGAATATAAGATGCAGACAAGCGGGGTGAGAATTGCCTTAATAAATTCGCCATTTCCTTTGAATAACTGTTTCCATCCAGACGGAATCCGAATGATAGGGTAAGCCTGTCGGAAAAATATGATTTTGTTCCCTGTCCGAATATATAATAGCGAAACAACTTTAAATCTGAAGAATAATTGAAGAGCAGAGAAGTATCTGCTAAAACTATTTTTCTTTGAGTAGAGTTATTGTATTTATTATATTCAAGACCGGTTCCGGCAACTATTCTGTATCCTTGAATAGTTCGTGTGTTTTCGTATCTGAATTTATTTTCTATTTCCTGCGAAACATAATTTAAAATTAAGTTTTCAGATTTGCTGTTATCATTATTGAAGTATTTAAACGATTCATTGTTGAGCATATTCCTTGATACAATAATGTTTTCGAATGATTTTTTTCTGAAATGTTTATAATTGGCTCCAATCGTATAATTCCATTGCTTTAGTTCGGGCAGATAACTCAGGATATAACTTTGAGTTTCATCAGGATTTTTAATATCCAGATTAAGTTTTGAATCATCAAGAGCACCAATGCTGACAATAGTCAGTTCACTTTTTTCGTTGAGTTTTGATTTTATCTTAAACTGATAATCATTGTATGTTGGTAAAAATGGTAAGCCAATAACGCCAAATAATAATTGCAGATACGACCTTCTTATCGAAGCAATGTAGGTAGTGTTTTTATTCAAAGGACCATCTACAGTCAATGCTAAATCGGTGGCGCCAACAGATCCTTTGAATTTTATTCTTTCCTTATTCCCATCAACTTGTTTCATTGACAATATCGAGCTGATTGCATTGCCAAAAGCAGCCGGAAAAGCACCTGAATAAAAATCAACCTCCCTGATAAAATCGGTATTAATAATACCTACCGGCCCGCCAGAAGCTCCCTGAGTAGCAAAATGATTAATGTTAGGAATTTCAATACCATCCAGATAAAATCTGTTTTCGCTTGGGCCTCCTCCTCTGACAATAATATCATTGCGAAAGGCAACCGTTGAAGCTACCCCGGGAAAGGATTGAATGACTTTTGATATGTCGCGGTTTCCACCCGGAGTTTTTTCTATTTCACTGATACTAAGAGTTCTTAAAGACACAGGACTTTCTTTTTTTACAATAAAAGGAGTTGAGGTAATCACTATTTCTTCTGTTTGAATGGCTACCTGTTCAAGTCCAATTTCAATATAGGTGGTTTTTGAGTTTGTTACCTGAATTTCTTCACTAACAAAAGTTTTGTAACCTACTGAAGATAGTGCAAGCCTGACAAATCCGGGTTTTAAACCAGTATAAATAAATTTACCATCAAGGTCGGATAAAGAACCTATAGTTGTACCATAAATTATGACACTGGTAAAAGGCAAGGCTTCATTGTTTTTCTCGTCAAATACACGTCCTTCAATTTTACCTGTCTGTGCTTTTGCAATTGCAGATACAAAAATTAACAATACTAAAAGTTTACGCATTTTTTTATTTTAAAGAACAAGTGAAAGTATAAATTGTTCGATATTGCTCTGAACAAGTATTATTTTTTCTTATTCCTTAAAACCTGCTTTTTAATATGTAAGATATGGCCTCTGCCAAGACCTTTAACTTCACAGCCCAATTCAAAATACTGTTTGATTTCATCATCGGTCAGAATACCGAAACAATCAATAATTGCAAAAGGATTACCAGCCCATTTGACCAAATCTGCCGGATTAATATTCAGGTATTGCTGATGAGGAACAGCAAGTACAATAGCCTCGCATCCTTTAATTGAATTGCTTAAGTTTTTTTGAACCTTAAGATTTTCCAGTCCATCCTGATTACGGAAAAACCTTTTCCATGTATATTCTTTTTCTTCCTGATTGTTCTGCACTTCAAACTCCCACCAACTCTCAACATAAGGGTCGTGTACCTGAACCCAGGCGCCCATTTCTGTTAATCTTCTGACTACCAGCTCACTGCCACTGTATCGGGTATCACCAACATCCTGACGATAACTGGCACCACACACCAAAACATTTGTTCCTGCAATATATTTATCCATATTCCTTAAGGCATCTCGTGTCAGTTCGGCTACATGGAGAGCACGTGTATCATTGGTATCAATTGCTAAAGGTGTCATTTTAAACACATTTTCTCCATCGTCAAATGCCAGAATATGTTTATATGCCCAATAACCTAAGCCACCATCTTTTGGCAAACAGTAACCGCCAACACCAGGACCCGGAAACATAATATTTGAATGAGTCGGGCGCATCTTAATGGCCTTATAAACCTTAATAAGGTCAACTCCGTTACGTTCAGCAAACAAACTCCATTCGTTCATAAATGCAAGAATGGTTGCCCTGTATGAATTTTCGACAATCTTTGTAGTTTCTGATTCAATTGGCCTGTCCATAACTGTTAACGGAAAGTCTTTTGTATTCAATACTTCACGTAAAAATGTTTCTACCCGGATGCGTGCATCTTCATTGCAACCGCTACACACACGCCAGAAATCACGAATGCTGCTGACATATTCTTTCCCGGGCATTACCCTTTCAAAACTATGAGATAACAATGGAATTTCTTTAATACCTCTGTTTAAAAATTCTTTCTTTAAAATTGGCCATGCAATATATTCAGTAGTGCCCGGAGCAACAGTAGTTTCTATCAATGTCAGACAATGAGGTTGAATTTTTTCACCAATAGTTTTTATTGTACTAACCAATGCTGCCATTTCTGTTTCTCCGCTTTTCATATTGCCCAATTCGTTTTTCTTAAAATCGCATTGAACATCAACAACTACACAATCAGCCAGCGACAGACAATCAGGATTATATGTTGCAACAAATGTATGTTTTTCGTTTACAGTACGATGAATGATTTCATCTACTTCAGGATCTTCAGCTTTCACTGGTGAAATCCCTTTATTAACAACTGGTATTTTCCAAAAACTTCGGGGGCTTGGTCTCTGACAGCCGATTACAAATTTGCTGGGTGTTCCTTCTTTTTCAGTATCGGCTACAATAGCAGCCATAACTACTCCCACAAAGCCTAAACCCATTACTACAACTACTTCCTTACCTTCTTTTTTTGCTTTTTCAGCCAGTTTTTGAATTTTTTCAAATTCTGATTTATATTCTTCTTTTGTTGGTAATGAATAAATTTCACCAAATGGGGATACAGATTCTTTTTTAGAATTTACAGTCATAATTTTCTATTTTTTGTCACTGTTGTCCGATAAAAATTTAAATGGAGTCAATCAAAAAAATTGACTCCATTGTTGTAGATTGCACTTTCACAAAAACTTTCTACAATGAGCAAAAGTACATATTTTTTTGGAACCAGCGTTTTC
>Ga0209835_1000232_pt1 | contig 38328 bp, 35 predicted proteins | sample LakKivwa52mmetaG_FD_184138 | JGI IMG/M metagenome (GOLD analysis project Ga0209835, IMG submission 184138) | Anoxic lake water microbial communities from Lake Kivu, Rwanda to study Microbial Dark Matter (Phase II) - Lake Kivu water 52m metaG... | ecosystem: Environmental > Aquatic > Freshwater >... | reverse complement strand
TTGCCGTGATTGACAGGTTAGTTGACAAGTTCGGGGCTTGCGTTGTCAATGACTGGCCTTTCGGTGGCAAGATGGAATATCGTGGCTACAGGGGACGTAGAGACCTCCCAAAGGCACACTTCACAAGGGGCGCTGGTCAAGACACCTATTCACTTGACTACGATCAGCACATTCACGGGAGAGCAATTGACTGCCATTTCAAAAAGATATCCGTGCCTGAGGTTCGTAATTACATTCTTGCAAACCCGCAAGAGTTTCCGGAGATCAAAGGGATCGAATTGGACGTGTCATGGCTACACATTGACGTTAGGAATTCAGATAAGGTAATGGCTTTTAAGCCGTAATAGGAAATATAATGACAGAGTTGTTTACGTTTGGGAATTTATTTACATTAGTGACATGTGTAATTGGAATTTCTTTTGGCTACGGGATGTTGTCACAACGAGTAAAGACGCTTGAAAACCAAATTGTAATACTTGAGCAAGTTAATGCAAAACTTACTGCTATACAGGGGCAACTGATGGCGTCATCTGCCACAGAAAGGCCAGTAAGTGCATGTAGAAACTATTTTGACATACACTTTGATACGTTTAAATCATCAATGAGTGATACTATAGAGCTTACAATACGGAGAGAGTTTGAAAAAATAGCAAATCAAAGAGGAGACAAATGATGGAAACTATTATTAAAACTATGATGAGTAACATTGAACTAATTACGCAGCTTATTGTTGCAATAGCTGCCCTTATTACCACTGGAATATTACTATACAAGAAAATCAAAAAAGAGATAGAGGAGATTAAGGCCGTTAGCGACTTGAAGGCAGAAGCAGTTAGTCTTGTTGCCACTGCCGCGTATGCCCCAGAAAAGCTATTTAATATACTAACTCCACAGAAGCAGGCTGGCGTTGGCACTCTGTGGAAAGAAGATAAAAATGAATTGAATAAGCTTGTTACTGCTGCTGTTGTTGAAACACAACCAACACTGGTACAAAAAGCAGGGAAGTATGCAAGCAATATATTACAAGTATCGTCAATAGTTCAGTCTGCATATAACTCGGTAAAGCCACTTATAAAACTTATAAAGAAGTAAGAGAGCATATTTGTGAGATACAAGAGATATTACAAAGACCCTGAGTGCGGGCAAATAAAAGTATATTTCCTTGGGGACATCCACGAGGGAGCGGCCAATAGTCGCACTGATTTACTTATAAAAGCCGTAGAGATTATTAAGAGCGAGCCAAACTCATATTGGGTTGGAATGGGCGATTTAATTGATGCTATTAACTACCATGATAAGAGATTTAATGTTCGCGAAGTTAGTGATAAGTATAAAGTATCAGACCTTGACAATCTGCCAAAAGTTCAAGCAGACTATTTGCTTGATATACTTAAGCCAATTGCAGATGGATGTCTTGGGATACTTGACGGGAATCATGAAGATAAGATAAGACAGCGGGACGGGTTTGATGTAATATCATATATTTGTGGGGTTCTTAATGCGCCTTGCCTTGGCAAGAAAGCATACTTGTCGATAGGAGCGAATGTTCGTGGAAGCAGAAACAGGCCTTTCTTTATGATTGATCTGTGCGTGGCACATGGAAGTGGTGGCAGTGGGGGAAAGACCCCAGGTGGTAGCATCAACAAATGTGTTGATATATTCCAATATGATGTTGCAGACGTGTATGTTATTGGGCACTGTCACGGGATGGCTTGCAAAAGTGCACTTCGTAACGAAATAAGAGGCAATGGTGTTGTGAAGACTAAAGTATATTATGGAGTTACTGGAACATTCTTAATGAAGTCGTCTATGGACTCTGATGCTTACTTTGAAGATGGAGTCGGCATTGAAACAGCCCCAGGCTTCTTGAAGATGTCGTTTGATGCATATGCTTCAAGCAAGAAAGATGCTAATGTAACAATGATGCCAGTGGAGTTAATGTGAGAAAGATAGTAGTCCCAACAACCCCGTTGATTATGGTAAAAGACACAAGAACAGTATCTATACTAAAAGATACAGGCTCTACCATAGTTAAAAATACAGATTGTAAAGCATCAAATGCAGAGACAAGAAGAACTACTAATATTTCACTATTAGCAGTGTCTAATAATTTCAATCCTGAGACGCATTTGGGCATATTCTCGGGACTTTTAGATGCAACTGCATACAATATAGCATCTGATAAAAATTGTTCAGTTTTAAGCCACATTTTTGAAAACGTAAGTAATGTTTATGGTGGCACTGTTGCTGCATTGTGCGACTGTGCTATAGTTAATTATCTTAGCATGTCTATACCATGTAGTATATCTACTACTATATCTAATAGTAAGCGTATTGCTTTTATCACTGTAACCGTCGGGGAAGATGATGATGCAATAAAGATAATTCTTAAAGTTAATGGAAAGATTGTCAGCAAATATATTGGATTTAATGTTGATGATGTTTTCGAAATAGAAATAAGACAAGTTAATAACGGGAGGGCATAATGCCTGAATCAACAACTGCTGCATACTTAAACGGTGCCGTAATAGAGATAGCTACTGGAGAGATTGAAATTGCGGCTGCTAATCCAGCCTGTCTGGTTAGGGATAAGGGTGTGCCAATATTAGCAAATCTGCGAGTAGTTAATACGCTAACATCTGGCGGTGATACAATAGACCAGATTGCATATATTGGCTATAGAATAATTGAACTCTTGCAAGGTGCCCTTGGAACTACTGGCGGGGCAATTATAACTACTGACTCAAAGATAAGTACATTCATAAATAGCATATCAATTGGGCTTTTTGAGCCACTATTAGTTAAGACAGATGGTGGCTATGGTAATATATTATCAATAGATGCCCTTGACCCTGGGAAGTCGATTATTGATAGTCTGTTAGGGCCTGGCAACAATACATGCGTTGCACTGAAAGCCCAATATACTAAATCTTCGGCACTTACTACTACATATATAGATATCCCAATAACTGGATATACTATAGAGAAAAGACCTGCGAGTTATCACAATAACATTCAGACACCTTCTGGAGGCGTTGTTGTAAATAGCCCCGCTGTTTCTGCTCTCAATGGAGTTGCATCTGGCAATATCATAAAACTTAATATAGTCGTTCCAGATACTTCTCTATCTGCAATCTATGCAGAGATGGATAACTCAACAGATATAACGCTTACTCTTGGCATATATGTTGGCAATAACATAGCGTCTATTGGAACTACATCTGCATTTTATCCAGTATGTGCATATACTACAAATGATGCCATATCTGTAACTGCCACAAAATCAGAGAATACTAATACAATGGTTATAAGCAATAAATCAACAGTAAACACTGACACGTACACCCCAGCCGATCCGTGGGGATTCGTTGGGCTGTTCAATACTGGGGATGTTACTGACTCATCTATTGTTATTAACGTTACGGAGACATAATGAGAGAATTAACTGTCTATGCTAATTCTACCCCATCATTTCAGTTTACTATAACTGATGCAACTGATGCTGGTCTTGACTTGCAAAAATATGCAATCGGGATGAGCATTTGGGATGAAAATAGCAAGGTTCTTATTCTCCCAGATTATGTTAATGGTGTTGCAACTACTTTCTGGGATGTAGAAGGTACATTAGTAAAAAGACATGCTGGATACTGCTCATACAAGGGCAATGGCAAATATAACATAACTATCCCGTTCCTGCCATCACTATCTGGACAATATACTTACGAAGTGTTTTTGTTTTCAGTTAGTCAAGAAGTCGCAGAAGAAGAGATTGTTGGAGAAGAAGAAGAAAGAACAACTTCAAACGCAATAACAAGATATAGAGTTGTTGTTATTGATGCTGGAACTATAGAGTTTGCTGAAAGCGGAATACCTTCAATAGAGGCAAAGAGGGAACAGGAGTTTGTATAATGCCAAAAGACGCCATTGTGCTCACTGAGTTAAACAATATGTCAACAACCATAGGGGCTGGTAACAGCCCCATTGCCTCTATTGGCATTAAAACAGACGCCCCAAATGGGATAGCCATCCCAGAAAAAGATGATACTATTGTTGATGTTGACACAGATGAACAGACTGTGGATCATCTTGTAGTAGAAGTTGATGGGGTCAGCTCTAATGTTGACATAATGATGAATGGTGATGTTATTGTTGAAGGCGGTGGCGATGTTACAAAAGTGGCACAGCCACTACAAGCCGAAATGAATGCCATCGGTAGAGTCGTGTCTGTCTCAAACGGCAATACTCACGCAAGTAAGGCGATAAGGATAGGATATGTCGGCGACAATCTTATCAACACTCCAAATGACTCCATAGTGGCAGAAGACGACTATATATCTTCAAGATATCCACTATTTGGATTGCCAAAAAAGCTTTGCCCAATCAATGAATCGCAAGCAGTTGTTCTGTTTTATGGTGCACGCGATTTAGTACTTTATGATTTTGATGCATCCGCAACATACAGAACCGTGCTATTATCTTCTTCTGAGATACTCGATATCGCAAATGATATAGAGGCTGCCACTGATTCTGGTGATTACAGGGCGGCGATAACAAAAATCTACTATCTAACAGAAACAGCAACTGGCAGAACAGTTGTTAAATATATTGACTTTGACGAGTGTTATACTGATGGTAAAACTTATGACCCAGCACAGCTTATTTCTGCTAATTTTGAATCTATAGACATAACAAATGATACTGAATTTATTCTTGATAATAGCTCACAAGTTACATCTGGATTTATCCCTACAAATTTAGCGTGTACACAATCAAAAATATTTGTTGGGTATGCAAGCCCGCAAGGCAACTCATTCGCTCCACTTGGCGGGTCAGATGGCGTGTATATTGGTTGTTATGAGGATTTGTTGTTTTCTTTTGATAGGGTAACAAATGATAATGATGAGCCAGTTATATTATCATGTACGACAGGCAAGGCAACAGCAACAGACCTTCATATGAGCATGCTTCCATTTAATGGCTATAAGACAGAAAACAAAGTAAAATACAATACGAGAGATCACTATATCGACATGACTCCATATATGTATGGCAGAATTCCAATTCCATACGGCAGTTTTTTAGACATTAAACAGAAAATGGCCAACTGTGCAAACGCGGCAAGAGCGCTTGGGACAAGCGCGGAAGACTTTAATGGATATATTGCAATCCCTGGGGGATGTGGACTGACAGACATAAAGACACCAACGGGCAAGGTGTTTTGTGCAGACTATGACTCTGATACAGTTGGGTATCTTATGATAGCGTTGGCAGCCTATATATGTCCCAATACGCTTGATCCAGAAGGCATAAACACTGGCGCTTATGACATAACTGCTGGGAATGGGGTTGGCTACTTTCAGACGTATAGAGTTACAGAAGGCGGGGTAGTGGTATATGTGGTAACTCCACCAGACCAAACCATATACACTTATGACCTTGAAAAGCATATCAGAGGGCAGTTTATTTTTACTTGGAATGGCATACAACCATTTACTGGAACTGGTGGCTATACTGGATATGAATATACTATGTATGAGCTTGGCGCTTCCTCTGGTAAAATCTATATTAAAAAGCATTTTGATACAGCAGAAACTAATGGGGGTGAAAGTCCAACATTTATGCGCTCTTGTCTTGCTCTTGAAAATATCAGGATAAAAGACGGACTTCACATGCTTACTGCATCTACAATGGTTCGTTCAACTGCAAGTGATACAATAGATACTGTGCTACTGTTTGACACAACTCCACCAGTAGTTACGAGCTTTTATGAAGATGGCGAATCTACAAAAATAGACTTTAATGACTATCCAGGCATAAGACAACTATCTGGATATATTCCAGAAACAATAGAAGATAGCGGGAAGAAATACGTTTCTCCTGATACTGCCATAAGAGCCGAGTATAGCGATGGGCTAAGTAATGTTGTTAATGTCAGCGAGGTGCAATCATTGACTCTTGATGATGCTATAACAGAAGCAACAGACTATACTATAGATAGCATTACTTTTACAGAAGAGATGGGAACTTCAATAATGTCTCTTGATACTGGCTCCGCGATATCTCTTCCAGCTGGAACATATAGATACAAGTTTTGCTTCATTTACGATGGAATAAGCATTTCACCACTATCGTTTGCATACTATGATATAACACATGCATCTCCAGCAAGCACGGAAATAACAATAACATTTTCTACTGAACAACTTGCCTCTCTAAGCACAAGAATAACTGGCATAAGAATCTATGCTGCAGAAGTTGATTTGGCAACAGAAAAAGAACTGTATCGTCTTGTTAGGGAAGTCCCGCTAACAAACAAATATTTTGCTAAAAGCGGGGATGACTACGTTGCAGTTATAGAAGATGAAGGCAGTCGTGGTGCATCATTTAATGCAGAATCTGGATATTCTGAAACGGCTACTAATGTTAGCGTCTTCAGAAATGTGCAGTGCATGGCTTTTGGGCATTTATATGCTGGAGATGTGACTATCCCCGACTCAGGAACAAGCGTTAAGACAAATAATGTTCTTTGTAAAAGTCTGCCAATGCAGCCGTCAATCTTTAATTATACTAATGATTTTGTTGTTTTACCACTGACTCCAGTAGCTATTAAAGAGTTTAATGGAAGGCTGTATGTGTTTGGGAAAGACAAATACTGTGTAGTAAACCCAGACAATCTTGCTATTGAATATACTGGAACTGGCGTTGGCTGTGAAAGCAAGAAGCATGTAGTATCAACTGACTATGGCATATTCTTATACTTTGGTGGAAACATCTATCACTTAAATGGAACAGAAGTTACTCCAATGGCAGACAGCATCAAAAGGAGCATATTCACTGGAATATATTCACTTGAGCAAATGCAAGAGATTGTGATGTGCTACAGCAAGAAAAAGAACTGCATAGTTGTTTCTGGCAGATGTACAGAGACAGCAACTCCACCAGTAGTAGTGTTTGTGTTTAATATTATGTTTAAACGATGGACGCAGTTTATTGTGGATATGGAACCAAGAAGCGAACCAACTGATCCAGTATATGCCGCATACGAGAAAGATGGGGAAATATATTTGCAGTCAGATGGTGTGCAAGCATGTTTATGGGACGCAACTACTAATAGAGAGTGCTCTGTTTCATGGAGCCTTGACTTTGGTGACCCTAATCAGAATATTATCCTTTACAGTATTGACTGCTATAAAAACGGGAATCTTGTTGATGTTGATAAGTTGTTGAATGGGAATGCTATTACTTTCCCGTATGAGTTAAAGGGAGACATTGAGAACATCCTTACTGTTAGCAATCCTCTCTCATCTTTTGACTCTGTTAGGATTGTGGTACGGAGAAAGGTGATAACATGAGAGTAAGCAAAAGAACTGCTACGCCAATCAGCGGGAAAACAATAGACGATATAAAGGTTTCACTCAATAGGGAACTCGGTGCTTTGTGGACTGCTCTAAATGAGATTATAGATGTTATTAACAATACTGGAGTAGGTGCTCAAAATGTAGAGTCTTCTGCTAACAGTATAAGACTTGTTCAAGCAAAAGATGGCTATCATCTTGAAGCAAGGTATGCTAACGGCTGGGCAAGAGTAGGAACTGCAACAAACATATTAAATAGGAAGGACTAATGGCTTGGAACGGTTATTTGAACGAACAGAACGTAATAGCCCCTCTTGAAGGATATGCCAGAAAGTATCTTGACGAAAACAGTGCGTATAATACTGGGATGTATAACAGGTTTAAACAAGCTGGGCAAGATGCAGCTGGGCAACAATATCAACAGGGATTGCGTATGCAGGCAATGGGGCAGAACCCATTTGCTAATCAACAGTATAGAAGCAATATGGCTCAAGCAAATCAAGCTGCTATGGATCAATATATTAATAATCATCAGGCGTCTCAGCAGTTAGGGCAGGGCTTCATGAATATGGCTGTTCAGGCTCGCGGGCAAATGGATCAGTTAGAACAAGCCCGTAAGTTTGCAGCCCAGCAGAAAGAAGCATCAATGATAAATAACTGGATTGGGGTCGGAGGAACACTTCTTGGTGCTGGTCTTGGTGGTGGTGCAATTGGTGGACTTCTTTCGGGACTATTTCGCAGGAAAGATAGATGGGCGTATAGTAACGAAGGCGGATCAGAATATACCCCAGAGTTTATTCGTAAAACTCTTACTTCTTGGGGGATGTGATAATGTATGATTTCGCAAAAAACTTCCAAGATAGCTTTATGGGCATGTATCAGTTTAACCAACAAAGAAAGCTCGATAGAGAACGTATTGGCATGGAGAAACAGAGGATTGACCTTGAGAGGCAAAGAGTTGAAGACTCTCTTCTGACTGGACAAAGTAATCGTAGTTTGCTTGAGTTACAGAGGCAAACAGAGGAGTTTGGTTTAAGACGATCACAGGAAGAACAAGCGTTTTTTGACAAAAATCCAGTAAATGTGCTGGTTGGCGGAAAAAATCTTTCTGGAAGCCCTAACGTAATAAACCCATATTTACAACATTCAGATACTGATTTCCCGCAATTTGGGTTAGACAACAATGGGAAAATAACCCATACATTTGGAAATTTTCCGCTATATCGAATCGAAGCAATGAATCGGTGGAATGAAAATGTTAGAAATATGGTTAGTACAAATGTTGACGCAGAAGTTGGAAAAGCACAGGCTGGGAACCTTAACGCAGATACGACAGGAAAGAACCAAGAAATTGCATTTAATGAGGTAAATAATGAAACAAGACTTGCAGCTGAAAAAGCGAAGTTAGAGGCAATTATTATAAACAATAAACTTGAAGGTGCTAATCTTGACAGCATATTAAAAAACAATGACATCCTCGACAATTTTGAGGTTCCATTTACTGGCGATGATGGTGTAGAAAGGAAAGTTTCATTGAGAACTGCCCTTGCTGCTGATCCAGTGCGATATACAAAATATATGAAATCTGTGCTTAATGAGGATGGCACAGTAACAAATACTCAAGAATTTTCCAGAGTATCAGACATCCCATTTCACATGGATGCGGCATCAGTTAAAAATAGTTTGGTTTGGCAAATGATTACGCGCAACGACGAGCAAAAGCGATTTGACGAAGACGTAAGACAATTCAACTTAACCTTTGAGTTCAATAAAGTTACCGAACAACAAAGAAATGCCGTTGCCTGGGCTTCAGTAAACTTGGATAGGGAGCAGTTTAATCTGGCTACAAAGCAGTATAATCAAGAAGTTAAAAACAAAGCGCTAGAAACTATATACGGATTAAAGGCCTCTGGTAGCACTCAATCAGATAAAGAAATAGCTAAGATGGTAGCTGTTCAAACAGGAATGTCGGAAGCTGATGCACTTGTGCTGGCAAAGGCAGTTATAGCCACTCCAAAGGAAAAGCAAGAGACAGAGGGGTATATAACGGTTCATGACATGAATAGTCCCATTAATAACAATAGTCAAAATACTTTAAATAAGCCGCCAAAACTAACATCAAAACTAACATCAAGAACAACTCTATATAACTATGGTGGCACTAAAAAAGCTGTTCCCACTGTTTCATATAGCGATTTGTTGCGCACAAGAGCAGAGACTGGTTGGAAGGCTGATTATAAGTATGACAAGAATGGCATGGAGTATGTGACAATTGGTGGAAAGAATTATCACGTTACTGGCTTCGATGGTACGATAAGGAAAAAAGGAACAGGGTTGTTGACAAATGAACTATTTTGATGCTGCATATGGTGGTGGAAACAGTCGTTCTGCATTATCTAATCTACAAGAGGCGCAAGCAGAAGATCAGTTGATGGCGTATGAAATAAATCGCCCAAGGATGCAGGCGCAGATTAAAGAGCAGCAACGATTGAGATCAATGGCTGAACAATTCAATGAAGACCCAACTACTTTTACGGATGCTGAAGTAAAATGGCTTACAGACGCAGCTCCACAGTTTGGGATAAACATATCTGCTGGGCTCGCTAAAGATAGCGCCCATAGAGCTGGTTGGGGGCAACAGTTAAAAGCAGGGGCAATGGGGGCACTTGACATGGTGCTCTTTGACTTGCTTAAAGACTCTTGGTATAGCGACAGGCATACTAAAACCGCAAAGAATGTTGGCAAGGTACTTGGGTTCTTGGGGTCATTATATTATGGCGGCAGTATTGCAAAAGGCATCACTAAGGCTGGTGGTATTGCAAAACAGGCACTTGGGTTGACTGATGATGCAGCAAGAGCCGTGACTAATGCGACAAATGCACTTAACAATGCTTCCACGCTGGCAACAGCAGCACAAGAATCAGCAAAAGCGGCAAATATATCTGCAAGTTCATATACTGCATTAAAAGCAAAAGCAGCATCATTAACTGATGAACTTGCAAAAATTGTTGCAAAGAAAGAGTGGGTAAAAACCCCAGAAGGCTTACAGGCTATTAGGAAATCTTATTCAACTACAAATGATGCCCTTAAAGCAGTACAAAAACAAATAGGGTTGCTTGACGACGTTTTAAGGACGCAAAAAGAAGTTACTTCTGCCAAACAAACATTAGATGCTGTTAATATTACACATGCAGAAGCTCTTGGGAAAAGCAAAGCCGCTCTTGACGCATTTAATAAAACTAAAAAAGCTGGCTTTTTAAATAAAGTTACGTCTTCTGGCTTTCTCAGAGGGTATAAAGAAATGTATCCTGCCGCAAAAGAGGCATGGGCTGCAAAAAATGCTATAGAGGGAGCATCATTAAAAAGTAAGATATTTGCATTTACAAGGCCAATTGCTGCACCTCTTGCAAGAGACGCATTTGTTCTTAATGCAATGAGAAAGTCTTTTAATAATGCTGACCCTATGAACATCCCTGTAGAGTTACTTGCTTCTCAGTTAGCAGTGCCTGGGTTTAATCCAATGTATGGATATGGGGCTGACCCTCGCAGATTACCAATGTATAACTTAATGGGAATTCATAATCAGCCTGATATGGCTGCATTACAACAAATGGCACAACAGCAATAACAAGGAGTATGTGTGCTATCATTTGACAAAAGAGGCACTCAAAACCTCATACAGCAGTATAATGCTCGCCCAAGAGCATTCAATGAAAACCAGATAAAGATAATAAAACAACATGCTCAAGCATATAATATCCCATTTGCGGAAAATGAGCAAGATTGGGCTGACTATGCTGGCGGACTTGTAAAGCAAGCAGTAAGTGGATATATTAGTGGGCTTACTACGCTGCAAGTTGGAGGAGCCCCACAAACTGGATATGAGGGCGTTGCAAGGGCTATCGGCTCTATTGCTGGATTTACTGCATTTGTGCCTTCTGCCCCGTTCAGGATGCTGGGGCTTCCTAAACTTGCTAAAGCAGCTGCTGCTATTAGTGGAAAGTTTTCAGTGCCTCTTGTGTTGTCAGACAAGATTCTTAAGGCTGGTGCAGGTGCTGCGAAAGTAGCATTAAGTCAATCTGGTGTTGCTACTAACCAAGCATTACAATCAGCACTAACGCTTCTTAAATCCCCAGCGTCAAGACACTTCCTTCAAAGAGGGCTTAGGCTTGGCACTGCTTCTGCCATCAGTAGTTGGCAGGGTGGTATCAATGAAATGGTTAAGTCGTTTGGATGGGGGATGTATGGTGGTATGGCTGATGCTGCAACTGGTCAGTTCTTTAGGATACAAGATAATCCAGTGGCAGAGAGGATGCTTCGTGGCGTTGCTGGTGCCCTTGTTGATGGCTTGCCCTCTACAATTAGAAAAGACACAACCCCAGAACAAGTTTACTACTATCTAAGGGGGGCATACTTTGGCTCTGGTGAAAAGAGTTGGCAAGAGCATTATGCTGCCAAGTCAGCCAATGACTTTATATCAAAGAAAGCAACTGACCCAGATGCGTTTATTAAAGAAACCAATATGCCTTCATCAGTTGCTCCAATATTCAAGAACTTTGTTGAAGAGCATTCTGTTAATTCACAGATGCACCTTGCATTAAAGCACGAGTTTATAAATAAGTCCTTACCGGACATAGAGCAACAACTCCTTGAATATATTAACACTCTTACTGGTGGCAATCCCAATGAAACTACTGTGCGGTTAAGAAGACCAAAGATAGCCAAACGAGATGGCTTCTTGCTTAATACAAAAAGAGAAACGCCTTTGCCTTCTATTAAACCAGCAGAGCAATCTATTAAGGTTATAAAAAGAGCAGAAGAAGCAAATACGCCAACAATACATCGCCCCAATAACGTAAAAATAGATTACTTTAATGATCCAGACACATATTATAGAATCATTGTGGGAGATGAGGCATTTAACCACATTGTTTCAACTAACGCTGTCAGCACACAAGGTAGGAGATTTAATGCAGAGACATTATCTGAAAGGTTAAAAGAAAGGCAAACAGCATTTCCGTCATTCAGTAAAGGGAGAGCGCAAGAGATATATGCTAAAGAGAATGAAAACCACTACATAGTAGTTACACAAAGCAAGTTAATGCAGCCATCCAAATCTGGCCGTCACGGCAAGGGGACGACAATGTTTCCAACAGATGCAGATGGAAGACACATGCAATCACTCCCAGGTAGTGAAGTTGATGTATATAAGCACATGGGAGGGGGGAAGTATGAACTTGTTTATAGTAGAGGGATAGCTATAGATCAAACCGCAGTCAAGCCCATCAATCAAGGGCAGACCAAGCCACAGGGGAATATCCGTGCCTTCATAAATGCAGCAGACACCACAGAGGCAAAAGACATTGGGGATGATCCGTCATATCCAGACACTTATACTCTTGTCCCCATCAAAGATGGCAATTACGCATTGCGGATAAACCCAAAGCAGTTATTGATTAGATATTTGCCTGACTGGATGAACCAATTAGAGAAGGTTTATGACTTTGATGTTTATGGCAAAGAGCGTGACTTGAATGCGCCTTTGATAATCAAGAAAGATGCAGTATATAAAAAGACAGGCGATAAGAGTTATATATTGGTAGAGAAGGGCAAGATTGGCTATGAGGAGGACCCCCCCGCCCCAGTCAAGCCCATCAATCAAGGACAGAATACTGCAACAATGGATTTTGACACTGATCCATATAAGAAGCACATTTCCCTGGAAGAATATCATGATGCGGAAGGCAACCAAATACCAGAGTTTTCTGGGGAGACATCACTCTATCACGGGACAAGAGCAAGCAGGATAGATATTGACAAGAGTGGCGCACTAACGCTTTTGCCTTCTACTAACTTTGATGGCATGCAAACCGGCGTGTCCTTTACGCATTCACGAGACGTGGCGAAATTTTACGGCGAGCATATTGGAGGGAGAACACGTGGAGTATCTGTCGGGTCGGCAATAATCGAGATTAACAGAAAGCATATCCCTTCTATTGTAAGAGAGTCTGATGAAGAGTTTATGTCGCAAACAGGTTCCCCCATAATTGTCCCACCTGGCGGGTATAGGATTTATTATACTGGAAGCGGGAAAGAATTCGCAGAGTTAGTCGCATGGGAAACAGCGCAGTTAAATAACATTAGGAATATGTCGGTCAAGGAGCTGGTGAAGTTCCTTGCTGACGGTCACGAGGCTAATGAGATGGCAGAGCGCGATGGTACATCCGAGCCAGATTGGGGACATGTGGCACCTGGAGTCAGTCAGCTAATTGCAGAAAAGTATGGGCGCGCCCCAGAACTTTTTTTTGGGATGGAATACGTTCCGAAAGAATTGAGAAATCGTATTCGTAAAGACCCAGACAAGTTTATTGAAGAAGCTGCCAGCATAGAGATTTATAATATGTACGGGCGCTATAGTGGCAAGGAGTATGTTGACCATGCACTGAATGAAAGATGGGAAGAAGGTGGCATTGACAGGTATAAAAATACTGACATGGAAGAGATGTATTTACCGTCAGAGCGACTTAAATCAATTAGTGCTACTACTGATACTGTTTTTGACATTACTACTGATACTGTTTTTGATATTACCACCAATACTGACATTACAACCCCCATAAAGCGTGTATATACGCTTTCTAAAGACAATGCTACAGTTCGTCATATAATGAGCATGTCACCAGAAGAAATACATCTTCGCTCACTTGCTATCTTTAGGGGAACTGAGATTGATGATGCTCAATTGAGACAATCTCTATCTGATGATAGCCCTGGGCAGGGAGACCTTGATACTCCTGAAAACATTAAACAGGCTGTCGTTAGTTTTACTGACAATTATCTTAGAGGGGTGTTTAAAGTTGAAGGGGCTGCCATAAGCAGAGAAGGCAGAGAGCGGACTCTTATGGCTATGCAGGCAATTTATGATGAGACAGTTAGGGAATCTGCGGGTAACAAAGTTGCTTTTGTTGATATAATGAAGCAGAGAGTTAAAGATGCTTTCTTTAGAGATAGTGCATGGAAAGATGGAGACCCACCAGTAGCATTACCTGACAATGTAGAAAGAGCAATCTATAAGATGTCTCATAAGCACGAAGCATCATTTTATGCCCCTGCTGGATATCTCAAATACAACTTAAATGCACAAGAAAGAAATAGAGTTAAATACGGATTTACAGAAGAGAATAATACAAGAATGCCAGATGGTACCAGATTTAACAATAGGATATCTGGTAATCACCATTCAAAAGCTGGTATTGAACTACGCACATTTGATAGGTTGATTGTCAAAAGCGGGAAGAAGTACTTCTCCCTTGATATAGCAGATATAATAAATGACAATTTGTGGTCAGTTGAACAGCGTGGAGCTAAAAGCAATGCTATAAAGTCTGCACTTGAGACTACGCTTGCAGATTTATACAGGGAACAGAAACTATATTATTATGGTGCTACTAATGCTAAAACTGCATTAAATCTCGTTCCATTACATAAAGAAGCAAGCACGCTATCAGACAGCAATGTTAGTGCGTATGTAAAGCGCATTGCTTATTTGATTGCTAAACAGAACTTAAAAGGTTCTCCTGAAAGTGTATCTAAAATGTCTGAAGGCGAGATAAAGAAATATGCTGAAGAGTATGTTTTTTCTATTCATTCACAAGACTCTCTTAAGAACACGATGTTTCGCGGAATGTCTGAGGCAGATGTGCGTAGAATATACCTGTCTAATTTCTACTATTTTATGGCAGAGCACGGCTTCTCAGACCCTAATGCTTTCTTTAAATATATTGAAGATAAGCCTGTTATAGTTAGTAATGCTGCTGACTGGACTAAAAGACAGCAAGTATATGAAGCATCTGGTGCAACCATTGACGGCTTTCAACTACAAACACCAACACTTTCAAACAATGTGTTCAAGATAGTGCTTGCAGAAGATGGCAAGGTTGGGGTGAGCGAAAGGCCTATTGGTGAGTCAACAAAAGATATTGAAAATGCAGAAGACGGGACGACGTATGTTCCATATGATTCATTAAGCGAAGCTGGGAAAGTACTTGGATTTGAAGAAAGTAATCAGGGGCAATTAAAAGCATTTATTTCAACCATTACAAACAATGGTGTGCTTACTGGTAAAACTGCTTGGCATGCTCCAATTGACAAAAGAGTTAATGATGTATTGTCTCGCAATGGTGTTGCTGTTAAGATGGTTACTGCCGCAAAGCAGTACGGCACCAACAAGGTAATGTCGAGAGACCTATACAATAGATGGATTAGCGGTGAAGACATAGACATTAGTGAGTATGTTATCAATGTCCCGCTATCAGATGTATATTTCAATACTTCAAAAGAAATGAGCGTCAAGAAAGTATCAAAAGGCAAGTTAGTTTTTAAGCAGTTATTTACAAGTGTCCAGCCAACTTTATTAAGCGAGGCAGATGTTCCAGTTATACGCGAGACGCTAAAAAACGAATATAACGAAATACTGAAACGCAACATACATAGTAACCCAGAACTAACAAAAAGAATAAATCAATACATTTCTGTTTCTGGGGGAGATACTGTTCTTGAAAATGAGATACTGCACAAAGTAAGTGATGTTAATCCACAAGATGTTATTAGATTGCTTGAAAGCAGTAAGAATGTTGACTTCAAGAATAAGTTAATTGCTGCACTGTTTGATCCAGACAGGGGCAGAGTATTCGAGAAAATACTTGCTGATGAAGAAGAAGCAATTAGAAAACAGTTTGCTGATGGGGAGATATCTGCAGACAGGTATGAAGAAGAAATAAAGAAAGTAGAGTCAGAAGCGTCTAACTTACAATCATTCATATCTAAACTTGACGAGTCATCTAACATAGTTTGGTTTAACCACACAAGGGATATGGTGCTGTCAAGATTGCGTTCTTACGTGCTAAACAAGTTTACAAGCCCCAAAGTAGATAACGCTGGGGAATATATCGTCTCGCCATATAATGTTGAACATACCCGTGGCACCCCAGCAGAAGCACTTGATACAGACACGAGTATATTTATGCTTGGCAACGGGGGTAGGCGACACAGAATAAAGTTGTCTAATGGTGAATATACTACCCTTGGGGAGATGTGGGATAAGTATCAAGCGTCTGTTAAAAGTATTACAGACTATAATGCAAGGATTACAGAAGAAAACGAAAAGAACCTTAAGTTATATGGTATCCCTGGAGTAAAGCAAGCAAAAGAAATGCCTTCGTTCCCAGAAATGTTTAACTTTGTAGTAGTAAGGGCACCAATGGATGGTTCATTTGGAGCATTGACACTGAAGTTTAACGGCTTTACTGATGCCCCAGGGTATGGCATATTTATGAATCCAAACTCCTTTGTGAGGCTTGGTGGTGCAGACACTGACATTGACTCTGTGGCTATATATACTGGAGACAGGGTTGGCGATACTGGATATGGTATCTCTAAAGAGTTTAAAGAAGTATTTAGGAAATTTGGGGCTATTTATGGCAATGAAATAGATGGTAAGAAATATAATATAGATACTACTGATGCTATTGATCCAACTACTGGAAAACCATATAAAGAATGGCTTGAGCCAAGTGATGCTGCCGCAAAAGCATTAAAGACAAATCCAATAGCATTATTCAGCCCTATAGCAAGGCTAAATACACAAAAGTCCAACACAAGTGGTAGAGACACTCTCGGAAGGGTTGCTAATGCTATCTCATTTATAAATGAAGCAGAAAGAATAGTGCATGCTAATGAAAGAGTTGTATATGACGCTGGCAGAGGCATAGAGATAGAATATACTGTAAACAAAGATGGGCTAAAGCAAGCATTGCAACTTGGCTCTGTTGCATTGAATATGTCAGCAGATATAACAAAGTTTAACGGCATAAGACCTGCTCAAGAAATCATTAGTGAAATGTATGACAGAGCATTTACAATAAAAGCATATAAGCGTGGTGCCGCAGGAATGCCAGCAAGCAATGTGCAGTCTGTTAAATTTGACTGGTCTCGCTATAGTGATAATGGATATGAGGTATCTACTCATGGCGATAAAGAATATTCTGCATTAAACGCTAAACTCAAAGACGGCAGAACGATTGAAGAAGCATATCAGCAAGCAAAGGGTAGCAAAAAGGGCGAGAAAGCAACTGATCCAAATTTTGATTATTGGGGAACCTATCTTGGATTATGGCGTCAATGGGCTAAAGAAAATCCAGCCAAGATAGAGGCGTTAAGAGTCAAGGCTGCCGGCAAGACTTTAACTGATAAATTTGCTAAAACTGACAATAGCCAAGCAAGGGCTCTTGCTACTATACTTAACGAAGCCACAGATGCTGGATTGCGACAGCCAGTTGCTGTTGATCTTTCTAAACTGCCACTTGAAGATCAAACTAACATGTTCGGAGAGAAAAAATATAAAGGGTATGTTGGGGGATTCAAAAATATTGGCAAGGGAACTCCTGAAGGTGACGGTAAGGATAAGGCTATGCGTGAAACGGCAGATGGCTTTATTGGCGAGATTAAAAGTTCTGCATATTGGGATGAAGAAATAGATGGATGGTCTAATAATATACCTAAAAGTTCTTCTGAAACTTCAATGCGTCAAATTCTTGAAAAAATACCTTCTAAGGATTCGTATTTTGAAACTTCTGGCAGCACCGCAGAAACAGTAACTTCTGGCAAAATTGATGCTCAAACAATAATGCTTGCAAGAAACAGCTCGTATAAAGGCATGCCTTTAATGGAAGCAACGAAGATACAAATACTTGATGCTCATAAAAATGGGGCAAGGTTTGTTGTTGGGGACATGCCAGGGGTTGATGATGAATTTGTGTATTACTTAAATGAGATAGGGGCAAAATTTGAAGTTTATCATACTGGTGACTCTCCTCGTATAAATAGATGGCTTTCACTTCCATCGCAAGTGGCTGATACTGGAACAAAGCGTGGATTTGAAACCCTTACAGTTGAAGAGGTATCTAAAAAAGCAGGTATTCCAGAAAAACTGATTTCTAAAAAAGGATTATTATCTGCTGAAACCGATAAAGAACGCGTATCAAGAAGTATTGATGTGATGAATTCTCCAGATGGAATTTTAAGCAATGATGAAATAACTTATTTGCGTAAGGCTCTTGGCGTAAAAAGTAAAAACTTTATGCCGAAGGTTGCTACTGCGTCAGAGCGATCCGACCCAGCGTTCTTTTCTCAAGAAGTTATTAAACTTGCTTCAAGCGGGGAATACGATGCACTGTATATTATTACAAAACATGATGGGATACCAATTCTTGACATATTAAAGACACCAATCCCTAAAGTAATTCATTTTAGCATAACAACACTTGGCGGTACAAAGTGGGAGCCTGGCGTAATGAAGTATAATGACTTGCTTGATAGGATAGACTCGTTCATAAAACAAGGGCTTGACCCAGAAACTATTACCATCAGAATAGACCCGTTAGTTCCAGGAGTGACTAAAATGTCTGATGTTGAAGAAGTTATGAAAAGGGCTTCTGGGATGGGAGTATCAAAGTTTAAGATATCTGTAATGGATTCTTACAATGAGTCCAATCCGCTTTTTAAAAATATGAAAGACCTCGGATATGATTTCAGATATTATAAAGACCCAAATGGCAAATTTATGATGCACGCAAAGCAAGAAATTATAGATGAGTTTGGAGATGGTGTTGTTAGGATTGCTAAAAAATATGGCATAACAAAGTTGTTTTCTTGTGCTGACTTCTTTTCAAATAAAGAAATTGGTAAACTTGGATGTGTTGACGTTAAAGATGTGAATGCGCTACTTGGCACAAACATAACACAAGAAGAAGCTGCTGCTGACTTGTATGGAAAAAAAAGAAGAAAGGATTGCACTTGCTATAATGGGAAATCCGATATTCTTCAATATACCGATAAATGCAGGTCTTCTTGTGCATACTGTTATGCAAGGCACGGGGGCAACACATACGCAAAGTATTATGATGAGTCTGGAGCATTAATAAGCAACGCACTTACAAAAACTACAAGAGACCTTTCTAAAACAAGCGATTCTTCTGCCTTACAAGAAACTGCTACAAATACACAGCGTGTAGAGATTGTCCCACCTGTTGTTAAGGATTTTAGTAGATTATCTGATGTTAGGGTTACTGATTCTACTAAACAAATAAATACTTTAAGAAGTTACTATAAAGATGAAATAGCAATAAATAGTTTTGGTAATCCATTTGCTGTTGATAAAGGCAGGGGCACAATAAAACTTGATTCTATTAAAGAATCAGTAAAGGCATTTACTGGCTGGTTAAGCAATCCAAAGTTTTCTGTAGTTGATGTTAATGGTAAACTGCATGAAAACATAAACCAGTCACAGCGTAGATGGATACTTAAACAGATTGATGAAGGAATGCTTGATGGCAAAGAATTATTATATTACAAGTCAGGCGATTACTATAGTCATGCAGATGCTCTCGCTGAATTTGTTGCTAATAGAAGAATGGGCAAAAGACACAGATATGATTTAGAAAAAGACATACAACAAGTTAATAGTGCCTTCTATCACAATACTTCTGAAACTGGCAACAGAATGACAGAGGGAGAGTTTAGGGCTACCCTTGATGCACATGGGAGATATTTTGAGGGGCGTAATGATAGCCCTCTATCAATTATATATAACCAGGCAAAGGATTCTCATTGGGAAATTAGGCTCATCACCAATGATACTGCGGAGGCCCTCAAGTCAATATACTCTAAATTTAATGCTTGGGCTAATACTCCAAGAGGCAGTATGTCTATGGGGAAAAATACTGCTCCGCAATTATATACTAATGAGAGTATGTTAAGCTCTATTCAGCGGAGAGCATCTCTTACTGTTACTGAAACTGAGTTAGTCAAGAAATACTTTGACTTAAAGTTATATGATGAAAACCAGAAACGAACAATGCTATTTAATACTGATGCATGGCTTCTCCCAGAAGTATTTGAGGATATGAAGTATCTTTTAAAAGACTATGATTATGAACTTGATTATTCAGATGAGCCTAAGTGGAAAAGCAATAAGAAGTTTTTATGGTCTTTAATGGAAGAGACAGACAGGCGGGCACAAAAGTATTTTGTTGATAGCCTCAATACTATCTCTTCTGCTGTTGCGATGTCTAAACACTACTATACTAAAATAGGGAAGACAAATACATATAAAGACTTTGATGGCAAGATTATTCCCACAGAAGAGTTTGCTAACGGCTCTCCGCTTTCAATGGCTGAAATATCAAGACTTGCATTATATCTTGAAGATGTCTATTCTGGAGAACGGGCAACAAGGAGGGCAGATGAAGATGCAGGAAGAGAAAAGAAAGCAGTTGAATCTTCTAACATGGAAATCAATGCTTTGTATGAAACTATTAGAGGCAACTTAAAAAGCGAAAGAGAGAAACGGCTTTTTGATACTATATTACTATCTAATACTAAATATGGCTTTCGTGATTCTAAAGAAGTAGTTATTAAAGGCGACCTTATTGGAACCCCTGGGATTGATGCATCTATTGAGCGCTCTCATATTGAAGCAAATGAAAGATATAATATAAAAATAGATAGGGAGTCTAAAGACCCTAAAGAAGATTTCAGAAAGCGATTTGAATCAAGAACTGATACATCAAGGCTTGCATTAGAACTTAAAACCATGCCTAAAGAATCAGTAGCTGAATACTATAATATATTATCTATTATAGCCGAAACACAAGACATACAAACAGCTCTTGATTTTCACAGAGACCCTACATTCTTGAAAGATGTTGCAGAGATGTCAAGTGCTATCGCTATTGAACAAAAAGTAGTGAGGAAGAGATTAAAGCCTGCAAGGGCAGCCATTGACTGGATATACTCTCCAGTAACTACAAAAGAGAATGCTGATGTCATTCTTAAAATAGTTGCTCAAGATACCCAATCAGAATACCCGATTAAACGCGCATATGACGACATAGAGAGCGTTAAAACTGATAAAGAGTATCAAGAGCCCACCCAAGAAAAAACTTCAAGAATTTCGCAGGTTTTTAAGAAAACTTCAGATAAACTTGAAGCAGTAAATCCAAAGAAAAGAGAAGCCCTTAAAAAGATGGTGGCGTATCAGCAGTTAGTGCGGGATAAGAAAATGGCAGAAGCATCATTGTTGCTTAATGAGATTAACGACTTAAAAGCATCTGGCAGATTTATGAGAATGTTTGACTCTCAACACAAAGATGAAATCCTTGAGATGGTTGATAAAACAATTCCATTTAAACTCCCTGCTGTTAGTGAGCAGAACTTAAGCCCCGCCCAAAGAGAGAAGTATGTCAAAGAATATCTGCCTGAAGTTAGAAAACTAAAAGAAAACTTTGTAAAGTTAGAACAAACTGATATTACTACTATTAACAAGATAATCAGAGGAATGACCGGCAAAGAGCGGGATAGTGTCGGTAAAGACATCAATATGCTGACTCTTGCTGATGTCAAGATGCTCAATAACTATTTTGATGTAATGAGCACTCCACAGTCACTTATTAAAATGTTAGGTGGCAAGAATCTTGATGATCCTGAAATAAGAAAGATATATACTTATTTATTCCCTGAAGATGTTGGAAGAGACCTTGCTCGCTTTAATCTTTTGTTTACTCCTACAAGCGGGTGGTGGAAAAACCACTATGGCAAAGTTATTGAAGGCGAAGTAATGGTTCCAACAAACGCTATGGATATATTGGCAGAAACATTACATAAGGCAGAAACGCAGACTCGACAGTTACAAGAATCAAGAGAAAGAATTATACTTGAGGAATTATATCCATACAAGCAGTTGAAAGAATATGCCGATATTGTAAAGGCTGCGTTTACTCTGCGTGAAGCAAATATGAATATAGAGAGAGTATTAAACGAGTCCCCTCTTCCTAAAGAACTTCGTGAGGTTGTTGCAAAAGAATATAGAGAAGAAAAAATAGAGGCACTGCAAGTTCTTGAAACCATGACTGCAAAAAACAAAACCTTGAGCGTTAAGACAAAAGGGGAAGACGGCAATGATGTTATATTGCAGTTGTCTCCATATGAAATTGCTGGTAAAATAAATGAAGTCGTAACAAGATTTAACAAGGAAATGGTTGATTTCACCAAAGCAAATGAAGATGCTATTGCCGAGGTTATGGAAACTGAAGTGCTCTTTGTGGGTGGCAAAAAAGAAGAAAGACCACTATATCATTCCTTTAAGATGGGCACTGATGATGAGGGGCTTCCCAAAGTTGTTAAGATTCCTATAATAGACAGAAACAAATTACTTAAAGTTGTTAATGACTCACTAATGAAAACTAATGAGTGGCCTACTAAATTTGGGATTGATGGATTAAAAAAGATTTCTATGTCTATACTATATTCAATGAGAACTGGCAATGACCCAAATAGCAAGCTTGCTTTGGCTATTGCTAAAAGTTTTAATGAGTTTACTACTACTGGTGAATTTCCTGTTGAACAATACTTCCCTCATAGATGGTCTGACACATCTGTATTAAACAAGAGCATTAAGAAGATTTATGCTGCAATTGATAATGATGAGACTATGGATGAAAAAGTTAAAGCTGACTTCAAGAAATATCTTGTAGATAATGGGCTTAAATCTAAAACTCCAATAGATCAAATGATGACTATTCATCAGTTTATGGATGATTATGAAATGATAAATGGCATGCTCGATAAGAAACTTGCTGAAAAAGCAAGGCAAGATAATGACCTTAAGTTCGTTGAAGGGTTATCTACTGCTGGTAACCAGAAAAGCCGTGTAACATTTGGCGTTGGATACGACAAGACAATTGAATCATATATTGATTATATGGCCGATATGCATAAAACATATTTCAAGAACATGTCACAGATACTTGCAAGGATACACATTGCCCGCACTCGTGGCGCGCTTGCGGAAGCATACGGAGATGAAGTTGCTTATAACTGGTCGTCTTTTTTACATCTATATACTCAGGCAGCTGCTGGATACCATACAGTTATTCCTGAAGCATTATACGAGAATAAGAAGTTAAATATCAAGGGAACGCTTTATGCTACATATGCTGACAACCATGTTGCTAATGTAGTTAATAATATGTTAGAGCGTCTTGGTATTTCAAGTAGTGCAACTGCCCCTAAAGATTGGGAATCATTTGAAGAAATGCTTGACGCTAACAAACTCAAATTATTAACAGGAAAGACTGAAATAGACCCAGATACTCTGCATAAGTTATCTGCACTTGAAGGAAAGTGGTCTATGGCTACATTGCTTGCTCGTGTTAAAACTCCACTTGCTAACTTACTTGGTGGAACAATGAATACTATGATTGAAACTGGCCCAAGGTATCTATTACAAGCGCAAAAGATAGAGCCATTCAGACAGATACACAGAGAATGGGATTCACATGACAAAGTAAATGCAGACCTTATTAAATGGGGCGTTATTGAAGACTTTATGCTTGGGGAACTTGGATTGTCTTCTCATATGAAAAACAAACAAAAAGCAGATTTCTTCAAAGAGATGTTTGAAATTATAAAGAAAGACCCTAATGTTGGAGATGCTACTCTTAAAGACCTTGCAAAAAAACATAAGATATTTGATGCTGCATTCTTGAAGTTGTCTTGGCCAATGAGAGTGTCTGAAAGAAAGTTAAGGCTTGATTCGTTTAAGGCAAAATATCTTAAAGTTATAGATGACATGTATCCACTCGCATCTTTTTCAGAAGGCACTTCATCTATCCCGTATGATAGTCCTGTGCTAATAGAACTTGCAAAAAGAAGCGTTAAGGCAACTCAATTCTTATATTCTGCTCCATTTAGACCAATGTTTTCTACGAGTGCATTAGGAAAGATAATGACTCGTTTCCAGTTATACGCATATAACTCTATCAAATTCAGAAGAGACACGATTAGAGAGGCTGCTCTTTATGGATATACTCAAGGGACAGAATCTTTTAAGAAGTTTGAAAGGATGGCAATAGCTGATGCCATGTCTATTGGGCTTGCTTCTGCATTTATGTATAGTTTATTTGATTCAAACTTGCCGCAACCATATGATTGGGCTCAAAATCTTGCTAACTGGATATTTGGGAATGAAGAAGACAGAGACAGGGCTTTTTATGGAACATATCCAGCAGCCCTTGCTCCATTACAAATTATAAGTCCGCCCTCAATGAGACTTGTTGGCCCTACTATTACATCATTGATTAACAATGATTGGGCAAGGCTTGCTCAAACACAAATATGGACGCTTGCCCCACTTGGCCCACTTATTACTGACATCAATAGAGCGTTAAGAACTCCTGATATGGCTATTGAAAAGATAACTGGCATTCCATATAAGTCAATGTCTAATAAGTTAAAATATAGAAGACATCCAATTACTGGCAGGATGATAGTAGAACCTGAAGAAAAAAAATAACAAAGAGGGGCTTTCGCCCCTCTTTTAGTTTGTTAATCTCTTATAATGTCTTGTGTGTTTTCAATTGCTGGTTTCATTTCTAATACTGGAATTTCTTCAGTAGCAAGAACAGTAACAGTTACATCAGTATAAAATGCTTTGTTATCTTGAACTGCTATTGCTAATAGTTTTGACTCTGCAGTATTCCATTCTTGAAACATAATAACTTGGTCTTCAAGCATTTTCGCAATTGATGCAATAAAGCTGTCAAATAGTGGCATCTCTCCTATTGGTTCCCCAATAAAAAGTTCTCTTGTATCATAACTATACGAAATGTCTGAATACAAGTAGCAACCTTTAGGGACATCGCCACTCCATGCTTGAACAATTTTTCTTAGTTTGTGGAGGTTGGCATTTTCTTTTATTACTATTTTTGATAGTAGTGAGTATTCAATTCCTTCTTTGAACATTTTACTTCCTTTTAGATTCTATTTCAAGTTTCATTACAGGGAACCTTCTGTCAAGGTCGTCTGCAAGTTGTTTAATTGAGGCAATTGAGTCAGATATACTCTTACAAAATGACTCTATGTCTTTTGATTGTGCCTTTGTTGGAAAGATAGTTATCAGGTGCTCTAATAGCGGTCTTATCCATCCAAAGTAGAACTTGTTTTCAAGAAACTTAGTCTTAGCGTCTTCTTTTATTCTGGGAACATATTCAGTGAGAACATATTGTAATCCATCCCACTGGATATTATATTTATGTCCCTTGAATATGAATGTAACATCAGTAGCTTTGATTTTTAGATCACTCATAACTCAATCCTCATCCTGTACTGGTGTATTTGTTGTTCTCTTAACATAGTTATAGTAATCGTCGAGATCATTGAATACGTGACAGTCTGCTGACGCTTCGTGCATGTAATCTGTTCGGTTATATAAATACTCAATCAACCTACCAGACATATTATAGCATCTATTTTCTCTTTGAAATGGCAGCATTGAACAAACAATAAACTTTCCATCCTTGTATTTGGTTGGGTCATTGACAACATCAACAACTTTTATGTAACCTTGATGTCTCCAACTGTAAACGCTGTCTCCTGGTTTAATGTTATCCTTAATCATTTTTTATCCACTGCAGGCACTCCATCCACAAGAAACGCATGTAGTGCATCCTTCTGAATGGTCAAGTTTCCCACTGCATTCTGGGCACTTACTATATTTAACGTCTTTTGGCTGATACCCTATAGATAGCACTTGGCTTTCTCTGCTTCCATCTCTGTAAACAGTTACTCCCTTACAGCCTACTCTCCATGCTGTTAAATATATTTCCTTAACATCATCTACTGTTGCTGTCTTTGGCAAGTTAATGGTTTTACTGATTGCATTGTCAACATGTTCCTGAAATGCTGCTTGCATTTTAATGTGTGCAAGCGGGGATATTTCTTGAGCCGTCTTAAACACTTCTTTTAACAGTGGCGGAATATGTGGGATACTTTGGATAGAGCCATATTTGATTACATGTGCCTCTACTTCTTTATCCCATAACCCAAACTGTTCTAACGCTGCTATTAAATCAGAGTTAATATATTTATAAGAAACTCCATCCATAACTGTTTTAGTATATGCAAGCGAGAAGTGTGGTTCAATTCCTGAACTGCAATCTGCTATCATACTAATAGAGCCAGTAGGCGCTATAGTAGTTAGTGCAGAGTTTCTTATTAGCGGCCCGTTATCGCATTCTGGATATGCTCCAAATAGTTTTGCAAGGTCTTCAGAAGCAGAGTGTGCTGTTTCATTGATAAATGACATTACTAATTTAGCATGAGATAATGCTTCTTCTGATTCATACGGTATTTGTAATCTTGTAAGCATGTCAGCCCATCCCATTACCCCAAGCCCAATCTTTCTTGTTCTTGTCGTTATGTCTTGTATTTGTGGCAATGGGAATTCATTATTGTCTATAACATCATTTAAGAACAATACTGCTGTATGAATAGTATCTCTTAGTTTCCCCCAATCAACAGTATATCCAATGTTTCTTGCTTGTAACATCCTTGACAGATTGATTGAGCCAAGATTGCATGCTTCATATGGCAGTAGTGGTAACTCCCCACATGGATTCGTTGCTTCTATCTTTCCAAGATGCGGAGTTGGATTGAATCTGTTTATCTGATCTATAAATAATATCCCAGGCTCACCGTTTTTATGTGCTTGAAATGCTATGCTATCAAACAGTTCTTTTGCCTTTACTCCAATACTATATGGGCTTTTTATATGTTTAAGCTCAAAGTATTCATCGTTTTCAACTGCTTCCATAAATGTATCAGTAACTGCCACAGATATATTAAAGTTTGTTAATTCTTTGAGATTATCTTTGCAAGTAATAAACTCTCTAATATCTGGGTGATCAATCCTTAAGCATCCCATGTTAGCTCCACGCCTTACTCCGCCTTGTTTAATTGCACCAGTTGCTTCATTATAGACTTTCATAAATGATATTGGGCCAGATGCTATTCCTTCAGTAGATTGAACAGGCCTCCCTTGCTCTCGTACTCTGCTAAAAGAAAAGCCTGTTCCACCACCGCTTTTATGAATTAAAGCAGCGTGCTTAACTCCATCAAATATACTTTCTATACTGTCTTCTATTGGAAGCACATAACAAGCTGATAGTTGTTGTATAGAGGTTCCTGCATTTATAAGCGTTGGAGTATTAGGGAGAAAATGTAAGTTATACATTGTGTCAAAGTATAGTTGTGCAATTTTCACATTTCTCTTGCTTAATGCAGTAGCTACTCTTTTACACAGTGCTTCCCAATTTTCTCCCTTCTTGAAGTATCTTCTTTTTAAGACAGATAATGCTGACTCGCTTACCAATTTCCACCATCCTTATCAGTTGGCATTGGAACTTTATCATCAAATTCTTGATGATAAATCTCAAAGAATTCTTCAAGTAACACTCGTTTGTTCCATCCCCATGCAAGCGCTACTCCAAGCAGTGCTTCAGCAACTTCTTCATAAGTGTTGATGATATCTTTAAAAACTATTGTTCTCGTTGTGTCTTTCATTATGATTTTTGTAAAGCGTTCTTCGTTAGTCATTTTCATTCTCCTTTTTCAATGTTTAATACAGTATATTCCATATACTTAGCCAATAAGATAGCGTCTGCCATCCCGTCGTCTTTATACTTTAACGACATGTTGTATTCTTTGTTGCAGTAATCAACAGATAGTTTTTTCTTTTGATATTTACTGCAGTTAGAATCTAATAACTCAAAATGTCTTTTCCAAGTGATTGGATGAACATGATGTATCCACTTAAAACTACTGTCTTCAAAAGATAAGTGATACAGTAAATATCCTAATCCACCTGCAGCATATCCAAACTTATAGGCTGACACTACCCCTTCCCCTGGGCGAGAAGAAGTCTTCTCTAAACAAATATACTTATCTCCCCCTATGCTTTTCAGGGAACCAATATATTTAATAAGGTCAAGGTGTAATAGCACTTTTTTATCTGCTGGCATTCTTATTGTTTCTATTTCTCCAGTTTCTTTCAAAATAGCAATTCCGCCTTTTTTGCCAATATCTATCCCAATGTATATCTTCATCTATCCTCCATATCTGTTTCATTGTTATGGTTGAGTTCAATCGTTCTTCCACAATCAAGATTTATGCAGACAATAAAAGAAGCCGATTCTTCATATGGGGTAATCATTCCGCAATGTGGGCATTTATAATGTTCTGAAAATGTTTTTGGCTGTTGAGTTATTCCATTATATTTAATTACCTTGTCTCGCCTTATTTTTGCTTGACAGCATTCACAATATATGAGTGGCATTTCTGAAAACATCTTCTGAATTCTATGGCATTTTGAACACTCTACTAATAACCACTCATGCCCCGTATATGGATCATATTCAGATTTCAATTCTAAGGCATCATTTGGACGATTCTCAGCGTTATTTTCATCAAGGGGTATCATTATTGCCTCCTGAAATATTATTTTGATTTTCACTGGGATTTTTAACTTTGAATCTTAAAGTTTTTCCATCATGTTCTAATACTGATTCTAATAATTCTCCATCAGTATTCTTTACAACTTTTACTTCTTTTCTTGGATTGTGTGGCATTCCGTTTAATGCTATTACTTTTCTTGAAGCATTCTCAATTGCTCCAGAACCCTTTCCTGAAAACAAATCAACATCTCTTGCTCTTGCATCTTCTCTTCTGATTTGCGCTATTGCTATTATAATGATATCATAGTTTACAGCAAGTGATGATAGTCCATGCATAATTGCTTTTACTGTCTCATGTTCATTACGCTTGTCTGCCTCAACTAAGTCAATATAATCTATTACAATAACTTTTGGGTCATTTCTTCTTATAATTTCTTCTATATCTTTTATTGAACCACTTGTAGTCCTTATAAGAATGTGCTGAAGCAAGTCTTTGTTCTTTCTATATGCATCAGATAAGTGTTCACTTAGCCACTTCTTGTCATATCCGCCAACTATTTGTAAGTTTCTTCTATGCATTAGCCTGTCACTAAGTTCAAGAGATAGCCAATTAGTGTCAAGTTGCCATTCTTGGTGTGGCTCACATTCAAACATATCCATTCCAAGAATCAGATGCTGCGTAAATGCTGTTTTCCCGCTTCCTGTCGGCCCCATGATAGTAACAAGTTCGCCAGGGAATATCTCACAATCTATTTCTGGCTGACCAAGCATCTTTGCAAGGTTTATTGTTCTCCCAGTAAAATCTGTATTAGCCCAAACAGAAGCACGCTTTTGCATTTCTTCTGCTGAATACATTTTAACATTATAGTCTTTGTTTCTGTAGTGGATACATCTCGTTGAACAATGCTGCTTTAAGATAGTATCATCACATCCATACCTATAATTTCTATTATAGACATTCTCAATGTTTTCTATTATCTTTGCATCTTCAAGTGACTTTTTGTTCCAATGTAATAATATGGCCTTAGCCGCTTCTGACGGTATCCCACATCTTCTGTAATGAGAAGCCATCCTCAAAACAGACATGTTGCGATTTCCTCGCTTAGGCCCTTGTGAATATAATGTATAAACGCAAGTTGCTACATTTACTGGCTCAGTTATTTTCTGAAATTCTCTAATGTTTTGAGAGTTCCTTACTATATACTTATTCAGTTCGTTATTGCCTCGTAAATCGCCCATAATGTCCTCATAATAGACATCTGAGACATCAATGCTCTTTGCTTTATTTACAATATGTTCATAGCACAAACTTTCTAAATCTGCTCTTGATATTGGAACTTTGTAAAGCCCTGATTTTACATTCAAACTATATGCAACTCTATACAATCCAGTCCTCATATAAATCATAGGGTCAACTACTTTACCAAACATCTTTGTCATTGTATCTTTTACAGTATAGAATAAGTCATTACTTGAAGAGAATCCAAAACAACTATTTGTTATATCAATATGATAGCCAGTTCCACTAAAATATATCTTGTAGTTTCCCTCTGCTATTCTGTATTTGTTTTCAAGCATATTAACTACTTCAAGAGCAACTTTCATTGTGTCTAAATCAGTGCTGTCGCCCTTGTCTATGTCTATTGGAATGACTTCGATAAACCTTTCGCCATAATATTCTTTAACTGAACCACTATCTGTAATTGCTGATATTGCTGTTTCTGGATAAGCATATACTGATCTATAAATTGCCTGACTATTGCCATGTTGCTTAACAATTTCTGGCAACTCATCTTGTGGGAAAAGGCTCCCCCTGTTTGCGGGGGAGCCAATAGCTATTTCATAATACAGCATTACAGCGTTGGAATTCCTGCTGGCTTGGAACCAGAATCAACAGCTTTCTTTGCTTTGTTTGCAACATATTTCTCAAGCAATTCTCGTTCATGTTTCTTGAATATCCGCTTGTCAACAGCAAGATATCCTTTCTTATCTCTGTAAATTGAAATTACAAATGGGCAATCTTCCTGAATAGTTATCATTTTCTGAACAAGTTCATATACAATGTCAGAAGACTTATCTCCAGCTTCTGTAATGAAGTTTCCTGAACGAGAAAATCCTCCATTATAATCAAGAGCTCTTAATAAGTTATTAAACTGAATGCTCCATGTGTTCTTTTTTGCATCAAGAGAACCATTATCATCCCTTTCAAAGTTAATGAAAATTGTTGATTTTAGTTCTAAGTCGCTTTCTTTTGTCTTAAATGTGATTTCAACAGCCAGTTGAGCCCAAGCCCTTACTCTGTCCGTGATATCGTTAATGTCAACGATATTTGCTTCATAAATGCCTGGCTCAAGTAACTGTTTACCACTTCCTTCAGTTTGGAAAAACTCCATTAGTTTCACTCCTTTTCTTCAATATAGCCAGTAATAGCCTTTTTAATAGCCTCATAATTAAATGGGAACTCCTTCCCTCTTAGGGGGCGCAATCTGCTCCCTATTGACTTTTCATCATATCCAGCAAAAGAGATTGTGAATTCTCCGTTTTTCTTGATTGTAGTATATCCAATCACTTCTGCCTTTGCGCAGATGTTGCTTGCAAGTCCAGATGGAAGTTCTGGTGCCAGCTGAACTTTACCATCAACTTCTGTGGTTTTCTTACTGTGAGAAATCAATATTAGCGTTCCGCCATGTTTCTGTATTAGCCGTTGCAGTTTAGAAACAATGTCTTTATTCTTCTTTCTTGATTTCGCCCAATCTGCACCATATCCAGTTTTCCCCATACCTTCTGGAGCTATTTCTGTTTCTATCCACTCATTAATAACATCTACGGTATCTAATACAACTGTATCTATTTTATATGAGTCATAGTCAGTAAGTAAGTCTGCAACCACTTCAGCAAGGGAATATACTGGCATTGGCTTGCCTGCATTATCGCCAACCCTATATACAAACCCTCGCTCTTCTGGCGGAACTACCTCTATAATTGGAAGCCCATTTTTATCAATTGCAGGCTTATCTCCAATTGTTTTATTTCTTGTTGGTGGATTTAATGATGTAATTGTAATCCTGTTACATCCATCAACAAAATCAGTTCCTAAATCAGCATCAAGTATTAGCGTTCCCGCTCTTCCTCTTTCTGACCACTCGCTTGCTACTGTTGTTTTTCCTGTCTTCGGTGGGCCTATGAAGTACCACGTCAGACCTTTCGGCATCCTTGACCAATCCGTCTGTATATTGTCTGGTTTTATCATGTTCTTCCTCTTGGAATATGTTTTCTTTGTGAACCATCTTTACTACTGCCCAATTTTCGTCAATAATTATTTTAACCCTGAGGAAATTTTCTTGCTCTTCCCCCATAACAATACATGGGCATTTTTTTGATTGATGGTATGTAAACATTATAGTTTATCTACTGTTCCACTTGGAGCAATTAACGCACAGAGGATTTCAGAATCATGTATATACGGGAAGCTTGGCTTTACAATCCTTCCACATTTTGCTTTAATCCCGTTTACAGCGATTGTGTCAATGATATTTCCAGTAGAATTCATAGTAAATACTTCAACGTCTCCAAGTTTGTTTTGAATTTTCTTGAGGTTTTTGATAACTTCTTGAATAGTCATGTTTTTCTCCTTGCTCTTAGAGCTGTTTTATTTTGTTTGCAGTTTTCATTTGCTGCAAAAAGTATTCTGAAAGCTTGTAGGTTATTTGTTCCCACATTTGATTAGCTTCAGTAATATAAATACTATCTGCTTTGTGACGTCTAAGCAGTTCAACGTAATCAAATATGTCATATAGATAAAGATGCGTCAGTTCATGCATCAGAGTTTCTATGCACTCTTCATATGAATCTGCTACTTCTTCATATATGAATATTGAAAAATCCTTGTACAGTTGCTCAATTGTTATTGTTCCTCTTACTTCTGAAAACCCATTTAAGATTTTCAATTCCCTTAATCTGAATTGAGACAATCCATGATCCTTGATAAATATTTGAATAATATTCACCATTTCACGACATTGCCTCTTGTTAAGTTTCATAGGCGACTCCTTTCTATATAGTATAATCGTAATTTGCAATAAAGCAAATTATATTATCATCTCTATGTCTCTACTTTGTTCTCGTACTCTGCAAAAAAGACATGAATGGATAATCTCAGTTCCAACAATCTTAAAGTCAACACAATCATATTTAGAAATTTCTGAATAATCATAATACACTTTGCCATTGTTTTTGCTATGTTTGCCGTAAAAGAAATACTTGTCATCGATTTTAGTTATTCTATTTATTGTTTGCAGTTGTATTGACTTTGCTATTTTTGTCCTTCTGCTCAATGAAAGACCGTTCCAACTTCTGTTAAATCTTTCCATTGATGCCAAGCATCCAAAATTTTCCATACAGTTTCTATCAGTTACATTAAACACAAAGTATTTCACAACTTTTCCTTTTACCGTAGGTTCATAGCTCATATTATTGCCTCAATATCTTTACTTATTATTTTTAACCACGTGTCCATAAAATAACATCCGTCAATTGCGTGTCCATATCCATTGTTATTGCTTTGAATATACCTAAAAACATTTGGATGATTTGTTTTATTAAAAACAAGCTCTCTTTCATCATGTTCAAATGCAAAAAATATTCTCATTTTAGCAGTATATTCAGCTTCATTTCCTTCGTAGTTTTCAAAGTTCCCCTTGTAAGGGTCTTTTAACAAGGCATAAATTGTGTCAGTTGTTGTTGTTATGTTCATATGATTGCTTCAATATCATAACTACTAACTGTAAGAAAGAATTCTCCATCATATAAAACGTATCTTTCTTCGCAATCGTTATCTTTATCTTTTTCATCTGTAACTAAAATAGACGCTGGTTTCTTTGCTAACATATGCAGATTTTCTTTAGCGCATGCCTTGTTTTTAAATTTAAAACTATCTACAGTTATATCGTTATAAGTATCTGATATAATTATAGAGACTATAATAAATCTTGATATCCTATAAAACCGTGAACATGAATATGTTTCACGAACTACTTCATTAGTCTTATGAATTTTTACTGTGTCTCCAACTTTTAATGTTATCATATTATATCCTCAATGTCTCTTGCTTTTAGTATTAGCCATTTTTTAAAATAATAGTATCCAGAAATATCGTATGCGTAGTTGCGATTGTCTTCATGATAGTATTGAAAGACGTTAGGAGTTTTTGTTCCTCTAAAGATAAGGGTTCTTCCATCATATTCGCATTTAATAAATTCTTGCATTGCTGTAGTATATGTAAGCCCGTTTTCTATCCCATATACTATGTCTTCATTTATTGGAAGTTTAAGGCGTGCAAAAATCTTTTTGTTTGTTAACTCAAGGTTCATATTATTACCTCTATATCTACATTAAGTATAAGCCAATCTTCATAGAAGATCATTTTTCCGTAAGCAGTTAATACTGAATATCTTTCATGCTCTTCTTCTTTAAATCCTTCTTTGTTTTCAAATTTTGTGACGATGATAGTTTTTCCGATGTTTTCTTTAATGAACACTTTTTTTTCTAGCCTAACTCTAAATGTCCTTCCATCGCTTCGTTCTAAAATATATTCAATCGGCCTTATTCTTGCCACTATATTATGCATAAAATATCCTCTTGTTCTTTTGGGGTTATTCTTTTAAAACATACTGCCGCATCAAAGGCATACTTGTCATTGTGAACGGTACAATAAATTAGGTAACCAGGTCTAATGGGGTACAGAAAATCATTTGCAAGACGGTAATACTCGTTATCGTTATTATATTTTCTTATGTTGTTTACAGATGGGGTAATAATAAAATCTTTTACTGCTTCTTTTCTTTTTTCAAGTCCCCAAGTTCCACATTCATTAAAGATTTTTTCAAGTTTTGATTGGCATCCAAACATTTCTCTTGCATTATCATCTGTTAAGTCAAACTTCCATTTTGTTATTAGCGTATATTTGTCTTTTGGCGGAATGTCCATTTTATTCTCCTGTTAGTAGCCCGAAGCCATCAGTAGAAAGCGTTACTTCAAACTCTGGCCTTTTGTTCATGTGTAATTTCATGTATTGCCAAGTTGCTATACTCGCCACAATAGATGCAGTAGCGCCTACCGTTAATGATGTTCCGCATGCAGAAACTTCTGAATTAGAGTCTTCGTAATTAGAAAACTCTTTCCAAAGATCATATTTATCACGAGTTATTACATAGCATCTTACTTCATCAATTCCCATTCTTGTTTCTATTATATATGGAACGTGAGGCTGCATAATAATTCTGCTGACTATTTCTCTTCTTGTTTTCATTGAATCAACACAAAGGAACACTATTCCAACTAATGGTTCTGAAGTATATTCTTCATTTATTGCCTCGATATCTGGGGAACATGTTTGCTGTATGATTGTCTTTAAGGCATCTACTTTTTGCATTCCAATACATTTTTTTGTAAATACTTGATTTGACAGGTTATGGCTTTCAACCTTATCAAAATCCCACAGGGTTATGTTATCGCATCCAAGTTTAGCTACTTCAAGAGCAACCTTGCTTCCAATTGCTCCACATCCTATTATATTTACTGGAGTAAGCTCTTTTTTAAACAATCCAGTAAGTCGTAAAGTGTTTATATCATTCATATGATTGCCTCTATATCGTCAATAACAGGAATAAGCCATCTTTTTGCCCATAGAAAGTTTACACGTGTGGTTTTTCTAATATTAAATTTATAGCCACCATTATCTTCACTTGCATAATAATATGTGTTGCGGCCATATCCTTCATAGAAGTAAAGTATTCTTCCATCATAGTTTTTTAAAATAGTATTCATGCGTTGCGTGAAAAAAGGGTTTGCCTCTTCTCCTGTTGATATGAAAGTTTTGTCTGGGTCTTTTTTTAGAGTAAAGCGATATAATTTACTACAATTCACGGTTTCTCCTATTTATATAATTGATTCTATATCGTCAATAACTGGAATAAGCCAGCGAGCCGCCCAATAAAATCCTACAGGCGCGGTTTTAGGTCGATTAAATCTATAGCCATCATTTATTATTGCACTGTAATAATAGTTGTTGAACCTTGAACCTTCAAAGTAAAGTTTTCTTCCGTCATATGATTTAAGCAGAATTTTCATCTGTTCTGAGTATCCTGGGTTCGACTCTGTTTCAGTAGATTTGAAATGCATATCAGGGGCTTTTTTTAGTCTGAAACAATATATGTTATCCTTATTCATCTTTCTCTCTCTTTGTATTGATTAGTAGTTTGGCTCATTGTGTTTCCTTTTTGTTATAATAAAGCCCCCTTTCGGGGGCATATAGTTAAAGCTTTGACATGTATTCTTCATACTTATCAAGCAGATCAAAATCAGATAGCTTTTTATGGCTTGTATCTGATTTACGGAACTCACCAACAGTCATGCAATCTTTCTTTTGCATATATTTCCCATGAAGAGCATATGTGAGTTGTTTACACTGTTTTTGGTGGTCGTCAAAGTAAAGCTTACTTCCTATAGTATATTCAATTCTTCTTTTGTTATCAACAAGTTGATTTTCGAGGAAACTGCTTTGTCTTTCTCTATATCCAAGGTATCCTTTGTCTTCAAGAACCCATGAACGTGTTTCTTCATTCCAAGTCCATCCATTGTCAGCATATCCATTCCAGCATTTGCTTACATGTCTTTGTTCAACAACTGTTTTTTCTTCAAGTTCTTTTTTGATTCCTTCTTCAAGAGTTGTTCCCCATAGTATTACAAGTTTTGCAGCAATCTCAATTCCACGCCAATGAATAGATAAACTATATTCGTTTTTCTTGTTGAAGATTCCACGAATGAACCACTCAGCATCCTGCATTAGTTCTTTTGCTTGAGAATCGTCTTGTCCAGATGGTGATACTCCCATATTAACATGTGAGTGTATCCAGCATTTAATCTTTTCTACTTCAATACCTTCTGTTGTTAGAATTTCTGCAATTCCATCATGTGTTATTTTCGTGAATGCTGCTGAGCGAGTTTGTTGAGGGAAGTAAATATCAGTTATTAGAAATCCATATGTGTTTGCTTCAGTTTTATGTGTCTCTACTGTTCCAAGCATTGAACACTCTAAATCAGATACTCTAACTGCTGTTGTTATTTTCGCATATGCTTCAGGAGTTATATAAATTATTGGCTCTTTCATTTGCAACTTCCTAAATAATCTTCAAGTGGCATACCGTTTACAACAGCTTTATTTTTAACATAATCTGTATTTGAAAATACTATTTTGTTTTCTTTGTTAATGTATGGCCAATTTGCATATGTTGATCCCCAAGCATCTTTGGGGTTTGCTGTTGATAAGAAATTAAATAGTAATGTCATTGTAATTGAAAGTTCAAGTTGGGCAATACTGCTTGCTAAATCCTTACTAATATTTCCCCAACAGAATCCATTATCATGCATATGTGGGTGGTGGCGTCCACCACAATAGAAATCTTTGTTTGTTGCAGAAATTGCGCCTGTTTTTAGGTTAATCATTATTTTGTATCTGCCAAAAATATATTTTGATTCTTTCCCAGGGATAGACGCAATTATTGGATGTGTTTCAATAATGATTATTTCATTTGTAACAATAACATTTTTAACTTCTTCAAACATGTGAATTTTTCTTAACTCTTCAAGAAGGAATTCTTCCCTTCTGCTTTCTGTTATTTTAAGTGCGCTAATTCCAGCATGCCCGCGTTCAATCTTTTGTGTGTTTTCAACAACTTGTTCAAGTGCACTCTTAAGGGCTTCTTCGCAATCTTTTATAATCTTTGTAAGCTCATTTGTTTTTTCCCTTATTACTTTATTTACAAGTACTTTCAGCGTTTCCATATTAATGGAAATATTCCCTTCTTTGCAAGCAATGAATTCTTCAACAACGAACTTTATCAAAAGAATGAAGCTTTCGGCATAAACGGCATTAAAAATGGGAAGTGCATGTAAATATATTGTTGACCCTTCTCCTTGTGCGATTATGTAGTTGTTTAGAGAAACTGTTTTTGGATATGCTTGGTCAACTACATCAATATTAAATACTCCCAAGTCTTTCTTTTGAGTTTGCTTTGTTTCTTTTATTGTAAGGTGCTCAGGGGTATATAATACAGATATTGTGTTTTCTTCTGAAGAGTTAGTGAAGATGCTTATTTCTTTCTTTATCTTTTCTGCAAAAACAGATAGGCTATCTTCAATTTGTTTTTTTTCTGTTGTGGTTCTTGTGACGTCATTAAGTGTCGCTCTGTATTTTGAGGTGGATTCTGCTTTCTTTAATCTTACTACTGTTGCTCCAAGTGAGTGATCTTGTTGTTGGTTTTCGATTCTAAATTCAGATGGGATTGATTCCATAAAGATAGCTGACATATCTTCATAGATTTGTATTGCTTCTCCAGCAATTCCCATTTCTTTGTAGTTTGTTACTGCGTACATTTGTTCTCCTTTTCGTTTGTTAGTGTGGTATTTAATATTAGTTGTGGTGGATATCTGTTATCGATGTATGGCATGTTAGCACTCCTATCTGTTAGTTTCCAATTTATTATATTCCACCAACGAAACTCTCCCTTGGCAAGATATTCATCAAGAGCATCTGGAGTAAATATCATGTCTTGATAAAATGTTCTGAT
>Ga0209835_1000231_pt1 | contig 38459 bp, 50 predicted proteins | sample LakKivwa52mmetaG_FD_184138 | JGI IMG/M metagenome (GOLD analysis project Ga0209835, IMG submission 184138) | Anoxic lake water microbial communities from Lake Kivu, Rwanda to study Microbial Dark Matter (Phase II) - Lake Kivu water 52m metaG... | ecosystem: Environmental > Aquatic > Freshwater >... | reverse complement strand
TCTCCTTCATGTAGTACTTCAGACTGACCCGCATGGCGGCTTCGCGCATCCTGCTTGGGCTGTGAAGCCATGCGGCTGTGCAGCCCAAGGCCAGCATGGTCTCGAGCTCAGCCCGCTCCTCGTCGCCCCAGCCAACCAGTTCGGCGATGCATTGCTTCAGTCGTTCGTCCTTCAGCTTCGAAGCAGCGACCATGAGGTACTCAAGATCGTCGCGACTGAGGTTCCCTCGGCCATGCATCAACGCGGTGCAGCGGACCGCGTAGTGCTTGATCAGTGAGTCGTGATACTCCTTCGAGCCAACCTGCACGGTCTTTTGCTTCTTAGGCATGGCCTGAACCTCCGCAGGCTGGGCAAGGCATGTCGATGCTATGGAAGCCGTGCGTCTGCTTGACCTTGCCGCTGCCTGAACAGGTGCTGCAGGGTTTGGGCGCGCTGGCTTCTTCCATAGCGACCTTGTAGGCCTTACGGATCTCGTTGAACTCAAAGGCGTTGCCGCCGCGGTCGGGGTGGTGGACCATGACCAACTCACGCCACTTCGCCTTGACCTCATCAGGCGTCGCGGTCTCAGTCAGACCTAGAGTCGCGAACGCCTTGCTCATACCAGACTCCATCCAAACTTGAACAGCAGCCACATGAGTTTGAAGGCCAAGCCGGTCAGCACCAAAGATACTGGGCCACCGAGCAACAGGACCGACCAGCTCACGATGAACTCACGCCAGTTGCTGGCGCCGTAGCGATCACGCCTCCAGTTCATTCAGCACCTCGTCCAGTTTGGTGGCGTACCAGATGGCCTTGCGGTTGTCCTCGACCGAGTCAGCCTTCTTGCCCAGGCGCCACTGGTACTTGATGACCTGGCCACGCAGGAAACCGATGAACTGCTCCCGGCCCAGGGCGGCACGGATGGCGTCGATGCACTCAACCCCGTTGTCGGTCTCGGCGTAGTGGGGCGGGTGGTTGACCATGTCCTTCTTAGGGTCGGTCTTAGTGGTCTTGCGTTGCATCGAGAATCTCCTTGAGTGAGGGCATGACATGGAGCAGAGCGAGGCGGCACATGACCGCAAGCTCACGATGCTCCTTCTGGGTACCGTTGCCGGCACGGAGTTGGATGTAGTGAATCCAACTGCGGATCGAACCTGCCATGTACAACCGGCTGACGGTCAGGCCCTCAGGCAAGACCGCCCTGGCCACCTCCTTCGCGATACCTTGCTCCAAGGCCCACTGGTAGGTCTGGCGGGTCAGCTCAGCTGTTCGGCTTTGCAGCGTGCACCACTGGCGTTGCAACTCAGCATCATCGGTCTCAGTGCTGTTCTGGCGGTTCTTGGTGTCTTGCAGACGGGCTTCGCGGAGCATCACATCGTCGGTGACCTCGGCGTACCGCTGGCTGAACTCTTGGAACGAGAACGAGCGGTGGCGCAGAATCTGCCGGGCGATGTCGCGGGTTGTCTGGATCTCCATGACGGCGTGGGCCATCTCGAACGGCGACCAGTGGTGGTTGCGAGTCAGGTAGTTCAGCAGACGAGGGGCCGTCTCGTGGTTGGCTTGGTTGCTCGGGTTCGAGACCCGAGCGCAGTAGGCCACCAGCTCCTCGCCCGTCTGAACGCCATCAAGCTCGATGGGCTGCGTGAAAGCGATCAGACGGACTTGGCTCATGACTCTTCGCCCTCGTCGAGCTCAGCGCACAGGCCGTTGATAAACTCGAGCAGCTCGGCCTTGGCGGTCGGCACGCCGGTCTGCTCAATCTCGACGTCCTTCTTCTTGCAGCCCAGCTGCTCGACCAGCTCGTCACGCTTGGCGCGAGCATCCGCGTTCGTGGCCGCGTAGCGCTTGGCGCCCGGGCCTGTTACCAGATAGCAGCGCATAAGAAACTCCTTATTTACATTGAGGTGAAAAGAAAGGTGCCTAGGAACTGAACTCCTGGCACCCTTGCGGCTGTGAAGCTTAGGCAGCTTCCTTGATACCGGCGACGATGCCCTTGATGACTTCCTTCGCAGCCTTCGCAGCGGCCTTGTCCTCGGGCAGCTCGGCTTCCTTGATCACGGTCAGGACACGCTTGGTCTCGGCCTTCACGGCCTTGGTGACTTCCTTCTCGACCAGGGCGGCGACTTTCTCGTCTTGCAGCAATTTGCTCATGATGAACTCCAATTGGTTGATGATAGCCTTGGGAAGATCCCCTCAGCAGTTGCGATTCTAATCTGCGCCAGCACGGCTGTAAACATGTGGTTTCAATATTTTGCGGCTTTTTGCCCGCTTTGCTTCTTGTCCCACTTGTTCAGGTGCTCGATCACAAGGGGCCCAACAGCCGTGAGCCAGTGGTCCACGTTCCGCACCGCGTAGAACCGGCCCTGAGACCCATCGGCCAAGCGCACCGGCTTCCCGTTGCAGACCTGCCTGACCCCGGCCCGCGCCAGCTCGCGACCCAGCCCGTTGGCTGTGGTGCCGGTCCGCCCAGTTGGGTCGTAGAACTGCAGCAGCTCCTTGCTGGTGAACAAGTCCTTGTCGATGACCAGCTCCCCGACCCGCAGCACGTGGTCCGGGGTCGCCAGGAGCATGCGCACCCAACCGGCTAGGTCCGATTGCACGTTGGCGATCATCCGCTCCTTGGCTGCCGTCTTGAAGGCCGGGGCTGCCGGGTTGAAGTCGCCCAGGTCCAGGTTCAGCAGGTAGTCGAACACCGCAGCCGAGCCGCCCGTGTCCAGCCACAAGTCGTACTCCATGTAGAACGCCTCGTCCATGGGGCCGACTTGCACCTCGTGGATGAAGAAGCGCCGGTCGTCGTCTTCCAAGAAGAACGAATCCGGGTGATTGGCGGTGAAGAAGTAGTTGATGCAGTCCGGCACCGTGTAGGTAGGCACGTACTTGCCGTTGACGCGGAGCTCCCGCTGCGTGATGAGCTTCTTGAGGAAGTCGGCATCCTGCCGCTTGTTCGAGCCGGTCACGTCGTCGCCCATGACGAACTGCTTGCCCTCGGCCCACTCGTTGAAGGCGCCGTGCAGATCCATCTGGCTAATCTCGGTGAAGTTCTTCCCGTAGATCCGGGCCAGCGTGTAGCCCAGCAGTGACTTACCTGTACCGTGGCGGATGCCGTGGATGACGACCGAGCTGAACAACTTGACACCCGGGTGCTGCAAGGGGTAAGCGCACCAGCGCAGGAACCACTGCTTGGCCTCAGGTTCGGCGTTCGTGAAGATGTGGTCGACAAGCTGCAGGAACAGACTGACGTCGTCCTCAACCGGTTCGACACCCCAGCCCGGCCAGATGTTGAACATAGGCCTCGGCTCCGTGATGAAGCGCTCAGACCCAGGCTGGTAGGTGAGCTTCGTGACCTCCGTGCGCAAGGGCCAGCGCAACCAAGCGGCAGCTGCCGAGACCGCCTTAAAGCTGACCGCGCCATCCTGCTTGAGGTTTCGCTCATGGTAGTTGAGAGGCGCCTGCAGGTGCTCCTTGAAGGCAGATGGTGAAGCCTTGAACCGGGTGTCTTGATCGACGATGAGACCCGGGTCTTGCACGTAGACGTACTTGTCGTTCAGCGACCACAGCGGAGCCGTCAGCCCCAGGGGCTCAGCCTCCGTGAGCAAGCCGCGGAACATCGTGACGGCTGAGGGTCCGGCGTGGACGAGGAAGTCATCAAGCCCTACCTTCTCAAGGCCTGGTAGCTGCGGCAGCGAGACCAGATGCACGAAGCACCCGCGCCGATGCAACTCCTCAGCCAGTTCACGCAAAGCCGCGCAGACCATGGGGTTGGTCTTGTAGTCCGAGTCGAAGCAGATGTAAACGTTACGCTTGAGCCACCGCACGAGGTCGAGGCTGGGGAGCCAATCGACGCCGAGTTTGTGGCTGCGCCAGTTGTACACGCCACCCAGCCCGATGGTGGGGAAGCCTTCCTTGCAGGCCTTGGCGGCTTTGAGTTCGCCCTCAGTGAGGATCAAGGGTTGGTCGGTGTCGCCAAGCAGACCAGACCAGTCTTGGTTGGCTGGGTAGTAGGCGACGGGCGCCGTGTTGGGTTCTTGCACGTACCTGACTGGCTTCTTCTCAGTCATCGATGAGAAGTCAGTTGCGGTCTCGAGGTACCTGAGGCGGTAGAAGGGCTTGCTGCCCGGCCAGTCGCTGAGGGGTTTGCCGTCAGGGTCTAGGTAATCGATGCGGAGACTACAAAGCTGCTTGAATGCTTGGTGCTGAGCCGCCGTCTGCTGGGCTCCTAAGCAGTGCATACTAAGCAGCTTGGCGTCGTCGAGCGTGAGCCCGCTTGATTTGAGCTTGGCTTCGCCTAGGGCGAGCGCTTTGTGGTCGGCGGCTGGTGCCGTCTTCTTTCTTGTGGTTGCCATTGTGTTTCGGTCCTCAATTCGTCGATCATAGCCGCCTCAGCATCGGCCTACCATGCGCTCAGCCGCATGAAAAGGTGGCCACCCCGACCATGAACCTTGCTGAGGGGATCGACGCGGACCATGGTTTAACAACCGAAGGAGACGTCACGACCGGGGCGGCCAAGACAAATTCTAGTTCGATTATTGCCAGACGTAAACGGTGGGTTATTTCTCCTGCCCGTAAGGCAACTTGATGATGTCTACCACCTCCATGGATTCTTGATCGAAGAACTGCGCACGAAGTCCTCCGGCCTTAGAGAACTTGATCTTGAGTGTTGACTCTTTGACACCTGCAAGCTTAGCTACAGCCTCCCAACCTTGAATTTGCCGAGTGGTTCCGTCCCGGTATTTGAGTTGGAATGGTTGCTCGACACGTCGCTTGGACCAGTATTCTGAAATGGTCTTCGATTGTTTGGCCCGCTGCTCCTCGTCCCAACGAGGCTTTGGGACTTGTAATTTGACCAGTTCGAGCAGTTCTTGTGGCGCTTGGCGCTTGGCGCTTGGAAGCGCATCCACCAAGTGTTGGAGCAAATTGATAAGTTCTGGGGCCATGGTCTTTCTCCTGTAAAGTGACAAATCATATTCTATATTGAATGACCTGTAAACTACACTACCGCTACAGAACTACTCAGCTACGGGGCGCCCTATTCTCTACTCCTCTCTTTCTAAATATATATCTTTATTTCTTTCTTTACTTTAGAAAGATAGAAAGAGAAGAGGACTGTAGTTTATGTAGTTTCTGAAAAACTCCTTACAGATTAACAACTTACGCTACTACAGAACTCGCTACACAGGCCGTGGCCCCGCCGCGGTGTAGTGGGCCTCCCACCTATGTACGAGAGGCTCCACATGTGTTAGAGCGGTTTACGCCACGGTGGAAACAAGTTACGATCCGCCCATTCGTGAATTTGATTCACAACTTTTCTTTGTGGAGTGGGCCTATGGCAGTTGGTGGAGCGCGACCAGGAGCAGGGCGGCCGAAAGGTCGGACCAACTCCGTCACCGCCGAAGCCCGCAAGGTCGCTGCTGAGTCCGGGATGCTGCCCCACGAGTGGTTGTTGAAGGTGTCACGCGGCGAGCCCATTGAGCAGAAGCGTTGGAAGATCATCTACGACAAGCAGGGCAACGAGAAAGGTCGCGAGCTGATCACCGAAGAGGTATATGCTGACTTCCCCACCCGCATCGATGCCGCAAAAGCCGCCTCCCCGTACTACGCACCTCGCCTTGCCGTGCAAAACGTCTCGATCACTGGCAACACTGACGCCGTGTCTGAGACCCTGAAATCCATCGCGGAGAAGCTGCCTGTATGAGCGAGCTTCAGGCCATCAACCCAGCTCACGCGCAGGACATTGCCCGTTGGTACCCGCTGACTGAGCACCCGGTGCAGACCTCTTTGGTCAATGACCCAGTGCGGTTCAAGGTGGTCCCGGCTGGTCGCCGGTCAGGCAAGACAGAACGCGCCAAGCGCTTCGTGGTTCGTGAGGCCATGCGGGAACCCGGCCCCTACTTCGTAGCTGCTCCCACTCGGGACCAAGTCAAGCGGATCTACTGGGCCGACCTCAAGCGCCTGTGCTTCACCTCAGTCTTGGGCGACCGCTCAGTGAGCGAGTCTGAGCTACAGATCCGCCTCCCCAACGGCAGCACGATCAGCCTTATCGGTCTTGACCAACCTCAGCGCATGGAAGGTGTGTTCTGGGCTGGCGGCATCATCGACGAGATTGCTGACGTACGCGAAGGTGCTTGGGAGGAGAACATCAGCCCAGCCCTCGACACGTTCAACCCGACCAAGCCTGACTATCGCGCATGGTGCTGGTTGATCGGTGTACCTGACGGCTTGAACCACTACTACGAGATGGCCGAGTACGCCAGGACCAGCAATGATCTTGACTGGAAGCTGTACACGTGGAAGTCGGCCGACATCCTGCCTGCTGACGTCATCGAGGCCGCCAAGCGCCGCATGTCGTTGAAGCAGTTCCGCCAGGAGTACGAAGCCAGCTTCGAGACGGCTGCGGGCAAGGTCTACGAGGACTATGGCCCTGAGAACGAGACGAATGAAACCATCAAGCCCCATGAGCAACTCATGTGGCACCACGACTTCAACTACACGCCCATGTCGTCTGGCATCGGTGTGCGTCGTGGCGATGACTTCTACATCCTCGACGAGATCGTGCTCCAGTCCGCAGTGGCTCGGCAATCGGCCCTTGAGTTCGTGGAGAAGTTCAAGAACCACAAAAACCGGACTGTCATCGTGTATGGTGACCCAGCAGGCCGAGCCGGTGAGAAGCACGGCCACGCCTCGGACTACACTGAGATCGAAGGTGTGCTGAAGTCGAACAACTGGACCGTGGTGCGCAAGGTCAAGAACGCAGCTCCTGCCATTCGTGATCGCCAGAACGCCGTGCGTGCCAAGATTTGCAACGCGGCTGGGAAGCGTAGTCTCTTCGTGAACCCGGTCACGGCACCTTACGCTCACAAGGGCTTGGCCACCGTGCAGATCAAGAAGGGTTCTACCTTCCTTGAGGAGGATGGCGAGTATCAGCACATCACGACGGCCATCGGCTACTGCGTCGACCACGAATGGCCAGTGCGTCCGGAACCCAAGAAGATCGATGCAACTCCGGTCGCCTCTGTCCACCATTTCAACAGGAACTAAACCATGGCCCGAATGTCAAAAGCCGAGCGCCACGCGCAAATCCACTATGAAGCCATGGTGGAGTTCGACAACATCCAGTCCGCCTTGCGCGACGAACGGTTGCAGTGCCTCCAAGACCGCCGCTTCTACTCGATCGCTGGTGCCCAGTGGGAAGGTCCGCTGGCCAAGCAGTTCGAGAACAAGCCGAAGTTCGAGGTTAACAAGATTCACCTGTCGGTCATTCGCATCATCAACGAGTACCGCAACAACCGCATCACCGTCGACTTTGTGAGCAAGGAAGGCGCAGAGTACGACAAGCTGGCCGACACCTGCGACGACCTGTACCGCGCCGATGAACAAGACAGCGTGGCCGATGAGGCCTATGACAACGCCTTTGAGGAGGCCGTGGCTGGCGGCATCGGGGCTTGGCGCCTGCGGACTGAGTACGAGAACGACGAGGATCCAGAAGACGAGCGCCAGCGCATCCGCATCGAGCCGATCTTCGACGCCGACAGCTCGGTGTTCTTTGACCTGAACGCCAAGCGGCAAGACAAGTCCGATGCCAAGCGCTGCTTCGTGCTGACCGCCATGACCCGCGATGCTTACGCCGAGGAGTGGGGCGACGACCCGGCCAGCTGGCCCAAGGAAGTGCACCAATGGGAGTTTGACTGGCTCACACCTGACGTTGTCTTCGTGGCCGAGTACTACCGCGTCGAGGAGACCCGTGAAACTGTGCAAGTGTGGCAAGATTTGGCTGGCGGCGAGGAGCGCTACTTCGATGGCGACTTCGAGAAGGATCCGGAGCTGCTGACTAAGCTCGAGGCTGTTGGCAGCAAGCTGGTCCGCACCAAGCAGGTCAAGCGCCGCAAGGTGCGCAAGTACATCCTGAACGGCGCCCGTGTGCTCGAGGACTGCGGCTACATCGCCGGCAAGTACATCCCCATCGTTGTGGTGTATGGCAAGCGCTGGTTCATCGACAACGTCGAGCGCTGCATGGGTCACGTGCGCCTAGCCAAGGATGCTCAACGCCTGGCCAACATGCAACGGTCCAAGCTTGGCGAGATCAGCGCCTTGTCCTCGGTGCAGAAGCCGATCCTGACTCCTGAGCAGATCGCGGGCCACCAAGTCATGTGGTCTGAGGACAACATCAAGAACTACCCCTACCTGCTGATCAACCCGATCACTGACATGAACGGCAACCAGACTCTTGCCGGTCCTGCCGCCTACACCAAGTCGCCTGACGTGCCTCCGGCCATGGCGGCTTTGCTGCAGATCACTGAGCAGGACATGCAAGACCTGTTGGGCAACCAGCAAGCGGCTGAGAAGCTCGAATCTAACATCTCGGGCAAGGCAGTTGAGCTGATCCAGAACAAGCTCGACATGCAGGCCTTCATCTACATGAGCAACTTCGCCAAGGGCGTCCAGCACTGCGGTGAAATCTGGCTCAGCATGGCCAAAGAGGTCTACGTCGAGGAAGGTCGCAAGATGAAGGGCATCGGCGAGCAGGGCGAGATGAGCCAAGTCGAGCTGGTCAAGCCCATGATCGGCGAAGAAGGCGAGGTCGAAGTTGAGAACGACCTGTCTGAGGCTGAGTTCGACGTGGCTGTGCAGGTTGGCCCGTCCAGCTCCAGCAAGCGCGCCGCCACCGTCCGCGCCCTGACCGGCATGATGCAGATCACGCAGGATCCTGAGACGCTGCAGGTGCTGTCGGCCATGGCCATGATGAACATGGAAGGCGAGGGCATCACCGAGGTGCGTGACTACTTCCGCAAGAAGCTGCTGCGCCTGGGTGTCGTCGAACCGACTGATGAGGAGAAGCAAACCCTCATTCAGGAAGCTCAGAACGCCAAACCTGACGCCCAGACTCTGTACCTGCAGGCTGCGGCCCAGGAGGCTGAGGCCAACGCCCAACGTTCGCGTGCCGACACCGTGCTCACGGTCGCTAAGGCCGAGGAGACCAAGGCCAAGACCCTCAAGACCGTGTCTGAGGTCGACGCCATGGACCAGAAGCAGGCGCTGGAGGTCATTGACCGATTCGGCGTGGCACCGCAGCCAAGTCCAGAAGTTTCTGTGGTGGCGGTCGAACCGCCTCCGCAAGTATAAGTTATGCGGCACCCACCCAGCCGCTTCTTTGGGTGAGTTGATACATGGGTCCACTATGGGAAAAAAGGCAGTAACGGTCGAACCACCGATCGTCGAGGACGATGAGGTTGCGACGCTCGATGACGAGCAGCAGAGCACCGAAGCTGGTGAGGGCGAGGAAGCGAAGGCGACCGAGCAAGCCGCTGGCGAAGGTGAGCAGCAAGTCGACGGGCAGGCAGCTGAGTCTGATGACGATGAAGTTGTGGTCTCGATTGGTGAGGAATCGCCGCCTCAAGACGAAGCAGCTCATGCACCTGAATGGGTACGAGAACTGCGCAAGAAGAACCGCGAAGATCAGCGTCGCATCAAAGAACTTGAAGACGAGTTGAAACGAGCCAAAGCACCTGCTGAGACCAAGCCGGCAGCGCTGGGCAAGAAACCAACTCTCGACGACTTTGACTACGACACTGAGAAATTCGAGCAGGAGTTGGCCGCCTGGTACGACCGCAAGCGAGCAGCCGATGAGGCTGAGCGCAAAGCGCGTGAGAAAGAACAGGAAGCTGAGCAAGCTTGGAAGAAGAAGCTCGATGACTATGGCAAGGCGAAAGCCGAGCTCAAGGTCAAGGACTTCGATGACGCCGAGTTGGCCATGCAAGACCAGTTCAACGTCACGCAGCAAGGCATCATCGTGCAAGGAGCTGACAACCCCGCTCTCGTGGTCTACGCGCTGGGCAAAAACCCGAAGAAGGCCAAGGAGCTCGCATCAATCACCGACCCCGTGAAGTTCGCTATTGCGGTCGGCAAACTGGAGACTCAATTGAAAGTGACCAATCGCAAAGCACCGCCTCCGCCTGAAAAGACGCTCCAGGGAACTGGACCTAAATCTGGCGCGGTGGACTCAACCCTCGAGCGGCTCCGTGCCGACGCCGAGAAGACCGGAGACTACACCAAGGTCCTTCAGTACAAACGGCAGAAGCGCGAAGCAACCAAATCTTGATCTTGAAATAGGAGCCAAACATGGCAAACGCATTTAGCAAAGAAGAACGCGTCGCGTTCGAAAACCTTCTGGAAGGCTTCCAGGACGCCCTGGTGCTGTCGCGCAACGTCAGCATCTACAACACCGACTCCACCATGATGGAGCGCACCAACAACGTCATCTGGCGTCCGATGCCGTACATCGCCCAGTCGATCAGCTCGACTCCCGGCGTGTCGATCGCAGGTTCGTACCAGGACATGACCCAGCTGTCGGTTCCGGCCACCCTCGGGTTCAGCCGCACCGTGCCTTGGACCATGACTGCTCTCGAACTGCGCGACGCGCTGCAAGAGAACCGCCTGGGCGATGCTGCCAAGCAGAAGCTGGCCAGCGACATCAACCTCGCCATCATGAACGTGGCTGCTGCCCAGGGTTCCCTGGTGGTCGACGTCTCCGGTGCTGCCGGCGACTACGACGACGTGGCTCTGGCCGACTCGATCATGAACGAGCAAGGCGTGGTGAACTTCGACCGCTTCCTGGCCCTGTCTAGCCGTGACTACAACGGCCTGGCCGGCAACCTGGCGGCTGTGACCCGCAGCTTCGGCAACCAGAAGTCCGACCGCGCTTACGAGCGCAACTACGTCGGCATGGTGGCTGGCTTCGAGACCTACAAGATGGACTACGCCAACCGCATCGCTGCGGCCGGTGGTGGTGCCACCTTGATTGACACTCAAGCCGCAGCCAACAACTACCTGGTGCCGTCTGCCACCTCGACCGCCCTGACTGGCGAAACCCAGAACGTGGACAACCGCTTCCAGACCATCACCGTGGACAACACTGGTGGCATCGTGGCTGGTGACGCGTTCACGATCGACGGTGTCGAGGCTGTGCATCACATCACCAAGCAGTCGACTGGCCAACTGAAGACCTTCCGCGTCGTTCAAGTTGTCGACGGTACCCATCTGGTCATCACCCCGGGTATCATCAGCAACCAGGGTGGCACGGACGCCGAAGCTCAGTACCAGAACTGCATCGTGACTCCTGCCGCAGCCGCGCCGTTCACCTGGCTCAACGCCAACGCCACGAACATCAACCCGTTCTGGCAGCGTGACGCGCTGGAGATCCTGCCCGGCCGCTACGCCGTCCCGACCGATGCAGGCACCGCAGTGATGCGCGCCAGCACCGACCAGGGCATCGAGCTGGTCATGCAGAAGTGGTACGACATCAACAGCATGACGACTCTGTACCGTCTCGACACGCTGTTCGGTGTGGTCAACAAGCAGCCTGAGATGAGCGGCATCCTGCTGTTCAACCAGTAAGCAACTGAGGATGGGAGGCTTCGGCCTCTCTCCTCTCCATTAAGGAGACCACCATGCCGTTGAAAAAGGGTTACTCGCAGAAATCCATCTCAAGCAACATCAGCAAGGAGATGAAGGCCGGCAAGCCTCAAAAGCAAGCCGTGGCAATTGCATTGAGCACTGCACGTGAGGCGGCCAAGAAGGCCGGCAAACCAGGCAAGGCTCCGATGAAGAAGGGGAAGAAATGAGTTTTCCATCACTCGTCTACCGTTGCCCTGGTCCACACCGGAAGCCAGGTCAAGGCACCTACGCCTACGCCCAGGTCAAGACTCAGGAAGAACTCGACGCCAAGCTTGCGTCTGGTTGGTTTGCCACCTTCGACGAGGCCAAAGAGGCCGCAGGCGAGGTTGCTCCGAGCAAGAAACCATCGAAAAAGTCTGGACGCCGCCTTAAACCGTCGCGCCCGCTTGATGGCGTGAACCGCCGACTGCTGCCCAAACCCACCGAGCAGACTCAAGAAGCCGTGGAAGAGGCCAAGGACGACCAACCTGCGACCCGCGATGAGCTTGAAGCCAAGGCCACTGAGCTCGGCATCGCGTTTACTGACAAGACAACTGACGCCAAACTGCTGAAGTTGATCACCAAACACCTGGAGAGCTGATATGGGCTGGACTAAGCGCCAATTCGTGACGCAAGCATTTGAAGAAATCGGGCTGGCTGCTTACGTCTTCGACCTGCAGCCTCAGCAACTTGACAGCGCCCTGCGCAAACTCGACGCTATGATGGCTTTGTGGAATGGCAAGGGCATCCGGTTGGGTTACCCGCTGCCGTCGAGTCCACAAGACAGCAACCTTGATGAGGAAACCCTGGTCCCCGACTCAGCCAACGAGGCCATTTACACCAACTTGGCCCTGCGGATTGCCGGAGGTCTTGGCAGACAGCCTCAGGACGTGACCAAAGCGGCCGCCAGGGCTGGTTACGAGGTCTTGCTCTCACGAGCTGCCATGCCGATGGAACAGCAGTTCCCTGGGACCCTTCCTGTTGGCGCAGGGAACAAACCTTGGAACAACTACGACAACCCGTTTGTCAACCCGCCTGTGGACCCGGTGCTTGCCGGCCAAGACGGTCCGATCCAATTCAACTAAGGAGCTGTCATGCCTCAAATCAATCAACTTCCGGTCCTCAGTCAGGTCTCGCCTGGCGACCAGATCCCTGTCTTTACGCCGAACAACGGCGACGCGCGCCGCCTGCCGATCAGCCAGCTACTGGCGTTCTTCCAGCAGTCATTCGCCAGCCCGACATTGTCGACCCAGTTCGCCACACCTGGCACTGGTTTCAACGTCGCCATCCAGACGCCTGTCAGCGAGCAGCAGTGGTTGATCATTCAGCCTGCCGGCACGCTGGCCACCGGCACAGTCACCCTGCCGCTGAACACGCAGACGCCTGATGGCACCGAGGTGCTCATCACGACCACGCAGCAGATCACAGCCTTCACGCTGGCATTGAACGGGGCTGCTGCGGCGTTTGGCGCGCCCAGTACGTTGTCGGCCGAGGACTTCTTCCGTGTGCGCTACTACGCCAACACTAATTCTTGGTATCGGATTGCCTGATCATGGCCACCAAGAAAGATCCTCGACTGGACCGCGCAGGTGTGCAGGGTTTCAACAAGCCCAAGCGCACGCCTTCGCATCCTACCAAGTCGCATGTCGTCGTGGCCAAAGCTGGCGATCAAGTCAAGACCATCCGCTTCGGTCAGCAAGGCGTGTCTGGCTCGCCAAAACGCGAGGGCGAATCGAAGTCTGACAAGGCGCGTCGAGAATCTTTCAAGGCCCGTCATGCCAAGAACATTGCCAAAGGCAAGATGAGTGCTGCCTACTGGGCAGACAAAGTGAAATGGTGACCTGAATGCAAATCCCAATCGTCAACGGCATCTACACTGACAACGGACCTGACCTGCGCACGTCGTATCCGGTCAACATGGTGCCCACACCGAAGAAGCAGGGCGTCAGCAACGGCTACCTGCGCCCGGGCGATGGCATTGTTGCCAACGGTTCTGGTCCTGGCGCGGATCGTGGCGGCATCAACTGGAACGGCACGTGTTACCGCGTCATGGGCACGAAGTTGGTAACAGTGGCCAGCAACGGCGCTGTGACGGTACTTGGTGACGTCGGTGGCCCAGTCAACACGTTGGTGACGATGGACTACAGCTTTGACCGCCTGGCCATCGCCTCTGGTGGCCGCCTGTACTACTGGAACGGCGCGCTCACACAGGTGACCGACCCAGACCTGGGCGTGGTGCTCGACTTCTGCTGGGTCGACGGCTACTTCATGACGACTGACGGGACCAACCTAGTCGTCACCGAGCTCAATGACCCGACGCAGGTCAACCCGCTCAAGTATGGCTCGTCTGAGGTCGACCCAGATCCGGTAGTTGCCCTGCTCAAGTTGCGCAACGAGGTCTACGCGCTGAACCGCAACACCATCGAAGTATTTGACAACGTCGGCGGTGACTTCTTCCCGTTCCAGCGCATCGACGGTGCTCAGATCCAGAAGGGTGTCATCGGCACCTTTGGTTGCTGCGTCTACATGGAGATGATCGCGTTCCTAGGCTCAGGTCGCAACGAGGCACCCGGCATCTACATGGGTTCGAATGCTTCAGCCAACAAGATCAGCACGCAAGAGGTCGACGAGATCCTGTTGCAGTTCACTGAGGCCCAGCTAGCCGCCGTCAAGTTGGAAGCGCGCAACGACAAGAACCACCAGCATCTGTACGTGCACCTACCTGACCGCACGTTGGTCTATGACGCGGCCGCCTCGGCTGAGATGGAGGTGCAGGTCTGGTTTACGTTGACAACGACGATCGTGGGGTTCAGCCAGTACCGCGCGCGCAACCTGGTCTGGGCCTACGACAAGTGGTTAGTAGGCGATCCTCAGTCAAGCAACATCGGCTACCTTGACGACACCGTCGGCAACCACTGGGGCCAACCAGTGCGCTGGGAGTTTGGCACGACGATCGTGTACAACGAGGGCAATGGAGCCATCTTCAGCGAACTTGAACTTGTCGCCTTGACTGGTCGCGTCTCGCTCGGCGTTGACCCGATTATCACCACTAGCTACTCGCTCGACGGCTTGGCTTGGAGTCAAGATCAGTCCATTCGTGCCGGTAAGATCGGCCACAGTCTGAAGCGCCTGCTCTGGTTGCAGCAAGGGTTTATGCGCAACTGGCGGGTCCAGCGGTTCCGCGGTACGAGTGATGCCCACTTGGCATTCATGCGGCTTGAAGTTCAAGTCGAACCACTGGCGTACTGATCATGGCAACGCAAAAGCTCAACCTCACTCGCGACCAGCTCGCCACGTTCCTCAAGAACCACGAGCAGATCAAGCAATTCGAGAAGCTGTTTCAGATCGCCGACGAGATATCTCCGGCCACCGATACGCAGGGCATCGGCATCCAGGCAGGCAACGCTGACGCAGCGGCCAACGAGGCACTGGCCCAGATCGTCAGGTTGGCACAAGACGCTGCGATCAACAGCGGCGCGGCCGACCAGAAGGCTGTACAGGCCCTGGACATACTCGAACGCGTAGCTCAGGCGTTGGCCTACCTCGCAACAACTCCAGTCGTGCAGAACAACAACTCGGTAGTGGCGGATTACGTTGATCTAAATGCAGCACCGCACGCCAATCGAATCCGCAGACTGGCGTGGAACTCAACCGACCAAGCGCCGGAGGTCGGAATGGATTACGACGTGACTCAGCAGATCGGTCTGGAGTGGTACGCCCGTGTCGGAAATACCACAGGTGTCACGATCCCGAACGGCACGGTGGTCGGCTTTGCCGGTGCAACACCTAACGCGCTTCTTGTTGCCCCATACCTCGCCGACGGCTCTAGTCCGTCCCTGTACATCCTCGGCGTGATGACCCATGACCTGCCTGACAGCGGCGAGAAAGGTTATGCAACAGTCTGGGGCTTCGTGCGCGACCTGGACACCAGCGCGTTCAGCGTTGGAGACATTCTCTACGCCAGTCCGTCCGTTGCAGGTGGCCTCACGAACGTCAAACCGACGGCGCCGAACAACGTCATCCCGGTCGCTGCATGCATCGTGTCTGATGCGGCTGCTGGAGTGATTTTTGCGCGTCCGACCATCGAACAGCAGAAATATTACGGCATCTTCACCAAGACGACAGACCAGACGCCGGCGGTGATCAACACCGAATACCTGCTGACGTTTGACAACACGCAGATCAGCAACGGCGTGGCCATTGGCGCCCCGGCATCCAGGATCATTGTCCCAGAATCCGGCCTGTACAACTTCGACGCGACCGTGCAATTGACCAGCGGAAGTTCGTCGGCAAAGAACATCTGGGTGTGGTGGAAGAAGAACGGCGCAGCAGTGGCCAATTCTGCCCGCCTGGTGACTTCGGACGTCAACAATGGCTACATCCCGATTGCGCTGAGCGAGTTTTTCTCGCTGGCTGCCAACGACTACATCGAGTTGGCGTTCGCGGCAGACAGCACCAACGTGACTGTCGACAGCGTGGCTGCAACGGCATTTGCTCCTGCGTCTCCCGCAATCATCCTCAACGTCACTCAAGTTCAACAGTAAGGAGAACATCATGTCCGTTTCAGTCAAAACCCTCATCGATGCCAAGCAGGCCGAGAACGCCCAGACCACCCAGTACACGGCTGTGAACTGCAAGACCATCATCGACAAGTTCACAGCCACCAACACCAGCGCCAACAACGTAACGCTGAGCGTAAATCTTGTGGGGTCTGGAGGGTCGCCAGGCGTCAGCAACCTCATTGTGGACGCCAGGACCGTGGCGCCTGACGAGACCTACACCTTCCCTGAGCTTGTGGGCCAGGTGCTGGAGCCAGGCGACTTCATCTCCACATTAGCTGGCGCTGCCACGTCGCTCACAATCCGTGCCAGCGGCCGCGAAATCACCTGAGTATTTACAACTAGGCGGATTCGTAGTAGGATCCATCCTAGTTGTGAACCAGATTCACAACAGCTGAGCCGATCGATCGAGCAGCCAGCAGCTCACAACCGCCCTGAACAAGGAGAATGTGGATGCTGGCTGTCGCTGTTTCTGAAGGTATCACTGAGAACCACCTGCAAGAGGTGTACTCTGATGCCTACATCACCAAGGTTGGTCACGACCACCGCCCGGCTGCGCCCATTCACCACCCTCTGGTCACCTACCTGACCGCGACGGTTGACGGCAAGTTTGCCGGCGCCTTTATGGCCATCCAGCAAACATCTGTGGAGTTAGAACTCCACTCGCTGTTGAAGAAATCAGCAGTCCCACATTCTCGTCGGCTTGGCCGCGAGTTCCTACGCTGGGCCTTCGAGTCACGCCCCATCTTGCGCGTGACTGCATACATCATTGAAGGTCTGGAATCAGCAAAAAACTACTGCCTCAAGCTCGGGATGAAACTCGAGGGCTTTCGCCGTGACGCCTGCGTTCAAAGTGGCCACGTGAAAGGCCTCTACATCTTGGGCATGACGCGTCAAGATTGGAGCCAAGTATGAGTTTCATCGGAGACTTCATCGGTGACGTCGTCGGTGGCATCACCGGCGCAAAACAAGCTGGGCAAGCAGCCGAACAGGCTGGCCAGCTTCAGTACCAGGCCTCGATGGCCGGTGTCGAGGAGCAGCGTCGCCAGTTCGACAAGTTGGTCGAACTCATGGCCCCGTACGTGGCCGCAGGCGAAGGCGGCATGGCCGGCCAACAGGCTTTGGTTGGTCTCAAAGGACCTGAAGCTCAGCAGCAAGCCATCTCGGCACTGGAGCAGTCGCCTGAGTTCGCCAGTCTTGTCCAACAAGGCGAGAACGCGCTGTTGCAGCAAGCGTCAGCCACAGGTGGTCTGCGTGGTGGCAACACGCAAGCAGCACTTGCCCAGTTTCGCCCGCAGATCCTGTCAGCCCTCATCGAACAGCAGTACGGCCGCCTCGGTGGTTTGACCAAGATCGGTCAGGCTTCGGCCGCCGGCCAAGCTGCCGCCGGCATGGAAACGGGTTCTAACGTAGCCAACCTGCTGCAGCAAGGTGGCGCCGCCCAAGCAGGTGCCGCCATCGCAGCCGGCAGCGTGCCTCGCCAGACGTTCGGTGACATCCTGAAGATCGGTGGCACGGTCGCAGGCTTCTTCTAAGGACAACGAACATGGCAATCAACCCCCCGCAAGGTCCGATCAACTACATGGCAGCAATGCCACAAATTGACCTGGGCCAAAGTCTTCTCGAAGGTCTGAAACTTGGTTCTGGCATTCGTCAGATGCGTGAGCAACGCGCTGAGACTCAACGTGTTGAAGAAGCACGCGTTCAGTACGCCAAGGACCTGCAGGCCACTCTCGACAATCCAACGCCTCAAGCATTCGCCGCCTTGTCGGCCAAGTACCCACAGCAGCGCGAGGCGTTTAAGCAGTCGTGGGAGATGTTGAACAAGGACCAACAGGACTCTGAGTTCCTGGCTGGTTCCCAGGCGTTCAACGCCATCCGCAGCGGCAATGTGCAGGTGGCCAAGGACCTGCTTGACCAGCGCATCGCGGCCATGGAGAACAGCGGCCAACCTACGCAGAAGATGCAGGCTATGCGTCAAGCTCTTGAGGGCGACCCCAAGGTTGTGCAAAGTCAACTTGGTTTGGTGCTGTCGGCTGTTGATCCCGACCGCTGGACGAAGTTCGCCACCGGCAGCACGGCCCTTGAGAAGGCAGGCGCTGAGTTGACTGAGTCGCAGGCCAAGGCCCAATCTGCTGCTGTGGGCGCTAAGTTCGCTGAGTCGAACGCCGCCCTTGACATCCAAAAGAAGGGTTGGGACATCACCAAGATTCAGGAAGACATTAAGATCGCCAAGCAGAACGCTGGCATCGCTGCGCTCAACGCTCAGATCTCTCGCGAGGGCAACGACCTCAAGAGGCGTGAACTCCAACTCAAGGTCCAAGAGATGGAGCAGAAGCGTGATGAAGCGGTTCGTGGCAAGGTAGCTGAGGCCAGCACGGCGGCCGCCCAAGCCGACAACCTGCTCAACACGGTCGAGAAAGCGCTCAACATGTCGGTCACTGGACGTGACAAAGCTGGCAAACCGACTGGCTTCACCGGCACGGTCACGTCGGCCACCGGGCCGATTAGCTCGCGTATGCCCACGCTCAGTCAGGACGTGGCCGATTTTGAGGAAATGATCAACACGCTGGGCAGCCAAATCACCATGTCCCGCATCGGTGAGATGAAAGGCGCCCTGTCTGACAAGGACTTGGCCACTCTCCAGTCGTCACTGCAGTCGCTCAGTCTGCGTCAGTCACCGCAGCAGTTGGTCAACAACCTGCTCGAGGTGCAACGCCTGACCCAGAAAGCACGCAAGAACACCATGGACAAGTTTGGCGCACCTGCCACGTTGTCCGTGCCTGACACGCCTGCTGCCCAACCGAGCCCTGCTGAGATTGATGACCTCGTCAAGAAATACGGAGGCGGCCGCTAATGGCAACCCTTCAAGAACTTGAGCGGGCTTTGGTCAATGCTGACCGGTCCGGAGATACTGACGCAGCACGCAAGTTGGCTGCAGTCATCTCGCGCGCCCGCCAGGACGTCGTTAACCAGATCCCAGACACCACTGTGGCTGAGACGATGCCTCAGTACGTCGAACCCACCGTCGGCGAAAAGATCGTCGGTGCCGGCGAGACCGCGCTGACCTTGGCAACCGGGGCAACTGGCGGCACTGTCGGTATGATCGGTGGCACCCTCAAGGGCCTGGCTGAGCAGATCCTGTCTGGCAAGTTTGGTACGCCAGAAGCTGCCAAACTGGTTGAGCAGGAGGCCATGAAAGGTGCCCAGGCACTGACCTACGCGCCTCGGACCGAGGCTGGTCAGGAAATGGCGCGTGAGACTGGCCAGTTCTTGGCTGAGACCATCCCGCCAGTCATCCCCGTCGTCGGTCCACCTGGTGCTGTCATGTCTGGCATCCGCACCGCACAGCCTGCCGTGGCTACGACTGCCCGCCAAGCCACAACTGCAGCCCGCCAAGCGGCCGCACCCGTCGTGCAAGCGGTCAAGGAGACGGCCCAGACCGCCGCCAGCAAGGCGAAGCAGGCAGTAGGTCTGGAAGTACCTCCTCGCGCAACCCCTGGTACCCCAGGTTCAGCAGGCGCAGCAGGCGTTGACATGGCAACCCAACGGGCTATGAAGGCCCAGGAGCTGCCTGTCCCTATCAAGTTGACTGAGGGCCAGAAGACACGCCAGTTCGAGGACGTCCGCTTCGAGCGCGAGACCGCCAAGCTGCCTGAGGTTGGTGAACCGTTGCGCGAACGCTTTGCCCAGCAGAACCAGCAACTGCGCCAAAACCTCGACGCCTTCATCGACATGACTGGTGCCCAGGTCGGTGAGTCTGAGTTCCGCCGTGCGACTGGTATGGCGGTCAACGAGGCGCTTCGCAGCCGCGCGGCTCGCGACAAGGCCCGTATCCGCGTCCTCTACAAGGAGGCCGAGAAGGCCGGTGAGCTGGCCAGTCCAGCCAACCTGTCGCCGATCGCCGACTACCTGAACCAAAACCGCGCCGGCCGCTCGTCGGCCCCCATCATGGGCACCTTCGCTGAGGAGCTCAAGGTGCAGGGTATTGGAGCTGGTTCGCTAGCCGATGGCACCTTGCAGATCGGCGAGGTCAGTCTTGGCCAGGCCGAGGCTCTGCGCAAGGCGATCAACCGCTTCGTCAAGAGCAATGACCCCAACGACGTGCGGGTCGCTAGTGAGCTCAAGCAGTTGATCGACACCCAGACCGAGGGGCTCGGCGGCAACCTGTACCAGCAGGCCCGCGCGGCCCGCGCTCGCTACGCGGCCGACTACGAGAACATCGGTTTGGTGAAGAACCTACTTGGTTTCAAGCGTGGCACCACTGACCGCGCCATCGCGTTGGAGGAGGTGCTCAACCGATCGATCATCGACCCTGGAACCTCGCTTGACACCGTCCGCCAGATCCGTCGGTTGCTCCAGACCGAGGGTCCTAAGGGCATGCAGGCTTGGAAGGAGTTACAAGGCGGGACGCTCCAGTACATCAAGGAAGAGGCCCTGCGCAACGTGGCACCTGATCAGTTCGGGAACCGTATCGTGTCGCCAACTCAGCTTGACCGTGTCATCACCAACCTCGACAAGAACGGCAAACTCGACTTCGTCTTTGGTAAGAAGGGCGCCGAACAGTTGCGCACCATCAACGACGTGGCCAAGGATGTGCTGACTGTGCCGCCTGGCACAGTGAACACAAGCAACACAGCCAGCGTGCTTGCCGGCCTGATGGACGTGGCCATCTCAGGTACGTCAGGCGTGCCTGCACCTGTCATGACTAGTTTCCGCTTGATGACCAAAGGCATCAAGGACGCAAAAACTCGGGCCCGCGTCAAGCGGGCACTAGGAGAATGAGGATGACTCGATGCACACGATTCGCAAATGGATCGCATGGCTGCTTGCGTGGCTTCGATCATTCTTCCAGCCTGAACCAATCAAAGGAGAACCAGTAATGTCCGCACTCAGCATTCAGCCGCCGTATCCAACATTTCAAGAGACGGATGGCTTGCCATTGGAGAACGGTTACATCTGGATTGGCACCGCCAACCTTGACCCGCAGACCAACCCGATCAACGTTTACTTTGACGCTGCACTAACCATCCTTGCGCCTCAGCCAATCCGCACGCTGGCTGGCTACCCTGCCAACAGCGGCACACCTGCCAGGCTGTACGTCAACAGCGACTACAGCATTCAGGTGCAGAACAAGACCGGCAGCGTGGTCTACAGCGCACCGGCTGCGACTGAGCGATACAGCGATGCCGTGATCAGCAACATCAACGCCAGCCAAGTCATCTACGACCCCGCAGGCTCCGGAGCAGTCGCCACCACCGTACAAGCCAAACTGCGCGAAACCGTCAGCGTCAAAGACTTCGGTGCTGTAGGTGATGGCATCACCAACGACACGGCAGCGTTTCAGAATGCAGTGAACTCGCTGGCCAATGGTGGCACGGTCTACATGCCTGCAGGCACTTACCTGCTCGACAGCGTTGACATCCCGCACGAGCCGATAACGATTCAAATGATCGGTGCAGGAACATCGGCGACCATTCTGCTGATGAACAGCCCTACAAGCCCAGTCATTCGCACTCTGCCTTTTGTTGGACTGTACAGAAACACAGGCTCTGTGTTCAGTGACTTTGCAGTCAAAGCACATCCTCTTGGCTCTGCCAGCAACCTGAACCACATCGCCATCGATTGCGAGAGCTTCTCAGAAGTCACGTTCAGAAACCTGCGATTCATATCCAACGGCAGCGGATCGTGCGGCATCTTCATTCGCGTGATTGGTGGACCGAACAGATTCACATACGCAGTCCACATCGAGAACTTGATCGTGGCCGGTAACGTGGGACCAAATTACGTCGTCAAGACTGATGATGGCGGTGGTGGTGTTTTCACAAACCCGAACCTTGTCTATATCAGCAAGTGCTGGATATACGCCAACAGCAACATGGTTGCTGCCTTTGATATGTCCTGCTGCAGCGAGTACACCATTGACCGCAACTTGGTTGAATCCACTGGCAACTATGGCGTTATCTTAGGTGCTCGTGGCCGCATCTCTGACAACTGGTTTGAAAGTCAAGCAATAAGCCCGTTGCAATTTCAGGCTTCAACTATCGGCAGTCTTGATTCCAATGGAAACGTTATAACAGCCAATTATTTCAGCGGATATAGTGGCGCATTTGACATCAACACTTGTCTCGGAAATTTGTTTTTGGCAAACGAAGGTGGCGCGTACACATACTCCAAGTCGATCTCTGCTCCACTTAGCATATCAAAGGACAATTTCCCGGCAATTCCAACTGTCGCGCAAACATTTGGAACTGTAGGCGCATTGGCCTTGACGACGCAAGCTGTCACAAACCTACAGTCTGGAACTTACACGCTGGTTTATGGATTTACTCCAGGAAGTGCGTTGCAGCACAACGTCGGATTTACAGTTACTGCCCCTGCTGGGTTTGCGATTGCTTCAATCGTTGCGACTATCGGCGATCCAGTTCTTACTGGAACTGCGTATCCTTGTGGAGCACTTGGAGCAAGTAATGCGATATACGCAACAATTCCGAACAACAATCCATGCGTTTTGACCATTCAGGTCACGCTGCAATAAGGAGAAAATTATGGAACTCAAGTGGGAAATCAGGCAGCTCAATGTTATTCCTGAGCACAATGGCAAGAATGATGTTGTCTATTCTGTCGTCTGGATGCTGATCGCAGAAGATGGCGCATTTTCTGCATCTCATCAAGGCGTCATCAAAACCAACACAGATGATCTTGATCAGTTCATAGAGTACGAGAAACTATCTCGTGAGCATGTGATTCAATGGGTCATCGACAGCTTGTCGAGCGAAGAAAAACAGAAGGCACAAGACACTGTGATGGCGCAACTGAATGCTCAGAAAAACAGTTCTTGCATCAAATCCGGCACAACGCTGCCTTGGTCAACAAAATAAGGAGCATGAGATGCTGAAAACAGTTTCTTCAATCGCCAACGCCATCGGAGCGTTGAACTACAAAGGAACATGGAACGCCAGCACCAATAGCCCTGCGTTGGCGTCTGGTGTTGGCACCAAGGGTGACTACTACGTTGTCAGCGTGGCCGGTTCGACTTTACTGGACGGCCTCAGCAACTGGGGTGTTGGCGACTGGGCGACTTTCAACGGATCTGTCTGGCAGCGCGTGGAGGGTGGTGCAGACCTGAACGGAGTTACTCTTAACGTATCAGGTCAAGCAAATATTGGCGGCAGGCTTGGACTCAACAAAGCGTCACCAGCATACGGTCTGGACTATGTTGAAGGTGCGACATCTACAACGCAGCGGATGGCTACATCATCGGCTGCGGCAGGTGAGTGCGTGCAGCTTTTCGAGGTTTCAAACAACTTTAGCGGCATCAGCCAGTCTTTTGTGAAAGGCATTGGCTCAGGCAGTTCAGGTGTCAGCCAGTTGGCTTTTGGTGTTGCGATAACCTCCGGTGCGGTTACAGCCACCGATGTTGCTCGTTTTGACACCAGCGGCAACTTTCGTCCAAGCGCCGACAACGCATACAGCTGCGGGACTGGCCCTCTTCGCTGGTCTGTAATTTATGCAGCAACTGGAACCATCAATACATCTGACGCATCCACAAAAACGGTGCTTGGCTCTATTGATGATGCAGAAAAACGTGTTGCGCAGCGCATTAAGGCTGGTCTCAAAAAGTTCAAGTTCAACGACGCTATTGCTGAAAAGGGTGATGCGGCTCGAATCCATTGGGGTGTTGTTGCCCAGGACGTTCAAGCCGCTTTTGAGGCTGAAGGCTTAAACGCTGCTCAGTACGCAATGTTCTGCTCTGACACATGGTTTGAAAAAAACGGCGAGTACGTGCTGGACGAAGATGGTGAAATCATGACATCTGGCGATGTTCCTGATGGAGCAATCAAGGTCACAAGACTCGGCATCAGATACGAAGAGCTCCTGGCCTTCATCATTGCTTCAATTTAAGGAGAATCAAGCATGGCTACCAATTCCCAAATCGCATTTAACCCACAAGGCAAGACCGTCGTCGTGGCGGCTGCAGCCATCGCGCCTGCTGGCGTGCAGGCTCCTGTCTATGAGAAGTTCAACGCTCAGGCGACAGGCCAATACCGCTTTGTGAACGCAGGCACGAACACCGTGTTCTTGGGCACTGGCCCGACTGCTGCGCTGGCTCAGGCCGCTGCTGTTGCTCCTGTGGCTGGCGTTCCTTCGGATGCCATCGCTCTGGTGCCTGGTGCCGTGGAGATCATCCGCTTCAACATGGACACCTTCTTCAGCGGTCTGGCTTCTGCGGCGACCACGGTCTATGTCACTCCTGGCGAAGGCCTGTGATCTATGGACCAGGCCATCATCAACTGGTTGCTGGCAGGCTTCGGCGCTCTCATCGGCTTCATGCTCAACGCCGTGTGGCAAGCGGTGCAGGACTTGCAGTCAGCTGACAAGGTGCTTACCGAGAGGGTCGGCAGCATCGAGGTGCTGGTGGCCGGGGACTACCTTCGACGAGACGACTTCACGCACACGATCGAGGCGCTATTTGCCAAGCTGGACAAGATCGAAGACAAGCTCGACAAGAAGGTGGACAAGTGATGTACAAGCTCGGCCCACGCTCCCAGAGTCGCCTGAAGGGCGTGCATCCTGATCTGGTCAAGGTGGTCGAGCGAGCCATCGAGATCACGACCGTAGACTTCACCGTGCTGGAAGGCTTGCGCGATCCTGCACGCCAGAAGACGCTGAAGGAGTCCGGTGCAAGCCAGACGCTCAACTCGCGCCACATCACCGGCCACGCGGTTGATCTTGGGGCTTGGGTGGACAACCAGGTGGACTGGTCCTGGCCCCTGTATCACAAGATCGCAGCAGCCATGAAGGAAGCGGCCAAGGAGTTGAACGTCGCCATCGTCTGGGGTGGCGATTGGCGCACCTTCAAAGACGGCCCACACTTCGAACTGGATCGGAGGAAGTACCCATGATCCAAGCACTCATCCCGGCGCTGGCCCCCATCGTGGGCCAGATCGTCGGCAGTCTGTTCCCTGACCCGACCGAGAAGGCCAAGGCAGAAGCTGAGGCCATGCGTCAGCTGTTGGCCCACCAGAGCGAGATTGAATCAGCTGCGGCCAAGATCATCCAGACCGAGGCGGCCAGCACTCACTGGTTGGCGGCCAACTGGCGGCCACTGGTCATGCTCGTCTTTTGTGGACTCATCGTGGCCAGGTGGTTTGGCTGGGCGGCCCCCAACCTGTCCGAAGCCGAGTACCTGAAGCTCTGGAGCATTGTGGAGTTTGGCCTCGGCGGCTACGTGATTGGCCGCTCGGTCGAGAAGGTAGCTCCCAGCATCGCCTCGGCCATGAGGAAATGACAGGAAGCCATGCAGGCCATGGCGAAATAGAAAGGCCTAGGGCAACTAAGCTCTAGGCCTTTTCTGTATCCCTCGGGTCATTCCTGAGGGTCAAATCTCCACAAGAATCTGCTCCCAGGACCTGCCAGCACCAGTCCACAAGTCTCTGGCCGCCGAGTGTGGGTACTCCTCCACATAGACGATGCGCTCGCAGCTGGTATTGAGCAGCAGCTTGCAGCAGGTCACGCAGGGGCTGGCTGTCACGTAGACCGTGTGAATCTGGTAGATGTCACGGCACTGCAGCAGCGCGTTCTGCTCCGCGTGGATCGCTTGACAGCCATCGAGGTTCGTGCCGCTTGGCGACCTAGCCCCCTCGCAAATATGCGGGAAACCAAGCGGGTGGTATGGGTCATGCTGGTTGCAGTGTGGCAGTCCAGCCGCGACGCCGTTGTACCCAGTGGCCAACACGTGGCCTCGTGAGTTCAGCATCACGCAACCTACCTGGCGTCGGCAGCACGTGGCCCGTTGGGCCGTCAGCAAAGCCAGCTTCAAGGCCCACTCATCGCGGCTGGGTCTCATGTTACACCTCCCACCAGCGACGCGCGTCGCCAGGCCGGCTGTCACGCAGATCCTTGAGCTCGGACATGAGGAACTGCGGGTCGTTCCAGAGCAGTTTTGGCGTCTCGATTTGATCAAGCACCGTGCTACCAAGGCACATCTTCGCGTCGTCCCAGTTGGTCTCGTACAGGTGGCTGCTGGCCGCCGTCAAGAACAACCGACCGGGTGACACAGCGTCGGCAGTCAGCCGGTGCTCGTTCAGCAGGCCGCAGACTAGGTGGCTAAGCATGCTGAAGTTGAAGACGTCGTACGGCACGCCCAGCCAGACGTCGCTTGACCGCATGAACACGTGGGCATTGAGCTTGCCGCTGCGGATATTAAAGAACACCGCCACCGTGCATGGCACGTCCTTGGTGTTAGGCGGGCACTCACGCCAGATGGTCAGGCCAGCTTGCCGACTGTCCTCATCGGCCTGCAGTTTCTCGATGATGTACGGCAGTTGCGCCACGATCTTGGGGCCGTAGGCACCGAAAAACCGTTCACCGTCGTCTGAGAAGGCGGCGATGCGGCTGTTGTATGGGGCGATGGTCTCGACCCGGTCGTCACCAGACAGGATCCAGAACGCCTCGGCCACCATGAACTTGTAGCTCAGGCTGCGATCAGGCACGCGGAGCACCGGTTTCCGCATGTCGACCTCAATGGTACGCTGAGGAATCTCCTTGGTCAACTTGCCCCTGGGCGATACCAGATCCCCGTTGGCCAAGATGTCGTTGATGGCATTGAGCCATACTCGTGAAAAGTCCATGCCGTGCTCCTTAGATGAGGTCCAGCAGCGGATACCGCTGGCCGTGTTTGAATCGCTTCCAGTTCTGCGGGTGTTGGACACTTGCCGCCTTGATCTTCAGCCGGTACAGCTGCTGGTAGGCCTCGGTGCCGAGCGTGATGATGCGCTCAGGGTTCAGGTCGTAGAGCACCGACAGGTCCTGATCGGAGTTCAGCCAGAGGATGTCGTCCTCGCCAACCTCAACCAGATCCAACTGATTGGCCAGCCACTGGCTACAGCCCTCGCTGCTGAACGAGGCGAAGGGCCACTGGTACCAGGGATCGTTGTCCTTGCGCTCAGCAAACGACTCGCCGATCAGCACGACCCGCGCATCCCAGTTGCCAGCTGAAGCCAGATCAAGCGGATGCTGGCGCATGCGCAGGCCATCGATCAGCAGAGCCAGCTTGCTGACCTCGAACAGGTCGCCCTTCGTGTAGTCGTAGTCCACCAACGGCAGGTCCGTCGGCTGCTCAGAGTATAGGTCGTACACCGTCTTGAGCTGGTGCTCGTTGTCCAGCATCTCGATGTGCTTGCGGCTGAGGTAGTTGGCCTTGACGGTCTCCCAGCTGGGCTGGCACTTGACCACAACGGCTCCGCACCGCATGGCCAGACGCTCGAGCATCCGCCGGCTGGCCGACGTCAGGCGATCCTTGCCCTCACGGAACGCGACGCCGTACGGCATCTCGCTCAGCCAGCAACGATCGAAGACCACGTCCTGATAGCCAAGCAGCGCCGGCGTCATGGCCTCGACATACATGCGACCGAGGTTCTTGCTGACGCGGGGCAGCGAGGCGAAGTGCACGTACTTGGCGCCGGTCATCTGAGCGTAGGACTGGGCGGCAGTCGATTTGCCACCACCGTCCGGGCCCTCGAAGATCGTCAGCTTGCAGCTCACTTGGTCCATGACAGAATCTCCTCCAGACGCGCCTCGGGGCCAACCCAACCAGCAGGCTTCTTGACGTCGAAGGCGCTGCCCCGCTTGCTGTCCTCAGCCTTGGCCACGCGGACCTTGGCCATGTTGCACGAGTGGACGGCGTGCATGCCAGCGTGCCACTGAGCTGCATCGATGCCAGCGAACAGCGCCGTGCCGTAGGCCACGTAGGCCAGATCCAGCAGAGCATCGAACGCCTTCACGCGGTTGCCCTCGGCGAGGGCTTCCTTGAGCTCGTCCAGCTCCTCTTGCAAGAACTTGACCCGGAACTCCTGAGCTGCCGGGTCGTTCATGAGTTGATCAACAGCCCCCATGGGGAGGCCGAACTTTTCGTGGAACTCAGCGACATTGCCAATCATCAGAACGGCGCTCCTTTCGTGGTGGTCTTGCGGGCGGGCTTGACCGGCTTGCCGTCAGCGGCTTTGCGGCAGACCCAGAGGTTGTTGCGGGCATGGTCCTCGTGCAGCGGGCCGAAGATGTTGCTGATGGCGTCGTTGTCGAAGTACTGCTCCAGAGCTTTGCGGACCTCGAGCACAGCCGCCTTGCTACAGCCGGTAGGATCGACCTTGCCGATGTGCTTGATGTCCATGAACGTGCCGAAGCGACGCTCAACCACGTAGCCGGCCTTCTCGATGTAGCTCTGCAGCTCAGGCACCGTGTACTCGTGGATGTGGTTGGCCGCATGGCGCTTGCCGTCGTAGACCGGGGTCGAGAGCAGCAACACGCCACCCGGTTTGGTGCAGGCAAACATGGCCTTGAGCAGGTTGGTGCCGTGCTCGACCTTCATGTGCTCAATGACCTCGTAGTTGACCACGACATCCCAGCCCTCGGGGCGCTTCTTCAGCAGCTCCTTGTAACGCTCGACGAAGTTGAACTCGCCATGGAACTCCAGACGCTGGCTGTTGGACGGCTTGAGCTTGTTCAGGTCCACGCCGGTGTAGTGGCCAACGTGGGCAGCAGCTCCGCCAGTCAGGATCTTGCTCAGCGGCTTGTCTTCGCCGCAGCCGACCTCGAGAACGTTGTCCTTAGCCGAGACGAAGCGGCGGGCAAAGCTCCAGCGCCAGAAGTGGGCGGAGTAGTCGCGGTGGAGGGTGCGGCCATGGCCTGCTTCGTGCAGCTGAGTGGTGTCATAGTCACGGGTGTCGCGGGAAACTTCTTTGGATTTGGCCATGATGGCGCTCCTATTGGTTGCTGGTTATGGATTGGGCCACCATGGCCCACGGTGTTACTTACTGACCTTGGCCTCAGGCGGGTTGGCGCCCTGCTTCTTCAGGTGGTTGCGATACCATTTCGTGTAACCGCGCTTCTTCTCATCCAGACCGAACTGGGCTTGGACCTTCTCGAAGATCTGGTCGTCAGTCAGCTTGCCTTGCATGATCAGGTCTTGGAACATCTGGGCTGCAGACATCTTCTTCTCGCCAGTCTTGGCCGCCGGTTTCGCAGCAGGCTTAGCTGCTTTGGCTGGGGCCGGTTTGACCGGAGCCGGCTTAGTGGCAGGTTTTGCGGGAGCTGCCTTCTTCGCAGCGGTCTTGGTGGCGGCAGCCTTCTCGGTCGCCGCAGTCTTCTTGGTGGTTGCCATATCGGCCTCCTGTTTAGACACGTTAACGATCTGGCCCAGGTAACCCAAGGCCTCCTTGGTTGCCCCGATGGTCTGGCTGTAGTTGAGGAACAACTGACACGCCTTCTCCGCGGGGTAGTTGACCATCGGCTCATACCGCTGATCGAACTCGTTTGCCGTCGCCGTCAGGACCTGCAGGCCCTCGTTGACATCGAGCGGGATGTACTTCACGTGGGTGCCAGTCCGCTCAACCTGAATGCAGGTGCGGCGCTGGCGGTCGTAGCATGGGATGATGACCGGTGTTGGTTTCTTACTTGCCATTCTTCTCTCCAGATAGTTTGTCAGCTGTGACAGATAATTCCAGCAGGCCTTGCATCAAGACCTTGGCGTCCGGCCAGTATTGCGGGCCATAGACCTGCCAGTGAAATTGCACGGTTCCATGCTTCTTGGTCACCAAGGCGCGAGGGCCGCCATCGATGTACAGCTGAAACCGCTGCTCGTCGTGTGTGCTCTCGTCGCGAATCTCGATGGTGTCCATCACTTGCACTCGCCGTTGAACGCTGGCCAACCCTGCTCGCCATTGGTCTGCTTCCAGAGCTGGACCATGTCGCAGTAGTGCTGCTCTTGGCGCTTGGCTTCTTCGTAGTCATCGGTGCCAACCAGGCCCATGGCGACTACGAGGACAGCCAGTAGGCCGATGACTTGATAGCGCTTCAGCATGATCAAGCCTCCTTAGGCAGCAGGCCTTTGCGCTTCATCTCGCAGCGGTACCACGTCGGGTAGTGCTTCTTGGAGTCGTCGAGGTTGAAGCTGTCTTTGAGGACTGCCCACACCTCTTGGTTGGTGCGGCCAGCCAAGATCAGGTCACGGGCCAGTTGGCTGATGCCAGCGCGCTTGGGCTTCTCGGTCTTGGCAGCTTTGACAGCAGCTGCGATGATGGTCTTGGGCTTCGGGTTCTTGAGCGACTCGAGGTGCTCAGCGGCAGCGCCAAGTTTGCACTCGAACTTGCCGTCGACCTTCGTGATGAAGAGGTCGTAATCGCGGGCTTGGATGCCGAGCTTGCGCAGGGCAGAGGTGGCAGAATCGCGTGAAGCGTAGGTCTTGGTGGTCATGGTAATCCCCTCAGCAAGGTTTCAGTCAAGCACCATTGCGTTGACCGTGATTAGATTCTAGTGCAACGCAGTGGGCTTGTAAACACCTATTTTCAACTTTTTCTCAACTTTTTTAGGGCATCGAACAAAGCATTTTGCCCCTTGCGTTTGGACTTCACGGCGGCCAAGACCACCTCGTCCACAGTACCGCGGGCCATGATGTGGTGCACGAACACCTTCTTGCTCTTGTTGCCTTGCCTCAGCACACGACGGATGAACTGGTCGTAAAGCTCGAAGTCCCAGGTCAACGAGTGCCAGCACACGTGGTGGCCGACCTCTTGCAGGTTCAGCCCGTGGGCCATGGCCTGTGGGTGGCCAAGTAGGACAGGCAGGTGCCCTGCGTTCCACGCCTTCTCCAGCTCAGCTGAACGCTTGGCCGACACGCCGCCGCCGATGTAGGGCACGTCCTGCCCCAGTCGCTCGCGGAGTCGATCCAGGTCATGCTCGAAGTCGTAGGCCACGAGGATGGGCGAACCCTGTAGCTCCTCGATGAGGTCAGCCAGGGCATCAACTTTCTCGGTGTGCAGGTTGACCCACTCACGCTTGGACTTAGGCAGCTTGACAAGCGACTCGACCTCGGGGTCGATGTAGATGCCGCCGTTGGCGACCTGTCTGCACTTCATACTGGCAGCCGCTGCGTTGCTGGCCACGACGACCTTGTCGTTGAGCTTGGCGATGAGGTCATCTTCAAGTTGGTCATAGACAACCCTGACCGGCTCAGGCAGATCGACCCTGATGTTGTTCTCAATGAGCGTAGGCATGTCGAGGTAGTCGTCAGCGGCCATGCGCAAGGCGAGCGGGTTCAGGCGCTCGTAGATCTCTTGCTCGGCGCCCTCGCGGATGTTCCAGCTGAAACCGTCGTGGCTTGGCACGAAGTACTTCATCCGGTAGTGGCTGATGTAGGGTCCAAGCGTCCTGCCCTGGTCGAGGATGAAGCACTGGCCAAACAGATCAAGCAGCCCATTGGATGCTGGCGAGCCGGTCAGACCCCAGCGGCGGCGGAAGGTGTTGAGGACCAGCTTGATGGCCTTGAAGCGGTTCGTGTTCGTGTGCTTGAACTTCGACAACTCATCAACGACCAGCGTGTCGAAGCCCAGTGCCTTCCAGCGCCGTAGATCGACGTCAACCTTGGTCTTGCCCGTTGCCGTTTTGGTCTTCTTGACCTGCAGCAGCCACTCGAGACCCTCGGGGTTGATGACATAGACGTCGGCCTCAACCTTCAGCAACTCGTCCTTGTTGGGGCCGTGCAGCACCACGACCTTGATGTCATTGAAGTCAGACCACTTGTCAACTTCCTTTGGCCACACGCTGTAGCAGACGCGCAGTGGGGCGATTAGCAGAACCTTGTCGAGGACCTTTTTCTGCTTGAGCATCTTGATCGTGGCCAGCGTGATCGATGTCTTGCCCAGTCCTGGGTCCAAGAACAGCGCGCCTGCGGCGTGTTCCAGCAGGAACTTGACCGCCTTCTTTTGGTAGGCGTGCGGTGTCCACGGCTTGGCGGATGGCTTGAAGAGCTCGTACTGGGTCATCGTGTATCTCCACATGGTAACCAAGGTGCCGCAGCACCTGGTGGATGTATTCTTGTTTCGGCCTGACTTGGCCACCTGGCCGCTTGAACTCGATGAAGAGCGCGCGGCCACCTGGGATGAGGAACATTCGGTCGGGCCAGCCGGTCTGGCCAGTGACGTTGAGTTTGAGGTTTCTGATCCCCATCTTCAATGCGTCACGGCAGACCTTCTGCTCGATCTTGGACTCGAGTGTTCTCATGGCAGCTTATACCTGTCACGGCATGGGGCGCAGACGCCGTTGACCAACCTGGCCGACCACTCGCCGCACAGGTCGCAGTCGCCTGGCCTGCCCTCAGGTATCTTGGCTGCTTGCGCTCGGATCCTGCCGATGCTTGCCTCGTCCCACTGCTCATCACGCTCTTGTTGGCGGTCGATGTCGTCCATAGCGTCACACCATCAGCTGAACGGCATGGGCAGCCTGCGACTTGGCGTCGTCAAGCGCGTTGTGGTAGGTACCTTGGCGTGCCAACTTGACCTGCGGCTTGAGCGACTTCAGGGTGCGGTAGCAGCGGTTGTTCCAGAACTCCCAAGGGATGTTTTGGCCAATGGCTGCGTAGCAAGCAGTCAAGATCGCGTTGTCGAAGTCTGACCCGTTGCCCCAGACTTTGACCTTCTTGTGGCCGAACTGGGCGAGGAACTCAGTGAGCTTGGCAAGCGCGTCGGTCAGCACCAAACCACCTTCAGTCGAATGGCCGAGGACAGTCTTAGCCGACTCATTCTGCTTCTCCCACCAAGCCAGCGTGTCAGGGTCCTCATGCAGACCAACCAACGAGCAGCTGGCGCGGTTGACGACGCAATACATCTCTTGACCAAGACCAAGTCTAGGGTCGAAGGCGACGGCGCCAATCGAGAGGATTGAGCACCCGGCGCGGCGGCCCAGGGTCTCAAGGTCAATCATTACGTGTTCCATGTTATTTCCACCATTTGTTGAGGATGAACAAGAGGATGGCCAGGATAATCCATTCGGCAGGAGTCATGGCCAACCTCACTTAGTACTTGCACTGACCGCCACCGGCGGCCTTGTTGCTGGACCGATAGAAGCACCACCGGCACTTGTCGTTCGGTCGCGGCGCGAACTGTTTGTCGTTGAGCATCGCCTTGGTCCGCTTCTCCCAGAGCTTCTTGAGCTTAGGGATGTCGGCCCGCGTGAAGACCAGCTCAGCACCAACCTCAGGGTACGTGATGCCAAGGTCTAAGTAGGCCAGACGCGGCTTGACCTGCTGGATGTGCTCGTGCAGCAACAGGGCGGCCAGCGCGTAGAGTTCCAACTGCTCGACGTACTCCTCATTCATCTCAGGGCGGAACTTGCCTGTCTTCCAGTCAGTGATGATGAGAGTCTCATCGTCATGGTGGTGCGCACAATCGAGCTTGATGCGAAGCCAGCAGTTGATCCAGTCGTCCCACTGGGTCTCGTCCCAGTCCTTGGTGAAGGACCAGTTGTCTTCGACCACCATGCCGTTGATCTTCTTCTTGTACTGCGCCCGCAACTTCTTGAACTCGTCAGCAAACAACTTAAGCTCAGGTGGCAGTGACCGACCCTCGCCCTTGATGTACTTCTCAGCCAGCTTGTGAATTGCGTCACCACGTGCCATGGCCTCGTTGCCTGGTTCGCGGATCCGATCAATGGCGCTGAGTTTCAGCTTCAACGGGCATTGCTTGTACGTGCTATAGCGGCTGAAGGACCAGCTCGTCACCTGTTTAATCGGAATCGTCTTCTTGGTCGCCATCACAGCACCTTGCCTTTCTTGTCGTAGTCCTGGAGTTCATCCCAGTTGGTTAATGAGATGGCGCCTTCGCTCAGGATAGGGACGTCGAACTCGACAGACTCCATGCACTTACGCAGCACTTCCATTTCTGCTTTGAGGATCTTCTTCGGCACGCTGGCTGTGACCTGGTCGTGCACGTTGAGGATGATCCTTGCCTCCGGGTGCTTGGCTGCATGGTAGCGAATAATCGCCTCCTTGGTGCAGTCAGCAGCGGATCCTTGAATCAGGACGTTGACCAGCTTGTAGTCGAATTCCTGAATACGCCCGTTGATGAGCTTCGGCTCTTCGCAGTAGTATTCGCGGCCGCCCCAAGTGCGGATCGGCTGCTTGGACTTGGCTCTGAGCTTCATGTCTTGGTACATCTGCTTGAGACCAGGGTAGAGCTGCAGAATGGCCTTCTTCAACTCGCTGGACTCCTCAACCGTCATGCCGTTGCGCTCGGCCAGCTTGCCCACACCCATGCCGTAGATCAGACCGAGGTTCGTGTTCTTCACCGGCTTGCGGTCGTAGAACTTTCCCATCTTCTCAAGCTCGGCCTTGGCGTAGTCATGGAAGTCGATCCAAGGGTTCTCGAGGTACTTGTCCATCAAGGCACCACCGTCGAAGTGGGCCAGGATGCGAGGTTCCTGCTGGGAATAGTCGCGGTCGATCATGACGTGCCCAGCGAAAGGAGTGATATAGCTGCGCACCTTGGGCAATGGCGGCAAGTCCTTGAACGGGCACTTGGGCAGTTTCTTCTCAGGTGCCTCATGATGGAAGATCGGCTGAAACTCCTTGGGGATGTTTTGGAAGTTCGGTGTCGACGACAGACGCCCGGTCCGCGTGCCGACGTTAGAGTCACCAGACGGCGTCTTGGTCTGGTTCCAGGTCGTGAAGATCAGGCCGCCAGACGCTTCGGCCGTGGCCAACCAAGGCTGCATGAAGGTGTTCAGGCAGGTGTTTAGCTGCGTGCGGTACTTGAGCACGGCCAGCAGCACCTTGTCGGTCACCCCTTGCAGCAGTGCCTCTTTGTTCGTCTGGAACTTGCCTGTCGGTGTCCTAGGCAGCAGGTCAGGATCAGCCTTGCCAACCTCCACCATGGCATCGACTAGCTGGGCACCTGAGTCGAGGTTGATGTCTGGGTCAGCCTTGAGGGTCTTGACGATCCAGGCGTTGATGGTGTCACGCCACTGGTTGTACATGGCCACGTCGCTGCGCAGACGCTTGAGGTCCATGGGCAAACCCTGCCGCTCCATCTCCAGCAGAATAGGCATGAGTTGACGCTCACGATCGTAGGCGACCAGCATACCCCGCTCAGCCGTCTTCTTCCACAGCATGTTGAAGATCGCCTCGGTGCGATCAACGTCGCCGTTGGCGTACGCGCCCACGAGGTCACCAGGGGCGTAGGCGATGTAGCGGCCGAAGTAGTGGTCTGAGCTTCGTGATTTGCTGATCTTGACTCCTGGGACCGGCTGGTGCTCGATCAACCAGTCGCCGACTGCGTCACGCTCCTCAGCTTCCCAACCCAGCAATCGAGTGGCTGCCGGCTTCAAACCAAGCTCAATCTGATGCGGGTCGTCAAGGAACAGCAGGAACAGCGTGTCGTGAATGAGTTTCCAATCTGGGATGGCGAGGTTGAAGTGCACCTCAGCCACGTCGACGTCGAACTTGCCGTTCTGGAAGAGGACGCCGTCCTTGTGCTTGTAGGACTTGGCCAACTCAGTGGCCGCGTCTGACCAACAGCAGTTGTTGCCCACTGGGTGGCCGAAGGCAAAGTACTTGGCCTTCTTGCCTGGGTACTTGATGGACACACCAACCGGCATGGGCGGGTACTTAGGCCGGCCCTCGATTCCAAATGTCTCGAAGTCGATGGTCACTGGTTTTGGTTGCTTCATACTGTCTTGACCTCGAGTTCAGCCCGCTCGCGGTCGGCACGGACCTTGTTCAGGCGACTATGGATGCGCTTGATGAACTGCTTGCGCTTGCGACCCTTCAGTTCCTCCTTGAGGAGCTTCTGGCAGATGTCCTCATCGGCATCACGCAAGGCATCGTTCAGCGCCAGCCAAGTCTGCAAAGCTGGGTTGGTCACTGGTTTCTTAATCATTTGACGCTCCAAAATAAAAAGCCCGGCGGCAGGGCGGGCTCAAGGAGGGGAGGTGGCAACTGCGTACCCGCCCGGGTCAAGGCCGCCGGGGTTAACTCACACATCAGTACTTGCGGCCGCGAGCTTTGCTCACAGGCTTCTGAGCAGCTCGGCTACCGCGCTTCTGAGGGGCGTTCTCCTCATCGTTCGGCTGGTACGGGAAGTCGATCGTCGACTTGGCTTCCTCGTGGCGCTTCATGATAGCACCCATGAGCTCATCAGGCACGTTCATGATCGGCTCGAAGACGACCTTGAACTGGTTCTTAAGATCCGGCACGACCTTGACCTTGGTCACGATGCCGAACGGCGGGCGGCGCAGCGCACCGGCCACTTGCTTGACGAAGCTGGCGTAACCCTTGACCGAGGTGACAGGCAGCTTCATGAAGCCGACGGCCGTGGTCTCGTAGTGCTCCTTATCCTCGATCAGCTCCAGCTTGCCAGCCGCGTTGAACGTACCTGCCGGGATCATTGCCAGGCGACGCGTGTTGCGGCAGGCTTTGCCACGACCGGTCTCAGCCGAACCGAACTCGTTCATCTCGCAGCCAGCGCACTGACCGGAAGCCCCGCACTGCTGGTTGCCAGCATCGATGACAATCTGGTGGGGCTGCATGGTCTTCTCATCACGGCCGAATGCGAAGCAGATCGGGCCTTGCGGCACGTCCGGATCGTAGCGACCTTCGTAGTAGACATTCTCGAGGATCGAGTCGAGCACGATGACTGCCATCTGGTTGCCCGGCAGCGGAGCGTCTTGCCAGCTCAGGATGCCGCCCTTCGTGCTGAAGAACTGGCCGCCTCCTGTGTTAGCTTCCATGCCTGCGGCGATCTCAGCCTGCTTGGCAAGTTCCTCATCCCATTTGACGAGAGCGGTGGTTTGGGTTTTCTTTGTAGCCATGATCATGGTTCCTTGTAACTAGGACTGCACGGAATTTGAAAGCTCAGCAACCTCAGGCCGTGCCCCAAGGTCACTGAGTGACGTCACACCTTGTTGATGCTGACCGAAATGGCGTTGAAGTGCTCAACACCAGGGATCTCTTTGCCTGCTTCCCAACGCTCCTTGATGGCACCGTCGGTGATGCGGCGCTGCATGAGGTCGAACTGGCCGGTCTTCTTCACGTACTTGTAGAAGGCGTCCCAGTCCTTGACCTGCGGCACGACCTTCGTGATGACCGTGACCCGAGCCAGCTTGCCAGCCACGCCAGATGCTTCTGACTTGGGCAGTGTGTTGATGATGTGCTCCTTGAGCGCTGATTCCTCAGCTGCCACCTTGTCAACCTCCTTCTGCATGTCCAGCCGCTTCTGACGCAGCTCATACAGACGGTCGGCGCAGGCGCCCATGGTCTTGGGGAATTTGTATGTGATTTTGGCTTCTGCCATGATAGCTCCTCAGCAAGTTTCCGATCGATGTTTGACCGTGGTTAGATCATAGCGCGATCCGGCCACGATGTAAACACCTATTTTCAAAGATCGCGGTTGTCTCGGAAACCGAGGAACACTGGGAACCGCGGCTTCTCTTTCACGCCCACCGGTTGGCTCTTGTACTTCACAAGGCGGCCCATGAGGTTGTCGCCGATGTTCCAGAACTTGGCGCGGTCGGCTTGGGTGAACCCGGTGCCAATCTCGAACTCCACACCGGTTTTCAGGTCCTTGACGATAAACGATCCAAGCACCTGTGCACCTTTCATGCCCGCCTTCTTGCTGCTGCGCTCAAGGTGGCCTAGCTCATTGCGCACGGCCTCGTTGGTGTTGGTCTGCAGCTCGGTGAAACCGATGATCTTGGCCTCGGCATCGTGGAAGCGCTTCAGCTTCAGCAACCAACCTTCGCGGGCAGTCGACCTGCCGTGCTTGTAAGGACCCTCAGGATCGCGCAGCATGACCCCTTCGTAACCAAGCTCAAGGTAGTCGACTTCGTACTGTAGGAGTTGCTTCTCAGCCCCAATCTGATGGTGAGGCACGTCCTCGATGTGCTTGGCCTTCTTGATCCGGCGGTGGGCCGTGTGCAAACGCCGCTCGAAGCCACCTGACTCAGTAAAGTCGTCGAACACCCAGAGGCTGACCTCAGGTTCGCCCTCGATCGACATGACGCCAGATGTGGTCTTGTTGAACACGTCAGCAGCACCTGGCTCCCCGATGATCAACTCGCCATCGAGGCCGTTGTACTCCTTACGGCCAAACAGCTGCTGCACGTGCTTGTTGGGGATCGGCTTCAGCGAGCGGCTCATAGCCACGCCGTCGATGATCAAGCAACGGATGCCGTCCAGCTTCGGGCTGAGCAGCATAGGATACTTCAAGAAGTGGCCGTCGGTCGCGGCCGCAAGCATTGGTTTCATGATGGCTTCCTTTCACCTCGTTCAAAGGCCTCGCGGCCGTCTAAGCTGTTATGCACCCAGATCGTCTCAACGCCTTCTTCGTCGCGCGTCGGTTTACACCAGCAACTGCCGTTGAGGTCATGCTCACGTAGATCGTTCAGAGGCACCACGTGCCAGCCGGCGCAGTTGCAGTCACGGCCTTGGCGGCAGTTCTGGTTGCACGCCATTGAGCTTCTCCTTCATGTAGTACTTCAGACTGACCCGCATGGCGGCTTCGCGCATCCTGCTTGGGCTGCACAGCCGCATGGCTTCACAGCCCAAGGCCAGCATGGTCTCGAGCTCAGCCCGCTCCTCGTCGCCCCAGCCAACCAGTTCGGCGATGCATTGCTTCAGTCGTTCGTCCTTCAGCTTCGAAGCAGCGACCATGAGGTACTCAAGAT
>Ga0209835_1000230_pt1 | contig 38732 bp, 54 predicted proteins | sample LakKivwa52mmetaG_FD_184138 | JGI IMG/M metagenome (GOLD analysis project Ga0209835, IMG submission 184138) | Anoxic lake water microbial communities from Lake Kivu, Rwanda to study Microbial Dark Matter (Phase II) - Lake Kivu water 52m metaG... | ecosystem: Environmental > Aquatic > Freshwater >... | reverse complement strand
GCCCCTGTGGGACCTGTAGAACCAGTATCTCCTTTAGCACCGGTAGGTCCTTGAATACCCTGAGAACCGGTGGCTCCAGTATCTCCCTGGTCTCCTTTAGCACCAGTGGGCCCTGTTATACCTTGTTCTCCTTGACTTCCAGTAGGTCCAATTGGCCCCGTTGGTCCAGTACTACCCGTGGCACCCTGGGTTCCCTGATTTCCAGTTGGTCCTGTTACACCTACCTCTCCTTGTGCTCCCTGAGGCCCTGTGGGGCCCGTAGGACCCTCAACTGTAGAATCTGCACCAGTTGGACCCGTTGGTCCAGTTGAACCCGTATTTCCTTGGCTACCAGTGGGACCTGTTGGCCCTGCCACCGTAGAGTCTGCACCAGTTGGCCCAGTATTTCCAGTTGGTCCTGTGTTTCCCTGTATACCTTGACTTCCTGTAGGACCTGTGGCTCCTGTACTTCCCTTATCACCTTGTAAACCTTGGGGTCCAGTTACACCGGTCGGTCCGGTTGGTCCAGTACTTCCAATATCTCCCTTATCACCTATAAATGCTTCTACTTTAACTTTCTTAGAAGTTCCATACTCACTCATAGAAGTATCATCAACATCCACCATCATTATCAGGTCGTTGTCTCTGTCTACACTAACTGTAGGATTTAATTCTAATTCTGTTATTGTTTTTTCTTCTCTACTCATGCTGTTCTTTTATAGAAAGTTAAATTCTTTTTTACATATTTTACAATATTTCATCAATTTTGACGCTTATAGAAATAAACCGTTATATAGGGTTGGAGGTTGTTATGTGCCTCTCCACCACCCGTGTTTTGGTTAACTGCGGTAGTGTTTTGGTTAACTGCCGTAGCCGCACTGTTTGCACTTATACTGTTAGACCCTGTTCCACTTGATGTTCCCTGTGGGTAATCGTTACCCGCTGATACCCCACTCCTAACTGTAATTTGATGGTTGTGTGCATTTTGTGTGTGGGTATGTGCATTTTGAATATGGGTATGTTCTGGCATTTCCCCTTCTGTTAAGGTGTGTGTCTTTGCACCACCTGTTTCTTCCACACTGTCAAAATCTCCATCCCCAGTATCGACCCCCACCAATGTTCTACCACTTCCAAATGCACTCCAAGTACCAAAACCAAACAATGTATTTGGGTTAGTGCTTATAGTAGAAGTATAAATACAACCTATTGGGTAAACCTTTTTGAGTACCTCTACTACATTATTGCTATCATCCAAGATCTTATTACTTAAAGTCTGTTCATCACTTGTTCCTACTATATCCCCACTTGGTAGAGCCTTGTCTTTTAATATCTTTCTAACTGTAGCCTTTTTAGTAGTCCCGTCTGCACTCTCAGTTGTATCACTTACATCCACCATAGGAATATAATCCTCGGTTTCACTAACTGCCGTGGCTGTTGTTAATTCTAATAATGTTGTTTCTAATTCACTCATGCGTCTTCTACTTTAATATAATCTGTAATTACGTCCTCGACTTCACTATAATTAGTCCTACTGTGTACCATTCTAACCTGTTTATCCTCCGTTAAAATCCAGTTAAACTCTTCTGTTGCTATTTTTAACCCTACACCAAACGGAATATATCTTTCAGTTGAGTCTCCCACTTCACTAAAATCAGTAGTAACACCCTCTCTTGTTAAATACCTTTCGTCTTGTGTTGTTAAAATCCTACCATCCAACGTGGTTAGCCTATACCCCCTTTGACCACTGCCCCAGTTTGTTTTAACATCTTCAACCTCTGTCCAGTTTGTCATTTAAAGAACATTAAAAATAAGTATCTCTCACAACCACCTGTTCAGGATCATCACTGTTACTATTCACCAAAACCCCCGTCATTTCTTCCAATTCCCTATAAAATTCGGCCAAGTGCATTTGTGCCTCATCCATTAACCCAAGCCTTGCCTTAGCCTTGGCTACCGCATATTCTACCGGTAAATCACTAAACTCTGGTGGTAAATTAGGTATATCATCGTTATCACTTAAATCATTAACTGTTTCAACATAATACATCCACAACCCGTTCGTTACCGCAGTTGCCGGAGTCGGTTTAAGTTCTATATTCTTTCCCCTAATACTGTATTGTGGATTCGTTGGGTCTATATATTCGTCAACAGGGTCTCCATAAGCATTTGTATCAACCCTAAAAGCCTTATACCTTGTGTCAGAGGACTCTGGACCTATCTCTACTCTTATCATACGCCTGAAGTCATTAGGAAGCCCGTAGAGGCTCTGATTAGCAGCTAGGTTAGCCTTAGAAAGTCTCACATAATAATCCTGAGCCAAAGAGGCAATACGATTAACCACCTTTTGATAACCCCTATTAAGATTGGCCTTGATTTCTGTTTTGGTAACTGTGAGGTTGTCGGTTGTTACATCCTGGTTTATAAGTTCGCCAACCCTGGTCTGCATTTCGAGAAACGTCATTATAGTACATTCTAAATTAAGTTCCTCGATTCCTTATTTAATTATACCACGAGATTTTGTGTTTTCTCTGGAAGTAAATCCTTGTATACTTTAACTACATCTGGGGCTATCTTGTCAATATTCCTGTGGTTTAGTACCCATTCGTAAGCACTGTCTATTATCGACTGCTTATTTTTCTTTTCTATCATTAATTCTACACACTTTTCAAACTCCTCTGGGGTCTTGTAAGCCAAACAGTTCTCTCCCTTCTTAATATATGGAGAGTATGGTAACTGATCCTTGACTATCATTGGGATTCTTAATGCCCCAAACTCTATCATTTTAAGTTCACTCTTGTATTCGTTAAAGTGTTCATCATCAGCCAGGGGTATTATCCCCATGTCCAAATCAAGTAACTTCATTCTAAAGGGTGCTGCCTCCCATTTAGTCCAAGGATGATACTCTACTATGTCCTTCATACTATCAAACAATTCAGGGAAGTAACTACCACATATAACTAATTTAAGTCCCTTGTGCTTCTCTTTAAGTCTTTTAATTGAGGGAATTATAGTTTTTAGGTCCGCACTATGGCTACTTCCACCGTTCCAACCTATTCTAATCTCTCCTTTTTCTCTTTTCTTTTTAACTTCAACATCAGGATAGTACCTAAAATCAATACAGTTAGGTATCACTGCTACCTTAGAAGCATACATACCCCACAACTCTGTTAATTTTTGTACTGGGGAGGTTGCAAGTGTACACACTGCCAAATCAAACAATAGGTTCATATGCTGTTGTACATTAACATACCTGTTAAACCCGTCTGTTATGCCTGTAACCCACAATGGAATAGCCTGTTTCTCCTCTATTTTAAGTTTAACCGCCACTGACGCTTTCTTGTAGAAGTCTGTCTCTTTTACATTAGCCATAGGAACCCATACATCCTCTGTACCAAAGTCTTTGTATGAAGGATTAGTGGGTTTAAGCTCTAGGGTATTGTCATCGTGGTCAAAAACTACCACTTTATTAGGCCAGTTTTGTTTAATTAATCGTATATACTCGGTAGTATTAAGTCTTCCAACCACTACGTCTGCATACTCTATGGCCGCCCTAACGTCTTTTTCATCTTCTCTAGGGTCAAGTAGTGTACTGTCTGCCAGTTTAAGCCTGTTAAATGCTTCATCAAACATCCTAATCCTATGATGACCACAACCGCCATCATCAGCAGGTAGCCATAACACTCTAAGTAGTCTCTTTTCCATGATTTTCCTCGATTAATTTATATACTCTTTGGGTCTACCGTTAAACAGTATTGTCCCTGTTCATCCTTAACAAACGCTTCCCTAAACTTCTTTTTATTTATTATCACATCATCTCCGTATATCTTTTTGGCTATTTCTGCCATTTCTGTAGGTATTAGTGCAACTAATCTCATTTCCCTATCATTAGAGAACCCATCACCACCATACTTTCTTTGTTTATAATTTTCCTTAAACAATAAAGTATTCTCGTCTATAAGATTACGAGAATTAATCTTTCTAAGTATATTACTGATAGCTTCTCTGAAAATTAAACGCTCCTTTTCGTTTTTAGGAGCTATTGTTTCTAGTATATCCTCGGTTCTTCTCATTATATTTCCTCTTAATTAAGACAGAGGGGGCCGAAGCCCCCCTTGTTGCTAGACTTAACTTGCTAATCCTGTGATTTTACCATTATATTTCTCAGCGTGAGAAGATAATGTAAGCTCACCAGTAATAACAAATCCATCACCATCTGAAACCTTAGCTGTCTCATCCTTTGCTACAGGTCTAAGTTGTGGAATCTTCCAAGTGCTTGTATCTAACACAGCAATCTGTGAGTTAGGCATTTGAATATCATTTACAACTTGTAACATACCAAAGTTTGATTCATATACTGCGATTGCAGAGGTAAAGGTCTTCACATTGTCTATGAACTGCCTTGAGTTCTCAAATAGGTCTCCCATCTTATTTCTCTGTTTAGGAGCAAGTAAGATTGTGTCAGGATCACCACCGTCAGCATAAATATCAGCCAAAAGACTGTTAAATTCCGCTTCTGTGATGTCTCTGCCTGTGCCAGTTCCAGTTGAAACATTGTCGGTTATCCAAGCTAGGATTCCTTTTAATGTTCTTGCTGTTCCTGTTGCACCGCTTCCTGCTGCACTACCGTTAATAAGTGCTTTTTCGATGTCTCTACCAATCTCTTTAAGAGCTTTCTCTACCTGGTAGGCATACTCGTCTTTGTATCCTGCTGGGTCAACTGCTCTCTGAGTTTTGGAGACTTTACCGTCCTTAGCAAATATTTGTGTGTAGTTCTGACCTCTTGTTGGAGAGGTTAGTGCTGCAAAGGAATATGTAAATCCTTCGATTTGTGCATTGTCTGCAGCTGATGCATAGGAGTCTATTGGCCATTCATGAAGTGTATTCTTTGCCTTAACTTTAGGAAGATTAGAGAACATAGGGTTCTTCATCTGTCCCATTGTTACTAAGACATCGGTTAGGTCTTCATGGTTTACCAAGGCATTGTAAGATGTGTAGTTTGCCATTTTTACCAAAAATCAAATTAAAACCTCGATTACTCTGGAATATTCACATACTTCTTTAGGAAGTCTGACATTTTTCCAGTCTTGGCTGCGGCTTCCAAATCAGCTTTCCTCTGGTCTGTTTCCGAATGAATCGGCTTTCCAGGGGCCTCACTGTAAGTACTTGACTTCTGGGCTTTAGCTTTAGACTCTGCTATCTGGTCAAGATTCATTAGCTTAAATGCCAGTTCGGGATCAGTTATCTGATTTCCCTTTTGCATTTGCTCGTCCATAAACTTTGCAACCTCCTCGGCTTCAAATTTAGGACCCCCATCTTTACCTGTGTACTTTTTACCAAGTTGGTCCATCTGTGAGACAAACCTTTCTTGCCATTTGTACGCATTTAGCTTTTCCTCTACTAAACTGTCAACAGTACTCCTGTCAACATATCCCATTTGCTCAAGCTCTTTTCTGGCTGCGTCTAATTGCCTTTGTCTTGCTTGTTGCTCAGGAGAAATTACCTGAGGGTTAACAGCTTGACTAAGTCTATCCGCTATTTCTGCCTTAGCCTTGAGTTCGGCCATTTGCTCTTTCATTTGATTAAGCTCTGTGACCTTCTCTTGAAACCTGTCATAAGGAATCTTCTTTTCCTCTAAAGAATCCGCGACATTTTCATCACCTTGTGATACTTGAGTGTTTGACTGCCCTCCAGCAGAGATATTAGTATCCGGTGCTGTTTGTTCTAACCCTGATGAGGAGTCAGTAGTTTGCTCTACTGTGTTTACATCATTTACCTCGTTATCCATAAATATACCTACATTTTAACGACTTCAGTGTCGATTAGGTGGATAAAATTATATAAAGAACCTCCTCGATAGGCTTGTGACCTCTACTATATTATAGCATAGGCACTTATGAGCCTTGTGAAGGGGGTTCGAGGAAGACCCCCTCCGCAAAAATCACAAGTTTTTACATAGGTACTTCTGGCACTTGCTGTTCTAGTGCAACACCCTCCGGTGCTGGTGGGACCATCATAGCCTCCTGTGCTTGTGCCATTTCTACCATTTCCATTTTTTCTTCCATTAGTCTCTGGGTTTCTTCTTCTGGGTCAATATCAAAATTCTGTAGTAATGTCTTTCTACTTATATCACCGCCTCCTCTTAACATTGTTAGTATTTCTCTCTTACCTTCTTTAGTATGACTTATACCACTGGTTATTTTAACCTTCACTTCTGGGTTTTTAGGTATTGGAATTGCATCAACTGGAGGTCCTTCTACCGCACCACTAATAACTGAGAAGACATCTCCACCTTCTGTTCTAAATGGTTTACTTATTAACTGGTGTTGGTATCCTAAGTCTAGTATATCCTCACCTAATCTTCCTAGTGTGTCTGCAAGGTTGTCTATTAAGTCTATAATGTTAGTATAAGCATTAGCAACCAAAGTCTCAAAGGCTGTTCCTGCTGTTACTCCTTGAGGTGCTTTACCCATAAATGCCTCGTGTGCTGCACCAATGTTCTGCATATAATCCTTTATGTTACTTATCTGGTTAAAAGGAGTCGAACTCATTGGTTTCATGTCCATTTGTTGTATGTCGTGTCCTGGCTTGTGTCTTAATATCTGACCATTTTTATTATTAATTATCTTTATTCCACTATTTGCATCAGTTTTATACTTACCCTTACTAAAGAGAATATTGTACTCCAATACCGCCCTCTCCAAGTAATTAAGCGCCTTATTCAATGGTACAAGATTCTTAACCCAACCTTCACCGTATATTTCATTCATATTCACGTCTGGGAAGTATATTTCAAAAGGTAGTTTCTTAAACTCTGTTATTTCGTTCCTCAGTATTTTACCCTCACAAGTAGTTATAACCCTGATTCCCTCCTCTGTAACGCACCACGCCTCGTGAAGTAGTAGGTTGTTACCAGTCGCTGTTGTATCATTCGTGTTTGTATTGATTAACTCCTTATACATACTCTCAGAGGTCTTTGAGGTTGTCGATATTTCCTTTACAACATTCTGATCGTAATTAGGATTCTTTTCTACTATTTCCTTTGGTCTTGATATAACCTTTATAAAATACCTTGCGTCGTCAACACTCCTTGCATAAGGGTCAATGTATGTATCAAATGGGTCAAGTACCTGAATCCAGGGCAATCCTTCCCCATCGTCTTCTTCCGCATCATAACCGTACTGAAATATTCCCTGTCCGTACAATAATCCAAATAAAACAGCCTTCTTAACAAGGTGCTTCATATGTAGTTTATCATAAACAAAGGCCAGGTATTCGCCTAGTACCCTTGAGGCCTGTGGGTCTACAGTAGCATAAGGCAATGCGTCCACATCCCAAGTAGGTTGTGTTCTGGTTATTGCACCCCTTATTGCCCTACAAATTGAATATATCTGGTTAATTTGAAAGTCCAATGGGTCTTTACTACCCCAACTTAATTTTCCAGTCTCTTTATTATACTTAACATTATGCCAACCCCTGTAATAAGCGTCATTAATAAACCACTGCCTTTCTATGTTACTACTTCTGAAATTTTTACTCTCCTCAAACTTGGCGTTTACATATTCTAACCAATAGGTTTCGTCATACTGTTCTTGACTTTCCCTCTCAGGCTTTCCTATTAAGCCCTTTACAGTGTCTTTTAATGCCATTGTACTTTACATTAAGTTATTCCCTCGATTCTGTTAATACCGGTATGTCTGTAATATCAATTTCCACCTCTTTTTCTTCTTCTTCTTGTTCTGGTTCCTCTGTTACTGAAATATATTCTGTTAGGTTTCTACTCTTTATCAACTGATGTAAACTCTCTCTCTCTGCTCTCGAAGTAATAACAATAACTAGTCCCATTACTATTAAGCCTATTACTGCAATAGCTGCTATGATTGCCAACATTAGTTCCATATATTAATTATATCACACCAACTTTAGCTGATCCTTACCCTCTACTCCAGGTACCTCCCAACCCTCTATCCTAGCCCTTGCTATTTCAATGTACTCCTCATTCAATTCTATTCCTATAAAATCTCTACCCTGTAATTTACAAGCTACTCCTGTTGTACCACTTCCCATAAATGGGTCAAGGACTACATCACCCTCTTTACTTACTAATCTTACAAGCCAAGACATAAGGTGGACTGGTTTACAAGTCGGATGAAAGCAGTGCCCTTCTTTTACGCTTATTTTCAGTTGCGTTCCGTTTACAGCATTCTTTACACCAAGGGCTAATGCCATCTTTTCGCTTATAGTAATTGTCAATTCTTTTAATTTCTCCGCATTTACAGCAGGGTTTCCACCACTCCCCATCTCTAAATTCACATCCGCTGTGTATTCTTTTGTGAGTAAGTGTGTCAACCAGTTGTAAATTGCTGATACTGTTATTGATTGGGTTTCTGTCAATATGGTGGATTTGCATACCTCTTGGTATTTCTCCATTAAATTGTTCCCAAACCAAGTGGTGCTCCATTCTATAACGCTTTTGTTTCGTGCACCAGACTCTGCGGTGACCGTGATTTGAGATGCTTCCATACCCACCAGGAGCTGTGCTAACTTTACCGAACCTGTTAAACTTGTGTCGCATAATGTAGTATTATTATTTAATACTTCCATTATATCAATTATCACTAACTTGTCAAGCCCTTTGTTTCGTTCAGCTTTTGACGCCTTTGGGAATTGGAGTAGCCCGTGCTTCTCTCCCCATACATCTATATCGAAATATCGGGATTTTGAGCCAGAGTCGTTATGTCCAGTTCTGTCCATATCTTTTTCAGATGCACCACCAAAGTTTCTACCTGTTGATTTTCCACCTGCCACACTCTTAGTCATCACCCCATCATTCAAAGCATCATCTGTAACTACTAGATTAGCTGGAAAACGACCTTGAACCTCTCTATATTCTTTTGAACTTTCTTTTTGCTCATCACTATTCCAGTTATATGTTTTACTCCCAGAACTACCAGCATTATGAACCATCACCTTTTCTTCTCTTGTCGGTATCCTACACCCATCAATATCAATCGCACCCGTTCCGTGTTTAAGAAAATTCTTAACTATGGTCGACTCAGACAATGGATTCCTTGCTAGAATCCAGTGCTCATAAGAAGGTTTTAGAGCAGTCCCCATTCCTTTGTATTTGTCTGCGTCTGGGTGATTTTGCTTTAATAATTGCTTATGCACATTGAGCGATTTCGGAAATCCTGATGCAAAAATGTGATTCAAAACATCCCTTATTTCAAAACCAGAATCTTCTATTGCTCTTGCTGTCCAATGTGATGTTCGTGGTAAAGCCCAGACAAGTGCGTGTCCACCTGGTTTTAAAACCCTATTGCATTCCGTCATAATTTCTTGCATCCAGGCTATCCAGTAGTCTCTACCGCCTTTATCATCATCCCAAGACTTCCCCATAAAAGAAATTCCTGCTGGTGGGTCAGTTATAACAGCGTCAACAGAATCATCCTGAAATTTCTTCAATTCAATCAAAGCATCGCCTTGTATTATGCGTGTCTGATTAGATGGCATTTCAAGCATAATGTTATTAAGTTAGTCTTATTGTTATTTTTATTTTCTTTATAATCCTCTACGTGGTGGCACTGAATTATATTGTGAGACTTTTTATAGCTTGATTTGCTCTCACATTTTATTCCGCAGTCTTGACATATAAAATTATCTCTTTTGTAAATTTCTTTTCGTAGCGTTTCCCAATCATCGCCTCTGAAACTCCTTTTATTATAACTATTACCATTTCTATATGCTGGGTTATTTTTACCAGACATATTTTGTTTGTGTGCTATTTCAAAGCATTTGCGTGAACAATACTTTTGTTTTTTTGTCCTATAAATAAACTCTTTCTGACAGACTTCGCAATTCTTTGGCTCTTTTCTTTTACAATTATAAGGTATTTTGATTATTCTTTTTGAATATCCTAAACCCCTACCCCTATAAGCACATTCTTGCGAACAATAAACGGCGTGGCATTTTTTATAAACACGCTTTTCAAATTCTTTTTTACAAATTGGGCAGATATGTTTTTCCATAAATCAATTATATCATACCCATAAATCAATGTCAAACAATAGCATCTATACTCTCACTTTCTAGTTCTTTTAGTTTTTCTAAACAATCTCCATATATTAGGTTCATTAGTATATTTCCCCTCCATCCTCAATTAAATCTCCTCCACTGTCCATTATATCAATAATATCCTCCTCATTGGGGTTTTGGTACGTAATATCTTCGCTATCATCAATGACCCTACCATAACTGTCCATTCTAGGGTGCTCAAACCAGTCTGGTCTACTCATTACCAAGTACCTCAAAGCGTCCATAAGGTCTTCTCCTAATTTAAATGGCCTAGCCCTATCAACATCGCTATTCTCCTTCCACTTTCTCCAATGGTAACTCCTAATCTCCTCTCTAACCTTTTCGCACCTCTTAGAAATAAACACTTTTCTTTCTCTTAACAATCTTGTAACCCTGTTTATACCCGCCATGACATCGTTATTCCCTGGAATAAAACCCCAACCTTCTTCTACCAACTGATCATACATACTCATTCCAGAAGTCTGTTGTGTTCCTTTACTTGCAGGGTCAATTATAAATGCACTCACTTCATGCCTTTCCAATCCATTTCTCATTAGTAACCCACTTAACTGTTTGCTTATTCCTTTAGTGTCTAAATACTGCTCTCTTACTTCGTCTATTATGTAAAGATTATGGTTAACATCCTCTTTGGCTAGTATCATTGCAGTAGGATGATTCCAACCAACGTCTAAAGACACAAAGAATATATCTGTAGGGTGTTTATCAGAAGGTTCTTTAACGTGTACTTCTTCCTCAAAGTCCGGATATATTAACCCTTCAAATTTCTCAAAGGACGCTAGGTACTCCTGCCTAAACATTACTTCACTTAAATCTTGTCTTGCCTTTTCAATAAGTAGTTTGTCAATGTATGGATTGTCTTCAGTGGTATATCTCCAAGCCTCGTAGTCCTCCTTTTTGTCTATAGCCGGTTTATAGAATTGCTCATACACCCAATCGTAACCCTGTGGAGTAGTTGTAATCCAGGCATAACCTCCCCTATCTGTTAAAGAAGGATATACCACCTCCCATACCTCCCTGTCCATAAAAGAGGCCTCGTCCATCCATACCCAGTCTAACCCTACCCCTCTTAAACGATCAGGATTATCCCCACTTCTAAATGTAACCTCACTTTTATTAATTAACTGTAACTTATAATCCTGTTTGTTCCAAGACTTTATTGTATGAGTTGGACACCAATCGAGAAACATAGGGATATTAACATCTTTCAACATAGGATACGTCGGAGCTATTATCATTCCCTTTGTAGGACGTTTAAGTTCTTGTGCCTTTAAGTCCGTAAATTTTAATGCCTCTATAGTTCCTGCAATACTCTTTCCCCCACGCCTTCCTGCAATAAGGGTTCTAAATCTTGCATTACTATTGTAAAATTGCCTCTGGTATTTGTGAGGCTTGTACCTCTTTATCATCGTCTAGTCCCTCTATAAATATACCCGCCGCTATTGACTCCCCCTTACTTGTAATATCCGTACTCTGTGAGGGTCTTCCTATTAACTGCTCTATAATCCATTTGTTAATGTCTACCCTTATTCTATCATCCTCACTCGTGTCTCTTAGTCTTATTAAGTCATCCATACTCTTTTGCAACTCCCCATTCTCCTCACAATATAACCTAAAGAAATCCCTGTCTATTTTAGTACTGTACAGGTTGTTTTCACTATCCCTAACTTGTAATGTTTTTGTTTTTACCATGTTACGAAAATGTTACGGGTTATAGGTTCACTGATATATTATACCATTACTTCTTTTTCTTCTTCTTTTTTCCTTTCTTACCGAAGATCCTCTCGTAGTTTTCCTGATATTTTCTTATCCTTTCTTTATCATAGATGTCTATTGTGTGTGCTTTACTCACTCCCATCGTCTTCCTCTAATAAACTTAAATTGCCATGGTCCTTATAGTCCCCCCTTATGTCGTATATCTCGTCCCACATATCAAAGAACCATTCGTTGTCTATTCTCTCCTCTTTAAAGATTCTCTTAACTACCACTAAACATTCAGAGAGTTCACATATTGGAATAGCATGTCCCTTCCAGTAGTTGTATATTATACCCTCATAGTCCTTATCCTTAAAAAACAACAATACTGGACCGGAGGAAAACTCTGCAAATTTATCAGGGTACACAGAGTGCCATAGTAAAAATGATGCCATTCCCTCGCTACCTGTATAAAACCTTGCTTCTCCACTCATAAGGGCAGAATACTAAATTATTTTGATACCCAGTTAGGTCTTTCTAAGGTCCATTTAACTGTCTTTTCTAAACTAGACTTAAATTGTACTGGTGCTACCCACCCTAAGTCTGCTAGTTTTTTACCGGACATAGCATATCGAGAATCGTGCCCAGGTCTAGTAGAATGGAAATCTACAAATACAAAATCTTTCCCCTCCTCTATAATCTCTTTACCCATATATTTAGCAACTAACTTAAACATCTGTAAATTGTCCATTTCTACGTCTCCTACAATATGAACTTTATCCTTTACGATAGGATTCTGTAAAAGAAACACAACCGCGTCTGCTGCGTTCCTTGCGTGTAACCAGTGTCTTTTACCAATGTTCCCCGGTGTACCGTGTATAGTCATTGGTTTACCGTCCTGTATAAATTGCATACACCTCGGTATAAGTTTCTCGGGATCCTGTCTTTCTCCAAATATATTCATTGTGTTTGTTATTAGGTACGGTGTTCCATATGTGACACCATAAGCCATGGCTATCATTTCCCCTGCCGCCTTTCCCGCACTGTATGGGTTACTGGGGTATAGTTTATCTTCCTCTGTAAAGTCGTAGCCCTCTGGTGCTGGTCCATAAACCTCGTCTGTTGAAAAATACAACAGCTTCTTAAGATTGGGTTGTAGTGTCCTAGCATACTCAAATATTTGAACTGTACTTCTCGCATTGTTACAAAACACTTCTACAGGTTCCTTTATAGACGTGTCTACATGTGAACAAGCCGCTAGGTGTGCTATATAGTCAACCTCTCCTATGTGTTTATGTACAGCAACCAAAGAGTCATTCAAATCGTGCCTTACTATCTTAATTCTCCCCTTCCATTCCGGGTGGTCTTCTATAATCTCTTGTAGCCTATTTAAGTCTCCTGCCCTGTCCATCTTAGTTAAAGCTATAATATCCCAATCAGTGTTTTTCATAGTATGCTCAACCAAGTGAGACCCTACAAATCCCGCTGCTCCTGTAATTAAAAATCTTGTCATTTAACTAACTGTTAAAATTATTTAAAAACTCAAGGTGCCCTTGCATTTCCTCAAGAGACCATTTCCTAATGTTATACATAATACAGTTAACATCCCTAAGATCCTCCCATCTGTGTTCTTCGAGCCAAAAATGGAAAAATTCAGGGTTTTGATGTGCTGACAGTGTTTTAAAGGTGTGGCATCCTGCACAAAGACACACACCGTTTTTCAAATCCCACCTCAGAACTAGGTTCCTTCTACCTACTATATGGTGAGCGTTCAACGACTCTTTTTTACCACATATTTCGCACTTGCCTTTGGATAATATTGCCCTACTCCAAGCCTTGTCTAGTTTATTTCTCAGTGTTTTTTTACTAAGTTTTCGGGGCATTTCTGTTTACTAAAACATTATTAACTAGTCTAGCCCATATCAACCGCCTTGTCAATGTCCTGCTTTTCAGGTCTTCCGGGCTTTCCCACTTCCTTTATTATATCAAAAGACTTTTTGTTCAGAAGTTTTTTACCCTCATGAGTTATAACGTCCACATCTCTTTGTCTTGCTCTCCTATATACAGTCATTAGATGAGTACCAGTTATGTGACTTACTTCATTTAGGCTGTAGTATTCTTCTCCGTTTATTTTTATCATTATCCCTTATTAAATAAAATTAAAATAATTATTGTTATAAGTAGCATTGTCCAAAATGGTATGCCAAATATCGCACTTAGTAACCAAACTATTAGTAGTGTTATTATCATTCTAATTCCTCGTTGAATTTATCCTTGTAGTGTGTGCAGATTTTCTCATACTCCCTCTTGTAATAATCTGCAAATTCTTCCTTACTAGGTTGTCTACCCAGATCCTGTTCGAGTAATCTCCAAAGTATATCCCTAAATCTTTTACTAGGACTCTTGTAGTTGTCTATAGCGTCATTTTCCGGTAAGTTCTTGAGTATATCGTCTATGTCAACTTTAACCTCATTTCCTACTAAAGAATCTGTTAATACTACAAAGGCTACCGTCCCTCTATAACTATCAATCTCTCCTACATCCTTACTAGAAAGTTCTATTAAAGAATCTACCTTGAAACTCACTACTTCATCTTGTCTTCTATTATATCCCTTTAATTCTCCTTGTATTACTTTCATATCCTTGTTGCTAAAATAAACATAATTACACTTGCCAATATAGGTAGAGTAATTGCTAGTATGAAAAGGATCAGGTACTTAGTTTCTTCTTTTATTGGGTCAAACTTCTTCATATCTTTATTCCTCCTTTGATTGTAATTTAACCAAAAATTCATCTGGCATATAAATATATCCAGCAAACTCTCTTGTCCCTAACTTCCTATAAACATAATCCTCAGAATACCAAGACCTTAGGTCAAAGTTATACTTCCACCTTTTTGGAAACTTCAACTCTTTTTTGTTGGAGTATTTTAATATCACCCTTTTATACATATTTTTAGCCATTATTTTACTAAACCATCTTGTAACTTTATTTTGTTTCATTCTTTTTCTGACTTTAAGTTAAAATCCCTACCTATCATATAAAAGAATTTTTCTACCATATAATCTAGTAGGTAAGCCCTAGACTCTGTATCTAAAGTAGTACCTTTATAGTCTGCAATCCTATCTGTTGCGTGAGATAACTCATGAACCATCGTTGCCATGTCTTTAGAGGTCCACTTAAATTTGTCTAACCATATACATATTTTAGAGGATACGCCCCTTTTCTCTGCTATTATCGTAAAACCAGAGTATCCATTTACATTTGCTTCATCATCTTCCTTTATGAAAGATGGTAACTCCTCATATTTGCAAAGATAAATCTCTACAGCAATATCGTATATTGGCACTACTAATTTATATTTTGTCTTATTCTTTCCCTTCATTATTCTTTCTCTGATAATAAATTAGGATTCTCGTAGATGTTGCCGATTACTTCTATATTACGGAACACATCAAACTCCATTTCCTCCTCATTTCCTAGCCCGTACCTACAGGTAAACCTTGGTGCTTCATAATGAACTACAGTCTTATATCCCGAGGTAATTACAATATCACCCTCATATATCTCCTTTCCATTCTTGTCTTTTAGTCCTGTATATTGTTGTATCTTTTCTGGATTTATATAATCCCATATATCACTATAAATCCCAGTAAGAGAATGCAAATCAAAGTATGTCATTTTACTGTCCTTATCACTCCACGCCCGAAATTTAATCTCTCTTTTATTTTGTTCCATAACTCTATTTAGTTAAATTAAATACTAAGTGGGTAAGAGGTACTTGGTATACGTTGCCATACAAGACCCAATTTACTGGAATCGAACCAGACTTGTACTTCTTCAAACCTTTCTAAGCAACAGGTTTCCACACCACTCTCACCCACACAATATTCAATTAAAGAGCTACTTGGTCATTTTACAGGGCCTATACGATAACTCACGCTACCTAACTGTCAAAGACAAGTTTAAACAGTAGCCTAAATTATCGGATAGACCCACCACTACAGGAAACTGCCTTAACCTGTGTTTGTGTGGTGAGCCTGTCATAAGGGTAGCTTGGGTTTCCCCAGGGCTCACAATAAACTTGTGAACCTTCACTTGCAACTACCCCTATTTTTTAAAAGAACTACATACTCTCAATAGCGCTCATAAAGTTGCCTGTCCAAGTCTCTACCCTATCCCCTCCTGTGTATCTCATTGTTAAATTTCTATCAAACCCTATGTTTCTGTAGTATGTTCCTACACCCCTACATATCTCCTGTGCCATTTCTTCTCTAATAGGATCGTACCTTCTGTTACCTCCCTTAAACCATCCGAAGTAATTACTCTGCTTATTTGTATTTTTACCCATACTAGACTCTGCAACCGAGATAGCAACGACTACCTTTAATGTCTCCTCGTCACAATACTTTCTTAAAAGTGCAAGGTAGTCATCGTCTATCTTCCCTCCATAACTCTTAATATATTCCCTTACACTATCCTTTTGTTCTACAACCAATCCCTTACCTCCTGTTTCTACTACTTCTACTACTTCTTTTTCTGGTATTTCATACAATTCCGGGTATTCCTCCTGTGTATATATGTGACCTGCATCTACCTCCTCTACCTCGTAGACCTCCTGAGGTTTGTTAGTAATTAACTTACTAATCAAGACTATTAGAACATATATGATCACCAACAAAAACACCCTTCTAAACACTATCTCGCCCCTCCTCTGTCCATCCAACAGATTTATCTTTAATGACCTAAACTTTCCTAAACTATCTCTAAAGATATTCTTCATTTGTATAAGGATTAAATTTATTTTTAAAGTCTGCTATTGCGTCCTCTAACTCCCATTTTTCTATCTGTCTTTGTTTTGCTTTTATTTCATCTCTTAACTTCTGATCGTACCCGTATGCAGAATGTATCTTGTTTATCTCATTCTGTATTTGTTGTTTTATAGTTTTCATCTTATTCCTCGATTATATTAATTAATCTAACTCCTCTACTGAACACATACCAATATTGTTATAATCTCTTAATGCCCTAGCTTTAGCTCTAGTCTCTGCCATTCTCATCATATGTTTAACGATATTTGAGCTAACATTACCCTTACAAGCGTCTCCGTGTCCTTCATATAAACCCTTCTCTCCAGACACTGTTGCTTTAAATATGAAGAACGTCTCGCCTTTTAACTCAGAACTTATCAACTCTGTAGTTATTGACTGTCCTCCATTAGTATGGAATAAGTTTAGTAAACCCTCGTACTTAACAAACTCTTTCCCCTGTATATTCTGTATGAACTCTTTTGGTATATTCATGTTTATTGTTTTAATAAATTAATAACTCTCCAAAAATTACTCCAGTTATCCTGTGTTAGATTCATTGAACTTACTAATGATAGAAAGAATGATATTTTTCTATCTGACTGTAATGCCAACCACTCACCATCTCCTAAGAGATCCTCCATTAATTGAAGTTTGACCTGTGTTATTTGCATATATTTATATATAATAATTTAATATATTAATTACAATCATAATAAATAACTCTGTCCTTATCCCAGTGATGAACTTATCCCTTGCGGGACCGCTAGAAACCCAACTAATCATGGATACCTCGTCTGTCTTTGAGGTGACTATCATTTTGTGATGTTCTTTGTTTAACAGTTTTTGCATTGTAGTTCCCCTTTTTAATTTAAGCATTTCTTAATAATATTCATAACCTCATCTACATCTACAAACTTGATGCCCCCAAAATACTCACTTAACTCTTTTTCTAATTTTTTGTATTTCATATTTTTTATATAATAATTTAATATATTAATTACAATTATACAGTATATACCAAAGATGTCAAATATTATTTTAAGGTTTTAGTATTTACTTATAGGATATACTTTAACACTTGCTTCCCTTACATCTTCTACTGGTACTAGGTACATCTTGGTCTCTTTATTATCCCCACCCAATATCTCTTTATATGGCTTGGTGGTTACCATTTCTCTTAGATAATTTGTGTTTATAATAATACATAACCAAGATCCCTTCTTTTTAATTCCTTCTACTATCTCACTCCAATCTCTGTCATAACATACTATTGCATAAAAGTCTGACTTACTTCTTAATATTCCCTTATATTTTCCGTAACTCTCTGTTTCTATTGCCACCCTCCCCGAATTTTTACTTCCCTTATCATACTTAACCTCCACTTTTTTTCCTGTCTTTCTTATAAGCAAATCGTAGTGTATCTCGTGATCATCCGCTTCTAAAATTTCTCCAAAGTCTTTGGTAAGAGTTTTCTTCACCCACTGCTCTGCCCTCTTAGCAGGAGTTAGTTCAATACTAAATTGTTTTGTGTATGGTGTGAACTCTTTATTCATATCCTCGAACATTTGAATAATTTTATTTACTTCCATATACTGCCCTAACCCTGTTCTCCTCTTTATTGTCTAAGTAATTAATAACAACATCTAGTTTTTCTTTATATTCCTTCTCCACACTTTCATCTGCTACAACCCACTCGTGAGGGTAGTCCATAGCATAATATTTTTTTCCTTCAGTATCATACTCGTTCATAAAAATACTCTCTGCCATAGCCTCGTCCTGCTTATCAAAGATCCTCACTACCTTGTCACTATCTTTCTTAAATGGAAAGTTCTTATAAACTCTCACATGGTACTTCTTATCTATACCCCGACTTGTTAATGATTGAAACATTTTATTTATATAAAAATTAAATTATTTTTTACTTATAAGTTTAAGTGTCTTTTCGTACTCTCTCTGTTTTCTCTCTTTCTCTTTTTTCTTTAAAAAAATCTCCTCTTGTTTATTAATATTGTTATTAACATTGTTGTATGTGTTACTCTGTTGTTGCGTTGTTGTTACTCTGTTGTTACTTTTGTTGTTCTTTTCTTGGTACTTACACCAGTTTTTTATTGTTATTATGGTATATTTTGTTGTTTTTTGTTGTTCTATTTGTTGTTCTATTTCGAGGTATTCTAGGATTTTATATACCTGAGACTCTGTTACACCAGTTAATTTTGCTAATTTCTTTCTACCCGTTAAGAGTTGCCCTTTCTTGAGAACTTGTTTTTTATTATTCCAAATGAAGTTTGTTTCCTCGTGGTTCGCCATAAGTAGAAGATGAACCCATACTGAAAGATAATCTGATTTTCTACAGATAGGGTTCTTTAAAAGTTTCCTATGTAATGTTATCCAACCTTTCATAGTAATAAGTAATAAATTAAACTATTTCTTCTATATCCTTAATAGACCTGACCAATTTATCTGAGATTTCCTTCAACTCCTTCGCAAATTCATTATATTCCCCCTCCCCTACTGTTGTGTTTTTGTCAATTCTTGCTTCAATGAGATCCTGAAGCTTCTTAAGAGAATAAGACTTTGTTGTAATCTCTTTTAAGTAGTGGAACACTTTGAATAATTCTAGCGTTTTATCCATAGGTATTGTTTAATAATTTATATATTACTAATTTATATCAAATAAGAACACAGGTCAACTGTACCTAGTATTTTATTATAAGATTAAAAGAGGGGGTATTTATGCTTATATAAAGACATTTTTAATGCCCCCTCTCTTTTACTAGCGTCTGCGATGTTTACTTTTCTTTCTTTTACTTCTGCTTGGAAAGCCTTGTTGTTTGTGGTAGTCGTGATGACAATTCTTACAGTACAAAATACCATTCTCTGGAGTGTTAGGTCCTCCTTGGCATTTTGGTTTAATATGATGTACTGTTAATGGATTGTTTTTACTTCCCTGTGTCCCGCAAATCTGGCAAACCTTGTCCCTTTCGTGAACTACCTGTTTCCAGTCCCTCATCCCTCACCTCTTTTTCTAGTAGTACCTCCTCAATAATCTCCAAACCACACACTACTGCACAGTTAATACAGGCAATTATGTGTGATCTCGCTACTGTTAGACAGTAGAATACCAACCTTTCTCTCTTACAAATCTGACACTTCATTATCTTCTCCTAAGTCAAACACGACCTTCCCTTTTATATATGCATCTAATTCAAAGGCAAACACAATACAGCCAATGAATATGAAGCCATCCTTTGTTTGACAAACATACAAAGGGCAGTCAATACTTGCACCTTCCAAACATCCTTCACATACGGTAAACATTTCGCCTCCTAGTTGTAAAGAGCTATGGTCTTTACTAACTATATATTACACATTTAAAATATTAAATCAACGAAAAATTACTACAAGATATAACTCATAGGGAACTACAAGTTTCGTGGGTTGGTAGTGGCTAACTTCTACTTTCCACCAAAAGGGACTTTCAACCCTTGTTTTCTTACAGGTGGTCGCCATCCACCTGAGCAACCACTTTTACGATAGTAGTCATCGTGTAATTCCCTATAAATCAGCCGTACGATTTTTTCGTACAGTTGGGGACAGGATTTCAACCTGTTAGCGATTAGGTTTTCTCGGATAGCTAATCCATACCATATCTCACGCAACCAGCTGTCTACAAGAGTGTCCCCCTACATTCCAGCAAGGGGTACACCCTGCCCTATTGGGCGTAGCATTGAGGCTGTGCAATAACTCTGCCACCCCTTTTAATGAGCTATTTAGCTAGTAATACAAAAATGTATTATTTCTTAAACACCTCTTTTATTTCTCTATCATACGCTTTTCCGTATGTAATCGAAACACTTTCCTGTCCTTAAACTCATTTTGCTTTCCAATATTCCATTGAGATATTGGTCTAATATATCCCACAATTCTACTATACACCTCGCAAGGTTGTCTTTTAATCTTTTTCATTGTCAATTATCTTTACAATTAGTTTACAATCCCCCAAATAGGGTTATTTTAGGGAGTCATACTCCCCATAATTTCTAAATATTCCTCTTTCGTTCTTGCGGACTTTCTAGTATTACAGTCCTTACAAACAATATCTATATTTTCCACCGCATTATCCCCTCCTCTTGAAAGCGGAATCCTGTGGTCTAAAGAATAATCTTCCGAGACATCTTTTCCACAATACAGACATTTATAATCCTGTTCCTTGAGAATCTTTAAAACCCCCTTCTTAAAATCCTCCGTTATATGTTCTTTGTCCACGCTAGTAAAATCACACCTAACTCTCCTTTTGTATTTCCAATACCTAGTCTTAATAGGGTTTTCCTTTCTGTATTCTCTTAGTTTTTTGCGGGATTTCTCTACATCTCTATGGTAGTATTTCCTGGCCCTTTTGTTACCCCATTCTGGGTCCTCCTTCATCTTTTTTTCATAATGTCTTCTAACAATGGCTTTTCTCTTTTCCGGATTTTCTTTTGCCCACCTCTTGGCTCTCTCTAAACACTCTTTCTTGTGGCTGTCCCTATATTCTTTACACTGTTTTAGTATCTGATCCTTTTTTGCATAATACCTCTCCCTGTTTTGCTTTTTAATTTCTTCCTTCTTAAGTTCATACCTCTCTTTGGCTTTAGTAAGTATTTTTTTCCTATTTTTCAAGTACCAATCTTTTTGTTTTTCTTTACTATCATATGGCATATTAAATTATATCATATTACTTCTTCTCCAATCCTGAACTATGGTTACCTTTCTAGGTATCTTAACATTTTAGACATAGAACTCACGGGTAACATTGACTTACTCTCGTTGTCAAATATTATCCCATTACTACCAATACCCACACCCCTTTTCCTCTTAAATCCCTCCGTATCATGAAAGTCGTCTGTTTCTTTAAATGTCTTTCCAGCTACCACTACAACCTCTCTTTCTCCTTTGGTATCTTTTCGGTTAAGAGTCTGAACTCCTCCTTCGTGATTATGTGCTGTCATTACAAAGTCATAACCGTCATTTTCTCTTATAAATCTCTTACCTCCGAAATTTGGGTCAAGGTAGGAACTTCCTTTAGCCTTATGTATGATTCCTCCAACATAAGATATACCGTTTATATTTAGGTCTACTGTGCCTATACCTTCAAATACTGGTATTCTCCTTCTCATCTCGTCATACCCGTCTAGTCCACTTCTACGACTCCATTTTTGGTGGTTTCCAATAACACAAAAAAGTATCTTGTCCCAACCTACATATTCCATAAGCCTATACAAATACAAATTCTGTTCTGTTAGATTTGCAACGTCATCAAAAGCCGCTGGTAGCCACACGAAACTATCACTAAAATCTCCACCAAGTGCAACTTTAAGGTAAGGATTATCCTTTATCTCATCCGCTTCCCATTTAAGCCTCTCGTAGTCCACAAACTGCCCCCCCACGTGTTGGTCAGCCCACCATACCAAACCTATTGGTCTGTCTGTCTGTATTTCAATGGTTGTTTCGTACTCTTTAAGTTCAACCTTCTGTCTTAACTGACTCCTGCGGATCATCTCGTCATTAAGTTCGTCAAAGGTAAGTTCCGTAATATACCTATCAGGGTAATTGACACTAACTTCCCCTTCATACATTTTCTTCAACTGAATATCCTGTTTACTCTTATAACTTTCTTCACTCGCCGAGGTGTATATACCATCTTTGTCCATCTTTTTAGGTGTTCTAATTTTAACTACTGGTCCTCGTGGTTTATTTTTACTTCCTCGTGGTCTTCCTCGTTTTTTCCTCATTTTAGGGCAATTAAACTTATTCTTCTAATCTTATATTCTCTCTCTGAACCTTGTCTAACCCTGCTAGTACTGAAGTTAACACAGCAACTAATCCTGCATATGCCATTTTCTCCCACGTTGCGGGATCTGCTAAACAACTTAGGTCCCCAACCCTCTCAAGTTCTACAAGTAAAACCCCGAGTATTGCGGGAAATAGACTAGCCTTCATTGTGTTAAGAAACCTCCACACGAAAGCGTCTATAAGGTGGTTTATTTTTTCCTTCATTGTATTAAAAATAAAATAAATAACATAAGAAAGACAAAAAATATAAAACCCAAGATTTCTATTCTTTCTTTCCTTTGTTTTTCTTTCAGTATGTATCGCACTTCTTTAAAAGGTCTAATGTTTCTATATAAAACAATTTAAGGATTACCCCATGGTACTATCCAACCACTTTTTAATAGCGTCTAATATCTTCTTAATAAAATTTGTTTTACCTTCCTGTAATTCTAACTTACACCTACTTAAATCCTCCTGTAAATCCAGCTTCTCTTGTTCTAAAATATTATAACTTCCTTGCAGTCCATCAAACATAAGTTGTAATTTCTGTAACGAGTCCCTAGTCTCCTCTAATTCTGCCTCCTGAAGCCCTGAGATTAATTCTAAGGCACTTATTCTTTGATTTAGGGTAGTTATTAGTTTTTGATACTCCTCGCACGGTGAGGGCTGTGGGGGCTCTACAGGGGGTGTTGGTAAATTTCCATCTGTTTGGGTAATTTCCTTGGTGGTTTTAACAAGTCTAGTTCCTAATGGGTTTGCCATCCATCCCTGATCATTTAAAAATCGTATATCCCACCATTCATAACTGTCTGCGTTTCTTGGTCCTCCTATAATTTCACCAACCGAACCCTTGGGTACTACCGTTTTTATATTGTAACTAGTACCGCTCCCAACCCTTAAATTAGTATCGGCTGTCAACTCAACCTTATCCCCTATTTTCATTGTAGTAGATTCATAACTTAAATCCTTAAATAACGCCCAATTTAGCGAATTATTTTTAAACCATATTGCTTTTATATCATTAAATGATGTTGTAAAGACTAGGCTTCTATCGAAATAATCCATTATTCCTTTACCGGTCGGTAGTCCAAGGTGTAAATGTGTAGGATAACCACCGTTTAAGGATGTTGGTGCTATATAGCAAATAATTTGCCCCTTTTTAACATAGGTATTAGCCCCCACCCACTTATAAGTGTGTACGTAGTAAACCTTTAAGTCAGAATTGTCTATTTGTTGAATACAATAACTCCCCGCCAGTGAACTTCTGTATGTAACTGGCCCATCCGCTATTGCATACACCGGGGTGTCTGCGGTAGCCGACAAGTCAATAGCTGTATTATTAGAACCGGGATGGTAAGTCTGTGTGAGAGATAACGTGTTCGTATTAAACGGGCTTCTAAACTTTGCCATTTAACTTGATTTTAATTTAACCTCTATACATTATACCACCTCAATAGCCCCTCCTATTGACCAGTTATGTGTCGGGGTAGACACATCTAATATCTTAATTTTCTCACATTGTCGTACTGTACAAAAAACTCTTTCAAGTTCTTTTGGGGTAAAATCGTGTTTGTGTCCGTCTGGACTATACCTACTCTCGTCGTTTTCACAACTCCAAGTGTATCTCCAATCCGGGACTATAATTGCTAGTCTTCCTCCTACCCTTAACTTATCAATCCAGTAACTTAAAGACCCAACAGGATTAGTCATGTGTTCTAAGGTATGACTTGACACTATAAAGTCAACCGTGCCATTTTCATAGGGTAAACTGTTTACATCACATAATAAATCAGGGTTGGCTGTAAATATCGACCCATCAGGTCTGGCTGTTTCCCCTCTAACCCTGTCTACACCGACAAATTCAGGAGATACCTTGGATTCTCCGCAACCTAAATCAAGGGCCAGGGTACAGGGATTTGGTTTCCACTTTAGTAAGTATTCAAATTCTAACTGCCTCTCATTCATCAAAACCCTTCCTTAAAAAAATTATATGACCATGTGTCTTTGTGTCTGTATATCTTAGTACATAATCCGCCACAAACTCTGGTGTCATCATCTCACTCTTTGGGGTATCTGGGTTTATAGTCTCTTGAAGTCTAGTATCTACCTTGGCAGGTGCTATAGCATTTATATATATACCCTTTTGGGCTAATTCCTCATGCCTTGCTTCAATATAGGCGTTTAGTGCAGACTTGGAAGCACTATATATAGGTATTCCTTTTCTACCATAGGTTGCGGCTGTTGAGGATAAAAACACAATATTCCCCTTCCATTCCTGATCCTCTGCTAAGTTAATCAATTCCACACAACTTTCAAAGTTCACTCTCATAATCTGACCCTCATCAAAATATTCCCCTGCACTGTGTATTATAGCCCTATATTTACCTAGGTCAACGTCAAGTTTCTCTCTTAAGTCGACCTCCCTCCTAGTAGGACAATCAACATCCTTTAGTTTTTTAACACAAGCCTTTCCTATACCACCACTCCCACCAAACAGTAGGGTTGGAATACCAAGGTCCGGTTTGGTGTCTATTGGTCTGTTCCAAAACTTCATAATACCTTCTGCATAGGCTAAGTCTTGTTTGTAAGTTATTTTAGAATTAAAGACTTCCCCCCCTACTATGCAGCAGTCCTGCAACCCAACCACCTCTTGGTACATTTCCACTTCATCTTGCCAATCTCTCCTGTCTGTTCCCTTGAACGCCAACATTAACATCTTGTAGTAGAACCCTTCTGGGGTTAATCCTAAATATTTACCTGTTTTACTCAAAGAAATACCATTTTCTACATACCCGTCCACTATTGAGGACACTGTATCAACACAATCATACCCTGCTAATAACTGGGTTTTTATTAACTCAACCAACCCCTTCCTTATAAATGGTCTTGCTCCGTCATGAATAATAACAAAGTTCGGATTACTACACGCAGAAACACCATTAAACGCACTCTCACTTCTAGTTTTCCCCGCCTCAACGCACCTGTAGTCTTTATACTGCCTGTTACTGACTATAATTATCTCATCAACTAAACCCTCAAATACATCTAAGGAATATTGAATAACGGGCTTCCCATTAAGACTCATAAAGGGTTTAGGTATTGAAGAACCAAACCTCTCCCCTTTACCACCGGCCAAAATAACAGCACTAAAGGTTGGCTTATAAAGCATAATCGTCCCTTATTAACTTATTTTGTTCTGCATTGTCACACCTGTAAACGCTTCTGTGAATAGGTGTCTGCCAATCCCCATACTTTAACGTCAAGAAATCTTCAACAGGACTTGGGGTAAGGAAACTTCCACCCTTAAATGTTATTGGTTCTAAAACCTCATAATACCTAACCGGTATAACAACGTACTTGTGTATAATGTCCTCTGCGTAAATATGGGTATACGCTTCCATCCCATTCTTCCTGTTAAAGAACAGGTCTATACGAGACCCTCCCCTCTCTATACATATTTCAAGTTCCCAACGGTGCAGAAGATTAAACCCTAAATCCTCAGCCCTTATTATTATCTCGTCTAGTAGGGGTAGGTAATTTTCCCAAGTACACAAATCTATATCATCCTCGTCCCCATCACAAAAATCCTTGTCCCTATATGCTCCTAATAAAGTTCCTGCGTCGAGCCAGAAAACAATCTTTAATTCATCTAGAATAGTCTTTATGTCTAATAAATTTTTAGTTGCCTGTCTTTTAAGAGGCATTTTAATCAGTAGTTATATTATTTACCTCCCACATATACTTTTTGTGCTTATCAAAATTCTTATCAGTTACCTTATGAAATTGTCCTGCGTGAGTCCTGTAATTGTATAATTCCTCCCTGATTATAGACAACCTCTTTCCTGTTTTAAACAACCTTAGGTATAAATCCCAGTCTTCAAAGTGTTTCATTCCAACCCTAAAGTTTTGTTCTCTTAATACTTCCGATTTAAACATAGACCAACTGAAGAGAGGATTTTCTCTTTCTATAAATAACCCTATTGTTTCAGGGTCTATCTCCAAATTTAAATCATTTTTAATACCTTTGTCTCCGGTTTCGCCAAAGGTTCTCCCGTCACATATAACAAAATCATAACCCTTTTCTATCTCCTCTACCATTCTCTCAATCATGTTAGGTTCTAGTAAATCATCTGAGTCTACCATTTGTATATATTCAGGATTATCCTTTAGCGCCATATTAACAACCATATTCTTAACTGTACCTATATTGTGTATACCCTCGCTGTTCTTAACTTCCATTGGTATTCTGTTTTTATACTCCCTTAAAACTTCCATAGTGTTATCTTCACTTCCATCATTGAATACATATACCTTGTAATCCTCAAAGGTCTGGTTTTCTATACTCCAAAGCATTTCTTTTAAATAGTCCCCCACATTATAAGTTGCCATACATATTGCCACCTTAGCCATTATGATTGTGTCCTAATATGTTAAATAATACATCCCCACCATTAAAACAAGCGTATTGGTCAAGAATTATACTGTCCATTTTAAAGTTCTCCTTCCATAAAAGATAGGGTAGAGAAATCTGATCCTGGTAAGTCCATGCCAAATTTTCCAACATCCATTTACTTCCAAAATCGTCAAACTTACCGTCCCTTAACATAACTCCACAAGCCCATAATCCATAGTGTTCTGGAAAACCCTGTGAAAAGTAATAGTCCACCTGTTCTTTAATAGGTTGGTCTTGGTATTTTTCCATAGGTAGTGACTCTGCAAGTTCGCTTTTAATACAATCCCTCCCTGAAGGGTGTATATAAGTAGCCCAACCATTGTGTAAAAAGTTAGAAAGTTCGTCAATGATATTAGGGTTTACTATTTCAATACTACCGTCTATGTAAAGTGAGAGTGTGTCAAAGGGACATATGAGTTTATGAAACTTAGCTCTTAGTCTTGGGTGTAGGTGTTCGTATATTGGCTCGTATCTTATATCCCAGGTCTCACTCTTGAGGTTAGGATTGTCAGTAAAGCAAATATAATCAGCACCGATATCAGGTTGAGATTTAAGGTTGTCATAGTTCCCATAAACACTTGTGTAAACTATTGGCCTCATAATCCTCGAACTTTAAATAATACTATATTATACCATTATCCCCCCCAGGCTTTATTCCAGATGTCGGTGAGTTGGGATTTGGTTAGTGTCGCCTCGTTAGGATTGAATAATAGTACACTATGACCATAATCAATACCATCGTATCCCAGGTTCTCTAAATATGGCCCTGGCATCATAGGGCTATCGAGATATTCATTTGTGTTCTCTAATCCGCTAAACGCTTTTTCTGTAATTAGCCTAAGCTTCTTGCTCGGTATCCTTTCCATTAAAATAGGAAAGTCCCTGGCATCTTCAGTCAACATGTCCTTCCCTTTTGCAAACCAAGTACCCATCTCATCGGGGTCTAACGAGGTATTAAATTTGTCAAATTTTACGTCAGTCCTGTGATACAGGGGTTTTTTCGCTTTCAAAAACTCATCTGGGTTTTTATATTTCTTAGCCTCTTGTAATAGTTTAGAATCTAGGTCGGGTTTTAGATTTCCTTTGTCGTCTAATATTTTATCCGTAACCTGTTTAAATTCGTCCCTAAAATCATTTGCACTTGTGTTTCTTGTTTTAACTCCACCCCTTTCTATCCACTCTCCTTTCGGCTTTTCTGCCAACCTTCCAGGATCTTTTTTACTTGTTTCAACACTTATGTTATATATCTGGCTTTTATCTCCCTCCTCTCCAGTTAAAATTTTTATATAACTGTCTAGATTTTTCTCTTTTAATTTTGTACCATAATTACCCTCAATAGGGTCTAGGCCACCCTCCTCAAATACCTTATCACTCATAATTCCTTGTGGTTGTATTCCATAGTCGAGTTTAAGTAACATATCAACTTGACCAGGGTCTACCAACCCTTGTTCTCTTAGTTCTAATAAATATTCACCTACCTCTGGGCTTTTATTTCCCCTCTGAAGATACTCAATATCAGTAATATATTTATTTTTATGAGAAATACCCATACCTTGCCCCATTAGTGAAGAATCATCTGGATTTAATCCAGCCGCATCGTATGCCCTTGTCCTTAATGTGTCTATATTTACACCTGGATTAACTGCTGCCTGATACTTACCTGTGTTCATATTCACTACTCCTTGGTTTACTAAGTCTCTATAACTTGGGTCAAAAACATAATTTCCTAACAACTCACCACCCATACCTATTCCACCACCAATCGCTGTGTCTTGTAATTCCTTTCCCTCTCTACTATACCCAAAACCACCCAAAACACCCTCCAGAAGCCCCCTACCCGCTATCTGAGCAGTTCTAGCACCCAAAGTGGCTGCTGGTACTGCTCTACTTGTAAAAGGCATTAAAGAAGACGTCATACCTGCACTACTTTTTAACGCAGCCATATAAGGTTTTCTTTCTAGGTAATCTTGTTCTTCTGGGGTTAGCGCCCCCGCTGTCCATTCCTCTAGTCTTCCTCTCTCAAGAGGGTCTCCACCTGCTAACGCCCTTATTGCTGGGGCATAGTTTTGGACAAACACATTAGCACCCATTCTGTAAGGCTGTGTGGTCCTTAAAATACTTTGGTAAAGATTTTCCTGTTCTTTTCTTAACTGATCCTGTTCGTTTTCATCAAGATTTCCGGTAATAGCCCGTCCCCCTCTTGTAAGTGGTTTAGTCCAAAATTGTAATGCGTCTGAAAATTTACCCATTTTAGCCCACTAATAATTTAGTTATAAGGGCTCCTATAACCAATCCCATTACCGTTTTAATAACCCAATCCCAATTACTATTGGTCTTGGTTAATTTCTCGTATATAAATTTTATATCCGATTCGTACTGAACTTTAGGAACATAACAATCGAGCTTCTTTTCTAAATTTTTAAACCCTTCCTTTGTCTCTAGTCGAAGCTCTGTTACCTCCGTCTTAATCTCCTTCATTTGGTGTTCTAGTACTGTAATTTTAGTCTCTGGACTGTTCATTTTAAATAAATTTTAAACTTACAATGTTCCCTGTAATAATTTTAGGACAACCGATTCACTACTCTCTGTGGCTGATTGCCCTTTATTAACCAACATTCTTCTTACATTCTTAAACCAATCCTGAGCAACCTTCTCTGTTGTAAACTCATTTGGCATATTCTTTACCATAACCTCGTACTCCCCCTCATTAAGAACCCCTGCCTCTCTGGCCTTATTGATTATACCCACTGCGATCGCTCTCTGTTGGTCATAAGCTGCTTTCCTATCTGCAAAATCTTGGTTAAACAGTGTTTTTCCCCTTACTACTCCCCCGCTTACAAGTCCGCCTATTCCAGTACTCTTTGTTCCCCTGGACAGAGACTGGTCTGTTCCTGCGCCATATAATCTTTCCAGTTCGTTGATAGCTATCTCTAGTGTGTTTGATTCTTCTTCCTGGGGTTCCAACATCTCCATTAACCAGTTAGCCTCTGTAGTACTTATCTGCCCGTTCAATACTGCCTGTATTAAAGCCATTTGGTTAAGTTGCGGTGCCTGTTGTGGTAACATACCACCCAAACCTTCTAATTGTGGTTGTTGCTGTCTTTGTGGCACAGCTTGTGTTGTACCTACCATTCCCGGAATAGCTCTTTGTGCCACCCCTGCTACAGGCTCTGCTATTCCTGCAACCCCTGATAAAAGGTTACTCCCTACTCCAACCCCAGACTCCATGGCCGCACCCTGTGCTGCCCTTGTCTTGTTTATAATGTCACTAATAAATGGTGTCTTTATGTCTGCTCCGTGGAAACCTGCCCCCGCAAATAATGGCATATCAAAACCAGCCCTTGCTGCTTCTGAGGCGGTCTTTGCAACTAGACCTTCATCTTGTAACCCCAGTATCCGACTTAATATACTCATCCCCTCCGTATAACTTCCCCCCTGGTTCGCTGTTTTCAGAGCATCCCTTATTGCACTCGCCCCCTCTTTATACAACCCTGACTGGGTCATTTTCTGCTCTCCTGCTCTTGTAAGACCCATTTTATACCAATCCTGAGCCACCTTGTCCAAGGTTTTTGCGTCCCGTGGTATTATATCCAAGACATCCTTCATTCTTTGAACTGCGTTTGTGTCTGTCGCTCCAAGGCCCGAGTACTGGACAGCATCGTCTATCTGGTTTTTAATCTGTTCTATGTATTCATTTGATAAACCCCCTATCTCCTTTAAGCCATCCTTTTTAAGTTTTGTAGCCCTGTGAAACTCTTGTGTCATATTCTCCAAGGTCTCCGCTGGGGTCTTCCCCGCAAGTTTCCTATGGACTAAATAATTTTTAATATTCTGACTGTCTGAAACCCCCGTGTCTGTAAACCCCGCACTACGAGCCTGTTTAAGAAGACCTTCTTTAGTTCTGTCTGGCAACGCTGCTATTTGGTCCACATCCATAGTATCAACAATTCTTTGAGAACCCTCCCGGGCTGCTTCTTGTGCCGCCTGTTGTTTAGCCTGTATGGCCCTAGCACCCTCTCCTATCCCTTGGAAAGCACCTCCTAAAACACCACCGAGAGCACCTCCTGTTAAGGCCCCTCTTAACTCCTGATCGTCATCACTGTATGCTAGTCCCGACATAGAACCTGATATAGCACCCCTACCTGCTGCAGTTCCTATTCTCCCTACTGCAGTCCCTGCACCACCTCCTCCACCGGGAACTAAATAAGCACCGAGACCTACCGAGGATTTCAAGCCCTCTTTAATTGGGTCTCTTGCCCATTTAATTTCTTCCTCTGGCGTTAAGAAAATACTCTTAAACTCTCCTGGCTTCAGTCCTGTTTCTCCTCTGTTTGCAGCACTTAGGGCTTGTACTAAATACTCCGGCATTGCCGCAACAGCCCTTAAAGGTTTAGTCACTCCTCTTGCAAGGTTGCCAAAAAACCCAAGGTCTTGTGCTTGGGGCATAGGAACCTGGGTCTCCTGTCCGTTTATTCTGGCAACTGCACCGGGATTTTGTGCTGCCCATTTTCTAAATTCTTCTTCTGTTACCCTTTTATATGCCATTTTATTTTCTTACTAATTTATTCCACAAACTTGTAGCACCACTCTTTATATCACTCCACACATCCGGTGCAACGGAAGTTGTATATGCAGTTATTCCAGGGATTCCACCCAAAGAACTTACTGCAGAACCTTTTAATAATTCTAAGTATTTAGGTAGAAATCCTTCTGTGTTTCTGTAGTTTGTAACCCCACTTGCCATTAAGTCCTGTATTGTGTTTGTTATGTTTTGAGGTCTTGTATTATCTGGGATTTCAAAGACCCTTGGTCCCCCACCATTGGTTTCATTTGCACCACCTGCCGTATCAAAGAGTTTACTCAAATCAAAAGCATTTGCAGCCGCTGCTCTCCTTGCCTTTTCTGCCTCCTCCTGTGCTAATACGTCCTGATATAATCTCCAAGCATTTTCTGCTGCTGTTTGCTCTCTTTGCATATCAGATTGATACCCTGCTAAATACTTACCTAAAACATCCTGGTATCTTGATTGTCTTGCTCCTAATAAGTCTGTAAGTCTTGATATATCAGAAGTTAAATTACCCCTTCTTGTTGCTATCAAGGCCTCTTGTGCTAAAGGATTTCTTATTGCACTTGAAGCATACTGTTCTCTTAATTGATTTGGAAGTGCCTGGGCCTGTCCTATTGCCTCACTTCTCTGATTTATTAAATCAGCATTGTAGTTAGTTGCTTCTCCATAGGCTTTTTCGAAACCCCGTTGGTATGCTGCGGGATCGTACTGTTGGCTTCTGTTAAAAATCTCCTCATATTGTTTTAATCGCTCGGTGCTTGTCATGGTCTTTTAATTAAATCTTATATGTACTCCTCAACCAACCCCTATAGCCCTGCCCGTATTTTTGTGGGGCTTCTACAGGATAATCATAATCGTACTTATTAGTACTGTAAGGAGTCGCCTTATATCCTCTTGGGTCCTGTTCGTAAAGGCCCTGTTGGTAACCGTAGTCTTCCTTAGCCTCACTCTCCCTTTGTCCATACAACTGATCTCTCATAGTCTGTTCTTTTTCTGCAAAATCTTTGTATAAATCCATAACACTCCTACCCCTTATTCCACTCCTAGTAAGTCCCCTAGAGGCAAAATCACTCTCTACGTCTTCTCTACCCCTTTGTAACAAGGGCGTATAATAACCACCTGCCCTTTGTGCTGCTGAACTTAAAGCAAGATTCTCATCAAAAAAACTCTCCCAGGGCATAACATCCTTCTTAAAGTCTAATGTGGGAGTCCCTTCTGTTGCTGCTTTTCCTTCTGTTGCTGCTCTGTCCGCTTGTGTTGTGGCCGATGTTGAGGTGGTAGCCGACGTTGAAGCCAAACCTGGTACTCTTGATAGGTCTAAAACCTCCCCCGAGTATATTAGACCAGGCTTTCCGGACCTGGTTTTAATTAAAGCCCATGTTTGAGGACTTGCATAACTTGACACTCCTAACTTCTTGAGAATACCACTTAATGTATCGCCAGGCTTAACTGTATATGTCATTTATTAACAATAATAACTAATTGCCCTCGATAGTCTTATATAATTATACCACATCAATCATTGACCCAAATCTGATACTTAAACCTAAAGTCTGCCCCCGTCCAAATAGATGTGGTATTACCAACCCTCATTTTAATTACAAACTGGGTACTGGTTGTATAAGCAAAGAAATAATTTTCCCCCATTACCGAATCTGGAAAAGGAAGACTTGCGAACTGTGTTGGACCAACCCCGTCTATGTCTTGTACAAAGCAAAATGCACAGGGGGAATACCCAAGGTTATGTGTTACGGTTGCTATTGTATAATCCTGAATCGAAAGGCTACTTGGTACTGTATAATTTACAATCCCCGTTAATGATTCCTCTATCTTGGGATAGTCAAACCCACTATGTACCGCGTACTTTTCAGGTTCAGAACTGTTTCCATCCTCTCCTGGAAGGCTCACTCTGAACACTCTATCATTTTCGTCACTTATCTTTGCCATTATCCTTCCAGGTTCACTGGGTCCTTAAAGATTAAATAAGCGTGTCTTAAAAATGGAAAACCAAAAAAAGTATAGGTTAGTGTCGTATTATTTGCCGATATAACAAAATCATCTGTTTGCATTTGAAAAGAGTATGCACCAGCGGGATTTCTGTTAATATTTTCTGTGTAAAACCAATACATCGGCTGATAGCCTAAGTTGTGGGCTATATTAGCACCATTTGTACTGTTATCAAAATACCCGGTTTTGTGAATCATAAGTTGCCTCACATCGCTTCTCACCCCAAAATCTCTTTTGTCTGTAGAACTTATGTCTTTACCGGGGAGGCTTACTACTATACCCAAATCCCCACTGTCTTTTTCCGTTGCGTCTGTAGAAACAATATTCCCTGCGTCATAAGCAGTAAGTAATGGTCTTCTAAATACCTTCCAATGTAGAACTCCTGTGTCTAATGCAAAATCGTTTATGTGTAAGGTTGTAGTGGTTGAATAAACGTTATAAACTAAGAGTTTAGAAATTGCATACTTCTGTCCAGATATTTCATACCATGCCATAAATACTGGTTGATAACCTAAGTTATGGGTATACAATACCTCATTATAACTATTACCTATGGTCATGTTAAAAGTACCCTCGGCCTCTATAGGAAGTAGTGGCCATTCAGAACTAAAGGCTAGTTGTTTATCACTGGCTGTTTTAACATCAAAACCCTGTCTACTAACCTTTATACCGTGCATTATTTAAGATTCCCAATTAAAACCCTGTCGTTTGTACCATCATTTACAACTATTTTTCCATTCTTTTTAATAAGCAATAACCCATCAATACCACCACTACTTAAACTGGTAGCCGATAAACTAACAGCTGTACTAAGTTGATTATCCTCCAATTCAAGAGGTTTTTCTAAATACTCATTAAGTTCTTCACGACCTGAGTTCGTCATTGTTAATATTTAACTCATATAAATTAAACCCGTGTCCACTAGAAGTATGTGATAGTTTAAACTGTATAAATTTACCCTGTACATTACCAGGAAACTCCAATTTTTTAACTGCTATATTATCACTCCCACTTACTGATACATTGCTGGTTGTATTACCTATATTATTCCATTCTGTTTCCCCGTCGAGCCTGTACTGTAATGTAAAGTACTCGTTCACACCCTGAGGTTTAAATACAACGTTTGCTTTGTAAAAATTCTTTAAAGTATCAGGCTGTCCCATATCGAGTTTAGCACTCTGCCATATACTCTCTATGTCTGCCTCGTTGAGAGATCTTCCATTATTTACTCTCCACATTCTATTCTGAGTAGTATCTGTAGCATATATTTCAAACACACCACCACTTCTCTTTCTTAACCAATACTTAAAAGGTCTGTCTGGGAGTATATCCCAGGCATTTATCGTAACATCATATCGTAACACTACATCACTATAATTCTCTCCACCAACCGTAACATCCCCTATATAAAGGTTATATCTGTCTTCCTCGTCTACCCCTGCTGTAACTTCCCTAGCATTTGTAATTGCCTCAACCCAATCCTGTACTCTTTTACTTATTTTTTGTGGTGAACCACCACCTTGGTACATATAAACACCCCCTCGGTTATACCAAAGAAGTCTTCCCATAACATCCTGTACTGTCGCCGAACTTGTTGTCCCATAACTTCCCGGTATTATTTGTAATTTGTATTCATCATAAGCCGCCAACTTGTTTTCCGAATATATAAATAAACTACCAGAATACTCTTTTAGTGCAGTAATTGGTTCTCCTAGTTCGTCTATATAGTTTTCATCTGGAAAGGCATCGTCGGAAACGTCTGAAAAGATTACCCTAGTGACTTGCGTATTACTGCCCTGTTTAACATTCCCTAAATATATTCTTCCTTTATAAACTTCAATATGTTTTGCATAAATATCAGCTATTTTGCCTATATTAGAACCCTCTGTGTATTTAACCTCATCGTCAAGCCCTACTGTAAAATACATTCTTTCCACAAAGGTATCTGCACCCGTACCTATTCCCGTTCCTGTATTAACATACATTAGCCTTGCTTCTACCTTATCTGTACCTGAGGCTATAGTTTCTGATCCTGTGACTTCTGTCCAACTTGTACCCCATTTGGTTAACTCGTCATTACTTACCTTGTAAATAGTACTTGTTCCGTCTTCTTGGTCAAACACAAATGCACCCCTAGGGGCGTCCCCACCTGTTCCTGTACCTAACTGAGTATATCCTAATGCTTTTCTTAGTTCTCCTGGTCTACTTATATCAACATTCTGACAAAATGGTGTTTCATTGTCTGTAGTCCACAATGGAGAAGTATATACCTGTACACCACCTGAAAAGTCGTTGTATTTGGTCTTAACCCTCGAGGTTCTTTGTACTTCCATGAGTAAATAGTCAAATTTAGTTCCTCGAGTCCCTATTTAATTATATCACGAATGAATAATACATCCCTGTTGTCTGCTAGGTCTCTAAAATTCCCCCACCTCTGAGCGTTTACAGGGTCCATATGTTTTGAAATAAAGTCTAAGGCTTCCTTAAAATTGGCATTGTATTTAATTGATTGCCAAGCACTATCACAGGCTTCTTCATACTTCTTTTGTTCTGCTAAACACCTTGCCCTCATTAACCAAGCATCATTCATTTCTCTCCTCCAATTAGCCACTTTTAAATACCTGTCTATTTCGTCAATACACTCTTGCCATTGTCTTCGATAGTAGTATTCCCTTGCTAGGTAGTATCTTTCCCTAACACTCTCAGGATTTTTCTTAACCACCTTTTTAAGAATTCTTAATGCCCTGTCAGGGTCTTTTTTATGAGCAGGAGAATATCCGTATATTATCTCCATATCGGTATCAACTGTGGCCGTTTTGTTTAGGTAATTGTGTATGTCCCCTTTCCAGTATATGTCTTTAGTATTTTTAAACAGTCTAGGAAACATATGGGTGCCACCCTTTTCTCCTGTAACCTTTACATTGAGTAAATCCTCTTTAGTGTTTTCAACTGTTTCTCTTAACTTCTTAAAGGGAGTGTTAAGGTATTCATCAGCATCTACTACCAGAATCCAATCCCCTGTTGCCTTAGAATTAGCAAAGTTTCTAGCCTTACAGAAGGAATCACACCACTTAAAGTGATATACCTTATCTGTGTACTTCTTGGCTATTTTGACAGTATTGTCCTCGCTTCCTGTATCAACGATAACTATAGAATCAATACCCTTTAGGGAGTCCAAACATCTTGGTAACATCTCCTCCTCGTTTTTTACGATCATCACTGCCTCGATTGTCATACTCTATTGTATCATATTAACTTCTCTTAATGTGGTAGGGGCTAATGCTCTTGCGTAAGTATCATTACTTTTCCAACCTGTGTCACTCATAGACTTAATATTCCAAAGATTAACAATATAAATACATACAGTATATGATACCTAAGAAAGTATAGTAGCGTTAGTGTACCTAGTATTATTAAAATGTATTTAGTTAGGTTTTTCATAAGTAAGCACAGGTTGCTCTCAAAAATATTGTTGTAACACCAAGTGTAGTTGTATTATCGTGAGTTGAAGCTGCATTAAGATAAAGTGTCTTTTTAGTGGTGTGTGTTACAAAAGCAGTCATATTAAAAGGGTAACCAGCATAGTAAATACTAACCTCAGAAGGAAGAGGAATCCTGGTCCTACCAAAAGTAGACATTTGATATACTGAAATACCAGACCCAGTAGTTTCTGATATACAGGCTTCTATTTGGTAGTTTGTTGTCTGTCCACTTGTCCTAGATACTGCAGTATTCCCTTTTGCCAAGAAGTCCCATACGCCAATAGGTACACTAATACTTGCTGCATTGTAATAAGTCCCGCTAGTGGCTGAAGTTTGAGTAAAATCAGAAGGAGTAACCATTACACTCCACTTACTTGGGTCAAGAGGAAATCCTTGTGGTGCTTTCTGTGTTGAGTAGTAATTATTACTAATTGCCGCATCTGCTAACGTATAGTCTGTTCCACCATAAACTGTTACTGTAGTATTAGGAGAACTATAACTAATCGCTGTAATAATAAAATACCTAACTGTTGTTTGAGTCAGTTTAATCTTCATACCAACCGAATATTTACTTGTCTTATCTCCTGAGATAGTAAAAGTAAATGTAGGACTGTCTGCACTTGCATAAGTCCAAGTTTCATTCGCTGGTGTCCAGCCGTCTGCTAATTGTAACGCACTTACATTGCTTCCGTCTCCGTATAAATAACCTGTTAGGTTGGTTGTGGTTGAGGTTGTTATATTGTCGGGGCCTGTTGGACCAGTCCCTCCTGTTGGACCCGTTGCCCCGGCTGTTCCCTGTATTCCTTGGCTACCTGTTGGTCCAGTAGCTCCTGCACTTCCCGTAGGCCCAGTAGGCCCGGTAGGCCCAGTACCACCCGTAGCACCGGCTGTACCTTGGGCACCGGTTGGACCGGTCACACCTTGACTTCCATCGTCTCCCTTAGCACCAGTCGGTCCTGTAGGACCTGCTTCACCAGTTGAACCAGCCGTACCCTGCAGTCCTTGTGGTCCTGTTGGTCCTGTAGCGCCTGTTAATCCTGTAGAACCAGTAGGCCCAGCAGAACCAGTAGGTCCAGTTGGTCCAGTAGAACCTGTATCACCTTTAACACCTGCAGTACCTTGAGGACCTTGTGGTCCTGTAGAACCAGTAGCCCCAGTAGGCCCGGTCGGACCTTGTGCACCAGTGGCGCCAGTGGCACCAGTAGTTCCTATAGCACCTGTAGGACCAGTAGAACCTGTCACCCCAGTTGCACCTTGTGTCCCCGTCGGTCCAGTACTCCCTTGAGGTCCTGTTGAACCGGTTGAACCTTTAGCACCTGTAGAACCTTGTGGCCCTGTATCACCCGTATCTCCCTTTGCACCAGCTGGACCCGTAGCACCAGTTGGTCCTGTAGGTCCTGTAGAACCTTGAGCACCAGTAGGCCCTGTGGGGCCTGTGGGTCCTGGGACATTACTGTCTGCACCAGTCGGGCCAGTTGAACCAACATCTCCAGTAGCTCCCGTAGGCCCCGTACTTCCAGTGGCCCCTTTAGCACCCGTTGGACCTGGTATCCCTTGTATTCCTTGAGGTCCTGTACTACCTGTTGCACCTTTAACTCCTTGCGGTCCAGTAGAGCCTTGTAATCCAGTTGGACCAGTAGCTCCAGTATCACCTTTTACTCCAGTTGGTCCAGTAGGGCCAATGTCTCCTGTACTACCTTTAGGACCTGTAGCCCCTGTGGGACCTGTAGAACCAGTATCTCCTTTAGCACCGGTAGGTCCTTGAATACCCTGAGAACCGGTGGCTCCAGTATCTCCCTGGTCTCCTTTAGCACCAGTGGGCCCTGTTATACCTTGTT
>Ga0209835_1000229_pt1 | contig 38954 bp, 51 predicted proteins | sample LakKivwa52mmetaG_FD_184138 | JGI IMG/M metagenome (GOLD analysis project Ga0209835, IMG submission 184138) | Anoxic lake water microbial communities from Lake Kivu, Rwanda to study Microbial Dark Matter (Phase II) - Lake Kivu water 52m metaG... | ecosystem: Environmental > Aquatic > Freshwater >... | reverse complement strand
CGGTGCTACTAACATCATGTACGACCCATACGACTTGATGAATCATATTGTACGACTGCAGGACTATTCCCGTGAGGGGTACTCGTTTACTTATGCGACTGATGACTATGCGACCGTGCTTGACAATAGCACATCGTGGGGAGGATTGCAGTCTGCATACTACGGCAATAATGGGCAGTTCAGTTATCAGATTAACAAATACGAGGATTCTTCAAGCACTAAAATGCTGAATGACCTTTGTCAGAACTCTTGGTCGATCCTGTCGCTTGACAGATTAGGAAGATACAAACTGTTTTTCATGCACGGATTTTTCAATCCAAGTATTATAAGAACTGAAATCAACCTCACAAACATTATTGATGGCTCACTCGGTAATATCAAAGACCGAAATACGAACGATATTTTCTGCGAACCGATAATAAATTTCGCATGGGATGAAGGTTCGCAGAAATACACTAAATACATACGGGTCACAAATACCGACAAGGCGGTGTACGATCCGGCATACATCGAAACCAATGCGGTACTGTCAGACCCCGAAGGTCTTTGGAATGCTGGTCGGATGTTGTATGTATATTACGGCATTAAAAATACACCTCCTACGCAGTTGACAAATAGTAAACTGTTTTCTGCGGATGAATCCGGTTTCATGTATCTTGACTCATGGCTAAAATGGCAGGGTGCTGATACAACGGTGAAAGAACGCAGGGAAATTTCCTTTGCGGTGCCTTATGAATTTGCAGTTGAGAACGATATTGACATCGGAACTCCGATAAACCTTTCAGTACCGCAATACGAGGCACTTGGAGACCTTTTAGGAGTGATTACCAAGGTAAACTACCAAGTACAGATTAAAGACCCGAAAGTAACCTGTACAGCGTTTGTAGAGGTGGTTCCGGTGTCAGAGGTTGGCAATATAATCGAGACCGGAGACAATGACGATAATATAATCGAGCAGGGTGATAATGACGATAACATAATAGAACAGGGAGTATAAAAATGGCTGATGAATACAAAGATGTGATACGGGTACACGATGTCGAAGCGGACTTTACAAGTACGAGACTGAAAGATAAAATGTTCGGGTTCGCATCCGACAGCATGAAGTTTATCGCACGGGTCGGAAACAACTACAAAAAAGCGGCAACAGAGGGAACTAATACCTTCTATGATAGCCTTTCGGTAGGGTACACGGCAACACCGTTGACAAGAGAGAAACTTGACATTAACGGTGCTCTAATTGTCGGCGAGGCATCTGGAGATAACAACGGGACAATACAGTATACGGAAGGTGGTTTTAATTTCCGTGAGGGTGGGGAGTGGAAGACATTGGGTAGTGCTACTGTTACCACCGATGCGTCATTGACAGGTGATGGGACTGCGGGCGAGCCTCTTTCAGTCGTTGGGTTAAACGGTACCAACTACAAAACAACAACCTTCCCGCTTGCAGGTCAAGGGTATACAGGTATCGGATACCAACTCGGAGAGAATACTGGTGCGGGTGTTTTTGGCGTTGTCGACCCTGCTAATCCTAACGGATATATTTTGGGGTTTGCCCAATTGGGTGACTTGTCAATGGGTGGCAGTGGCACTCCTTACCGAATACGCAACACTTATACAAATAGTTACGACCATTATATGGAAGGTCGGTTACAGGTTACGCACGGTATAGATATTCCATCCAATCAGACCTACAAGATTAACGGAGTTAACATTGCGAGTAAGTGGTCACAAGAATCAGCATCAGTAATAAAAACAAACAATTACCTGCGAGTAACAAAGCAAGGTGCGGATAATGCCGCAAACAGTTTCACTTTGTCAAATGACGGTAGTACTTGGCAATTAAACGCATTTCAGACAGGAGATGCAGAATCTTATATTAAGTTTCCGAGTGCGGCAATCGGTACGAGTTTTTTATTTTCCAATGGTATAGATATATCATCCGGTCAGACCTACAAAGTCAACGGTGTTAACATTGCGAGTAAATGGACAACAGTAACAAACGGTATTTCAAGAGACTCTGCGATTTTCCTTCGGGAAGGACCCTCACCATTACATTTGTCAAACTACCATGGAATATACGCATTGACAGACGGTAAACTCTACTCGGTGAATTCTGCGGGTACTTCGAGGTGTCTGTTGAGTGCTTGGGCACAATACACTGGGTTTATACAAAACGACCTTATAAACCTAACAGTGTATTCTCCGTCAGGAATTGATATAAACGGTGTCCGATGTGCTAATGTTCCAGCCTTGGAAGATAGACTAAATGGTCAGTACTCATCGTTTGCGTTGACCGCAATATCTGCACAACTGCAACTGTGCTGTATAGCGGAGGATGCGACAAAGATAGGTACTACATTTGCTTTGCGAATGCGTAAGGACAGCGGTGTTAGATTTGAACCTTTTAGGGTTAATCAGACAGGTGAAATACAAATCAACAACACCGCCGAACCCATAGCAACCCCCACGAATGCGGCGAAGATTTACGCAAGCAGTGGCAGTTTGTTTACAAAGGGTACTGATGGTGTCGCTGTAAACCTTTCCAAAGGTGGTCAGAATCTTACCAAGACTATTACTATAGAAGCACCAACTGCGTCTGAAGACATAACAATTTACAGAACGGATGTTGCAATTACTGTTAATGAAGTTATCGCTGTTAGCACTGGGACAAGCCCAAGCACAACATACCAACTCAAACACGGTACTGATAGAGATGCCGCCGGAACTAATTTGACAACAAGTGCCGCAACAACAAGCAAAACGACAGGAAACACAGCGACTTTAAGCACTGCCGCAATTCCTGCCAATTCTTGGATTTGGCTTGAAACGACTGCGGCTTCCGGAACAAGTGTCATATTGTCAATTGATATCAGATACACAATAGATTAAGTAAACGGAGATAATATGGAATATTTTGTCATAAGTAAAATTCAGTTTATTGATGGTTCTATTGAATATACTCCGGTATATTATACAACTGATGTGAGTATAATGAATGAAATAAATTCAGCGTCTGATTTGAGTTTCGGTGTATTTATAGAAAATAATAAAACTGGGTTACAAGACGGCACTGTCTCAATAGGTGATTTTTTCATAGAAACACCATTCGTATATGAATGTAGGTGTAATACCAACTGTATAGATGGTATGGATTTAACTGAAATAACAAACACGGAAGGGCTGTAATATGGCATTAGTTAAAGGCAACCATACAGCAGATGTAAGAGTCCCAGGTTCAAGTAGTTACTCCTTTTCTCACAATCATAACAAAGGTTCTGACGGCTATTTAGTTGTTATTGTCGCCTCACCTACTACCAATTTATCATCCGTTAAATATAACGGAGAGGCAATGAAATCAATGCTTGATGTCTCAACATCATATTCCAATTTTTGGAGAGTATATGAACTCGATAATCCGGCAACAGGAGCGAACAATGTTGCAGTAACTTTTACCGCAGCGCAGTGGAACAGTACTTCTGTTTTTGTTTGCTCATTTACAGGTGCTTCGGGTGTCGGGACTGTTAGTTGGGACAATACACAAGCAACTCCAAAGACGATATCGCTATCAAACATATCAGCAAATGCGATGATTATTGGGTGTGCGATAGGTGGTAATAATACAAATGCAAATATGGAGATTCCGCAAGGCACGGCAAGAACATTACTGTTCAATCATAATATTAACAACTATACATGGGGTGCAGTTTCTCCAAGACTTCCTGCAGGGGCATACACTATAGAGTCAAATGCAACTGCACCAATGATTATTTTAGGTGTCGAAGTTGAAGAGGCTACTGCTCCAACAACTCGTAGAATATTTTTAGTCAGTTAAAAAGAGTAAATTAGTTTATAAACTATCAATGGGAGAATATTGGAGGAATTTTGTAAAATGAAGGCACTAAAAAGAATCAACACCGTTCGCAGGTGTCAAGAATGCTTGTGCGGTTTGGATAGTGGAAAGGGAGTACAATGCCGGAGAGCCTAATCAACCTTGCTCTCGTTGTTGTCAACAACGGAAAAATTCTTCCATTTGTAATCGTTATCGGGGTTCTGCTCTATTTTTTGAATGATGCGTTATCGTATAAAGTTCTTTCAAAACAGATGACGGTTTACCGTGACCGTATGAAGCCTATAATAGAGGATGCAAAAGCATCGTATGCGTTCGCTTTACAGATGCAAATACACGATGGGAAAGTGGAGATAAATTCGACCGATTTTGGTAATATCCTTGCACGGCATTCCGATCTGATAGATGTGTGTTTCTTAAAAGCAGAGCGGTACATGAGAGACCGACTGCTTGAAAATCACATTCCCGCACCGTCAAGTGATGCTTGTATGAATGAAAAGTGCATGACCTGTACGGATGCAAAATGCCGTGCGTGGCGTGACTATGCTTATGGTACTTTCCATTCTCATATTGGCGTAATATGGGGTGAGTATAGGCAAAGGTATTCTTCAAAGTTTTTTCCTTTGTCAATTTTTGAGCGTGAGGAGATTTTCAAAAAAAAAACACCGAAGCACTATATCGAATGGTGCAAAATGCTTGCGGTCTTGGTCAAACTTTCAAAAAATAGATGGGGGTTGAAATGATAATGGACACGAATAAACTCCGATATGCGTTCCATAAGGGTGACAAGGGCGGTGTAAAAGAAAAAGCAGTTTCCGGTATCATCAAGGCGGTGACATATTCAAAAAAGATTCAACGGATTTACGGATGCCAGTTCTCTCATGTTGAAATAATTTTCCCGCAGTGGGTGAGGTATAATACAAAGTATGAAAATATGAATTGCTTTTCGTCAAGGGGAATGGATGAGCCTTCGGGTGTGAATTTCAAGCAGATTGAATTTTCGCACCCCGATCGATGGGTAATTGTACCCGATGAGGAACTTAATGCATCCGGCATTCAAGTGGCTTTTGAAATTGCCTGTGGTCTTATCGGTCAAGGGTACGATTACAGAGGTGTCGTATCGTGGTTCTCACCCGTTGGACTGCGGAGAGTGTCAGACACTAAAATGTGGTGCTCCGAAGCGTGCGCAAAGGCAGGCGGGTTTCAGCCGACACTTGTATCACCTAATCAACTTGCTTTAATGGTAGGGGCTCGCAATGGCACGATATAGCGCAAAATCAAGCGGTATACTTAAAGGATGTCACCCCGATATACAAAGGCTCTTTAAAGAGGTTGTAAAGGGGTTTGACAACACCGTAGTATGCGGCAGGCGGTCACAAGAAGAACAAGTGCACCTTTACAACAGGGGATTGTCTAAAACACTCACAAGCAAACACACCCTTGACCCGTCGGAGGCGATTGATGCCTACCCGTACACCGCCGAGAAGGGTGTTTCATACGACTTGACAGAGTGCGCATATTTTGCCGGATATGTAAAAGGACTTGCCAAAAGCATGGACATTGAATTAATTTGGGGGGGTGACTGGAAAGACACCAAGAACTTGACAAGTAATAGATTTAAAGATTACGGGCATTTTGAACTTAAAAGAAGGGGTTGACAAATGACGAAAGAAACAGAAAACGCAATCGGAAACATCGATGCCTTTATCGGTCGAATGACAGGGGCGCTCGTGAACCTCGGCAACGATCTAAAAACCGCACTCGTGAAAATCGATGAACTCACGGCTGAAAAGCCTGCTGCCGAATAATCCTATATATATAGTATAGCACGGCAATGCCTCCCCAGTACCGGGGGGGCATTTTTTTTATCTATATAAATCAATGAGTTATATTATTATTACAAAAAAGTGCATTTTTGAGTAAAAAAATGTTGCTTTTTGTAATAATATGTTGTATATTATTAACATGATGAGCAACTAACAACCGCCCCCACGGGGGCAGAAGGAATGTGAAAATGAGATATATAAGATACGACAACGATCTGCAAATAGGGGCTAAACTCCCGATCAGTCGTGTTTATAATGATGGGGACTTAACAGGCGAAACGCTATCGGGGACATCTGTTCTTGAGGTTGGCACTGACAGGGACGGTATGTATCCATACCCGCACAAATATATTGTTGACGGTGATTTTTTGGAGTACGGTGAGGACACGGGCGAGGTTGTAGTCGCAAACTGTGTAGTAGTAGAGCGGATATACTAACAAAACAGCCCCTTCGGGGGGCAGAAGGAAGGGAAAGATGAAAGTTTACATTGCCTGCTTCAAAGAGTTTTGGGGAGATGAAGATTGTGAAGGTACGATCAACTGGATCGTCAAAGATCATGCGAACGATACAAACTGTGCAGGTGACTTTGACGGTTACAAGGAAGCGGCAAAGTATGCCGTTTCTATGGGTTGGGAAGTTGTAGCATAAAACAACCGCCCCTTCGGGGGCAGAAGGAAGGGAAAGATGAATATTAAAAATGTCAGCTGGGTAAACCGGAGGATTAAAAAAGCCGCCTACACAATGGATCCGACCCGCAGGGATGCAAAATTCGAATATTATTTCGGGCAGCATAACATCCGCATCCGCATCAAAAACTAATAAACAAAACCGCCCCTTCGGGGGCAGAAGGAAGGGAAAGATGAGATTTACAATGGCAGACATGCCGACAGGGGATTTGTCGGAAATGGAAAAACCTTGGGAACCGAGGGCGGATGTATGGATCCCCGCAATCAGAAGAGCGGTCGAGAAACTCGGCGGTGAGGAAGCCGATGTTTTGATTGTATGGGAAAAAATTCACGGTGATATGACCGTGAAGGAACTTGAAAAACTTATAGAAAGGACTGTTTTATGTTAACTGAAAGTTGGAACATTTGGATCTCAAAAAAACAAAAGGCTTGCCACATCGAAACAGCCGAAACCTTTCCGACCATGGGCGAAGATTGGGAGTACTGGGGTGCTTTCGATGGTACATACAGGCAGGCAGTTAACAAATGCAATAAACTTATTAAGGAGGTAGTATGCAGTTAATACCAATTAACGACATCAATCAGATGGGTGTCGCAGTCGCAAAAAGTAAACTTTTCGGGATTAAATCGCCGGAAGAATTTGTCGCCCTTGCCTTGGTTGCCCAGGCAGAGGGCAGGCATCCTGCAATAGTCGCAAGGGACTATCACATTATCAACGGGCGACCGTCTCTGAAGGCGGATGCGATCCTCGCAAGGTTTCAAGAGGCGGGGGGTGCGGTCAAGTGGATCAGCCTGTCAGATACAATTGCGGAAGCGGAATTTTCTCACCCGCAGGGCGGGTCGGTCAAAATAGACTGGACGCTCGAACGGGCGAAGAAAGCGGGTGTCACCGGAAACCCGACTTGGTCAAAATATCCAAGGGCGATGCTTCGGGCACGGGTTATTTCGGAAGGAGTGCGGACGGTATACCCTGCGGTGCTTTGCGGGGTATACACACCGGAAGAAGTCCAAGATATGGACTATAAACCGCAGGCTCCGGTTGAGACCCCTTGCGAGGTTATACCGGAGACGATCACCGATGAACAGGTCACGGAGATCGTTAACCTGTGCGAGTCGCTCGGTCTCGACCCTGCGGAAGTGCTGCAGAAGTCGAAACTAAAGGGGTTTAAAAGTTGCCCCACGGAAAAGTTTGATAGTCTGATGAGTTTTATAAACGGTTTAAAAAAGGATCTTAACGATGAAATTATATGAAATAAACACAGAGATTGAGATGCTTGTCGCCTATGCTGAGGCATTTGCTGAACAGAATGACGGTGTTATACCGGACCACCTGCAGGAGCGAATGAACGAGTTGCAGATTGTAAGGGATGACAAGATAGAGGCGATTGGTGTTGTCATAAAAGAGAAAATCGCACTTGCCGGTGCACTCTTTGAAGAAGAGAAGGTTTTGCAGGCTCGTAGGAAGCAGGCGGAAAAAACAATCGACTGGCTGAAGTCCTACCTGTCAAGTAATCTCTCCGAAAAATTCGAGACGCCATGGGTTGCAATAAGTTTCCGGAAGTCCTCCTCGGTCGAGGTTGACGAAACGAAACTTGAGGACTCATACTGCAATATTAAGACTATCCGGACACCGGATAAAACCTATATCAAGGAGTGCATCAATGCCGGAGTCAAAGTCGAAGGAGCATGGATCACAGAACGAAAGAATGTGGTCATTAAATAAGAAGATCGAATGGTGCGAGAAACAACTCGCACTATATGAAGAGTGCCCAGAAAAAGAAAAAATAGAAAGGTATTTAAAATGGCTGAAATCTTAATCGGACTTATCTGTGTTGGTGTGGTAATTATACCCACAATAATCATACTAACAGCGTTGACACGATGCCCCTACTGCCACGGTGGCAGTAGGGAAACGAACATTGTAAACATTCGTACATGTAAGAGATGTCGGAGGTTCTTCTCAATATGATAGACGAAAAACGAATAAAGGAAAAAATCCGAGAAATCGGATTGAAAGAAACGGCGGAGAAAACGGGTATTGATTACTCGCAACTCTGCCAGTATATCGGCGGGTTCAGAAGGTTCTCGGTCGAGAGATTAATGCGCATGGAAAGGGTGTTGACAAATGGTAAAGTTTAAGCAGGATGGCAGACTGATAAAAGTAGACCTCCGTGATGAGGTCGTCACCGTATACCGTGATGATGTTGACATTACGGATGAGGTGCCGGATAGCAAAATTAGGGAATACCTTTACGAGGGTATTTCGATATTCAATCTTGAGCGGTCGGAGTACCTTGCAGATCGTGATGTGTAGTTGCGTATATAAGATAGTTGTCGGAAATAATTTTTAAGGAGGTAGTATGACATTATTGCACGAGCAATTTATCAGCGAAACAGGTAATAGTATATTCTACACATTTGAGAACTGTGATGGAGGATATCAGAATATAGTTTTTTCAGTCGAGTATGTATCGTGGCTGGAAGGAAAAATTACTTCCGACAACAGCGAAAATACGCCATCGCCATGTTCTGCGAGTATTTGTGTCCATAACAGTAGAGGTCGCTGTTACAACGGGCACATTCCTAAAATATGTCCGCTGTGAGGTTAATAATGACACTTGAAACAATGAAGGAACTAAAACGGCAAGAATCAGCACGGGTCAAAAGAGAAGGAATGACATTTCAACCGGAACTATGTTTGTTGTGCCGGAAGATAATAGGTGTAGATTGCCCGTACGATACTGTAAAGGATGCGGACTTGCACTTGACATTTTTACGGGAGCAAGCGACTTGTCACCATTTCGTTGCTCTTTACAAAATAAATAAGACGGCAGTTGCGTCTATAAGTTCGGAAATTAAATAGGAGGAGTGATGTTTTGTATTAAAACTGTAAACGATGAATTTTTGTTAGACAGCGATGGTGATTTGGTGAGATTTTCTTCCAAGTCTCATGCAGAGTTGTTTCTGTACGAAAACAGTCTAATGGGGTGCCGCATTGCGGAAAGCCCCGCCGATAAATGTACTCAACCGGATATGGACACGAAACAACTTTTGAAAACCAAAGAATTGCAGGAAAAAGAATTGCAGGAAAAAGAAGGGAGAAGAATGAAAAAGAACCAATGTAAACAGGTTTACATTTGCGAGTGTAAAGGGGATTATGAAGAGTGTTGTTTTGGGTGTAAAAACGAATATCCCTCATTTAAACATTGCGGATATTATAATGATGGTTATTGCTATAGTTTGGAGGCGAAGGAATGACAGCAAAGGAAACACTTAAAGAATGGTGGTACGAGTGTAAACTCGCACAAATGAACGGGCATTTTGCAATTGAAAACAACTATGCAATGCGCAAGTTGGAAGAGATTATAAAAGTTATGGAAAAAGAGGAGGTTAAACAATGACCGAGTCGCAACTGCAAAGCGCACATTGTGTGCAAGGAAGAGAGAAGAAAATGAAAAAAGAAAATGGGTACTATGTAGATGACAATAGTAATAGATGGAGTATGTCCAACTACACTGAAGAGCAGGCGTCTGAAAGAAGTGTTTCACTTGTGGGCTGTATAGATTGCACAGATTGCATAGATTGTACGGATTGCAGAGATTGCACAGATTGTATAGACTGCACGGATTGTACAGACTGTAAAGACTGTAAAGCCTGCAGAGATTGCACAAACTGCAGAGACTGCATATACTGTACAGACTGTAGAGACTGCGAGGTTAAACAATGACCGAGTCGCAACTGCAAAGCGCAGTATTCAAATGGTTCAGAAGTCAATACAACAAACTGCCGGAACTCGCCCTCGCTTACCATGTGCGAAACGAAGGGAAGCACCATTCAGCAGGCACCAAAGCAGGTATACCGGATATCTGCATCCCTGCTCCTTGCGGGGCATGGGGTGCTATGTATATCGAACTCAAAACCATATCCGGGAGAATCTCGGACATCCAGTATCGCACCATGCTTGCCTTACAAGACTGCGGGAATCATGTTGTAGTTTGCAGATCATTGGAGGATGTTAAAATTGAAGTTGCGGCATATTTTGCGGAGGGTAAGCAATGATAACACTGCGACACTACCAATCCGAGGCACTTGCCACAATACCGGAATCTGGCAGGCATATTATCGCACTTGCAACCGGACTGGGTAAAACCGTGCTATTCTCGCAGATACCACGGAGGGGGAGGGTTCTGATACTCTCCCATCGTGAGGAGTTGGTCTCGCAACCTGTCAAGTATTATGATTGTCCGGTCGGTATTGAGCGGGCGGAACAAACCTCAAACGGTGAGGATGTGATATCTGCTTCGGTGCAAAGCATTGTGCGGAGGCTTGACAGATTCAAGCAGGATGATTTTGATTTAATTATCGTTGACGAGGCACATCATGCCAGTGCGAAGACCTATCAAACGATACTGCAATATTTCAAGCCCCGTTTAGTACTTGGATTCACAGCAACACCGAAACGGGGTGACGGTGTGCGGTTGAATACGGCATTCGACAGTATCATCTATCACAAGGATATTCGATGGGGAATTGAAAACAATTTCCTGTCGGATATTCTCTGTCGTCAAGTGGAAATTTCCTATTCGCTTGATGGTGTACATTCTGCCCTCGGTGATTATGTTGATTCTGAACTCGCTGCCGTGATGGAAGGAACAGGCAAGGCAATCGGTGACGCATACCGAGACCATGCTAAAGGGTCAACGCTTATTTTCGGTGTGTCTGTTGCGCATTGCAAAGAGATTGCCGATAATATCGAGGGTGCGGTACTGGTAACAGGCGAAACCAAAAACCGTAAGGACATAATTGAGCGGTTTACACGGAGGGAAATCCCTTGTATCGTGAACTGTATGATATTTACCGAGGGGACTGATATGCCATTGGTTGACACGGTGATAATTGCAAGACCGACCAAGAATGTATCGTTGTATACTCAAATGGTCGGCAGGGGTTTACGGTTGCATAAGGAGAAGCCGTATCTAACTTTGATTGATTGCGTGGGTGCATCATCGATGGATATGTGCCGAGCACCTTCCCTGCTTGGTCTTGATCCGGATTCGATACCGAAAGAAAAAGCAAATAAAAAACTGCTTGAACTTGAGGAAGTGGCATTTGAAGAGGCTGACACACCGCAGGCATGGGTCAAAAATATCAAAACCGTTGAACTTTGGAAAAAGCGGGAGGGGTATAATACGCATAATGTCAATTACTTTCGGCTTCCGAATGGCGACTTGTCAATCTCCCTGCCAAAACTGAAACCTATAGTAATACCCGCACCTACTGTTTTGGGTAAAACCTTCCGCAAGAACGGTGAAATCATAGAGATGCAAACGGCACTTAATCGGGTTTATGAATGGTTATGCGCTAATGCCAAAGAACAAAAGCAGTTATGGTATTTGCCGATGGTTAAACAATGGGGAAAAGATAAGCCGACCGAAAAACAGATTGGACTTTTGGCACGAATGAAAGTAGATTATAAACCAGATAACAAGATGGAAGCGGCACTATTGATTAACGGAAAATCTGCGAAGGGGCGGAGACGATGAGAATTTTTGACGAGGTTTACAGAATCGAATTGGTAGTAAAGTTCGCACCGCTTGAACACAATGGCGAGCACTGTGTTGTCGATGGTATTCATTTTATCACTATTGCGGATGACATTGACACAATGGAACAGATCAAAACCATTGCGCACGAGTGTATTCATTTCGTCATGTCAGTATTTGATAAAAGGGGACTGATTTATCATCATCAGAATGACGAGCACTTCACTTATTATTTTGACTGGGTGTTTTCAACCATTCTGAAAAACGGAGGCTTCAATTGAAAGTTTGTATTCACTGCGGTAAAACTCTGCCGCCGATGAAATCAATGTATTGTAGTTATACCTGCAGGAATGCTGCGTATCGGGTAAAAAAAGGCATGAAGCCCCGTGTAAAACCCCCGAAACCGCACGCCCCAACGATGCAACAGAAACCCGATACTATTGCAGAGATTCGGAAAAAACGATTGACAAAACGGATAATGGCTACATATTATGGTCTTTAAAAAAACTACACCAAGGTTCTGCATCGATTGCGGAAAAGAGTTCCTCGGAGCAGGTAGCGCACAGAGGTGTGCAAAACATCAAATCATAAACCGCAGGGAGCGGGAGGCTTTTGTAAACATGAAAAGGAAATTGAATGAACTACAAGCAATTAATAAAAGACCAACTAACACCGAAACAGGTTTTCTCGCATTACGGGGTTGAATTTCGGGGCAATCGGTGCAAATGCCCTCTACACGGTGGCAATGATTACAACATGGCAACAAACGCCTCGCAGGGGCATTGTTTCGTGTGTAATGACTCCGTTGATATTTTCGGATTTATTCAGCGCAGGTTTTCAGTCACTTTTCCGGAAGCGATCCGGATTTTGAATGATGATTTCAGACTTGGGTATAATCTCGATGCTCCGGTTGATAAATCGGAAATTGACAAACAGAAACAGGCGGCTGCTGAAGAGTTCAATCGTAAACGGGAATACCTTGAATATAAACGCAATTGGCTCGACGGCAGGCTGTACGAGTTTATAAATTTCGGATTGATGACCGATTCAGAACCGCTGTCTTATGAGCGGTGGAGGGAAATTCACCCGTCAAAGTAGCATATCGGGTTTTATATTGACCGATATGTTATTTCAGTCGTTGCCCCGAGCGTGACGGATCGGGGCGTTTTTTAAAAGAAGGGAAGATATTATTATGGACTACGCATATAATATTAAAGATGATTTATTATCAAAACGAAATTGTAGATCAAAAGACATTGTCGAGTTACTGATAAGTAAAAACAACAACATCAAAACTTTAAATTTTTGTAAAAATGTATTAAGTGAAGTTAAAACTGATGATGAGTTTTTTGAGGATATTGTTCATGTATTTAAATCAAGGGCAAGACTTGTGCCGGATGCCTATTTAATTGACAAGGAAAATAAAGCGATTGTCTGTTACGAGGTTGAAGATACGCACCCGCTAAACGACAAGAAAATACTGAAATATACTGATATCTTTTGGGCACTCGATGAGATATACTGGGATTTAATATTAATCACATACGATATTTTCGGAAACACAAGTTATATTAATGTGGTAAATTGCGGGTTAATTTTAGATCTCAACAATATTGACAACCACAACGCATAATGTATATTAACTATGGCGGACTTGGACACCCGCTGATTGACATTAAAAACTTGGATTGCCCTACAAGGGCGGTCACCAGTTCCAAGTTACTGGGCATAGTCCAATGCAGACCGTCTTTGTAGGGTTTTTTATTTTTAGGAGGTTGTATGGATCTGGTAGGGAAGAAAATTGAAATTAAAGGTATTAATGATGGTGTTTTTTGGAAGCATAAAGGTAGAATTGTTAAAATATGTGAAAATTCTATATGGGTTTTACATGACAACGGAAGACTAAATTGTTTTTCTGAAAAGGAAAATATGTGTGGTTTTGTGGTGTTAAATGAAGATGATGAGGTGAAAAATGATTAATACCGAAACATTAACAACCGAAGATATGTATGTCTTTGATAATTTCATCGAATTATACAAAATGCCGGAAAGCATAGAAAAAGCCAAGCTGATTACTGTTTTCCAAAAATTATGCAAAGAGGCAAAAGTGCAGTATGCAGGGAAAATAAAAGAAGCGGAAAAAACCTGTAAAAAACAAGAAAATTCCGGTGTTGTAATTGTTGATGGTTTTGATGACTGTTCTTTTTCCGAAGAATATACTGTCAATAATGATGGAGTTTTTCTTGATGGATACCAGATAATGAGGCATCCTATATTGCCGATTTGTAAATACGAAAATATTGTCAACGGAGCGAGGAAGGTTGAGTTGTGGTGGAAAATAACAGGGGAAAAGCCCAAAACAGCGGTTTTTGATTATACCGTTCTCACATCGTCAAGGGATTTCGGTATGGCGGCAGGGCATTATTTAATTGCTATAAATCCAAAAAATGCCGGAGATGTCTGCAAATACATTCAAGATATGATAATTATCAACGGAAACCATTTACCTATAAAACCCTCTATTGGGCGCATGGGGTGGATAAACGGGCAATGTTCACCATTTTTAAATGGGATAATGTATGACGGTGATGTCTCATACTCAAATGTTTTTAATGCGGTAAGGCAAAATGGTGATTATAACCTTTGGAAGTCGGCAATACAGGAAAAGTGTAAATTTGATGTTTTCAGATTCCTATTCTTGGCTTCTGTTGCATCTCCTTTGCTTAATAAAATTAATGCTCTTCCGTTTATTGTCCATATTGACGGTATGACAGGGGGAGGGAAAACACTCACTTTGCAGGCTGTTGTTTCGGCATGGGGTGACCCTTTGGCACTTGTACAATCGCATAATACTACAGGTGCGGGTATTGAGGTGACAGCAAATTTCCTAAATTCATTGCCTTTATGCCTTGACGAATCCCAGCAATCCGATAAGGAACGGTTGACAAGGGATATCTATATGCTCGCAAATGGTAAAGGGAAGCGCAGAGCAACAGCAAAAATGACAATTAGGGACGATTTGACATGGAATCTAATAACGATTTCAACGGGTGAAGTGTCTTTGACCGACCAAAACTCACAGGCGGGCGAAATAAACCGTATTCTTGCCATAAAATCAGATGTTGAATTATACCCAAATAAAACTGGTCCGGAATATGCCGAAATTATACAAAAAAATTACGGATTCATTGCCGAGCGGTGGATTAAATACATTATTGAGCATGAAATGGAAATAAAGCAGTATTATAGGCAATTAGTTTCCTCATTTAGTTCATCAAAGGCAACAGATAAGCAAATGCTTTCCGTTTGTGTAATATTAACGGCAAGGGAGTTTTTTAATAAATGCTTTGACTGGAACCTTGCCGATTTTGGCAAGCCTTTTATCAGTAGTATAATAAAAGATCACGATCAGGTAGAACAATCAGAACGGGCATACGAATATCTTGTTTCTGAAATAGCCTCAAATCCGAATAGATTTGAATCCAAAAGCAACATGGAACAATGGGGGAAAAGAAACCCCGATAACCCAAATCAGTATTTTATAATAACCGCAAAACTATCAGAGATACTTTCAAAAAAGGGTTTCAATAAAGATGCAGTACTTGACAAATGGGTAAAAAATAACCATGTTGACGAGGTAAATGTCAATAAGTGGATCAATAATACATCACCGAGATGCTGGGTGATACGGGTTGAGAGTAATGGGAGTAATGAGGATGTTGTTTAAAATCAATGACTTAAAAAGTCCTTACTCATTACAAGAAAAAAAGGATATATATAAGGGGTTATATGTGAAAATAAAAAATGTGTATATATGTATCGCGTACATGAGAATAATACAAGTAATGGAGTAATGAAGTAATGTATATATATATAACCCTTATAAATATTACATTATATAACATTACTCGTACATTACTTACCATTACTTACTTACAAAAAGGAGAAACCAAATGAAATCACTACTACCGACAGGAATCCTAACGGGTTTATACAATTAATTGACAAAGGAGAAGAAAATGGTAATTAAAGCAAAATCGGTTTCAAATGCACTTTATGAGATTAACAGGATAATAGAGGCTAAAAAGGATTTTAAAGGGGATGACTGGCTTCATTTTGTAGAGTTAATACAAAATATCAACAGCACAACGCACGATTTCCAATTTCCGAAAGAGAAAAAGTATCTGTTTGATTTTTTGGAGAAAATTATAATAGAGTTCGATTTCGGTTTACGAATGAGACTTATCGATTCTACCCTTGAAAGGATTTACATTGACGGGGAGTATATTCTCGTGTCAATCGGAAGGACATTTGTAAAATACCTGTTAAACGAGCGGGGTTATTAATTGACAAAACACCCTAAATAGGGTATATTTTCACATATCGGGCATTTTGCCCGATTTACAACGGAAATGCAACGGAGGGAAAATGCAGACCGAAACGGTAAAGATCGCACTTGTAAAGTCAAACCCGAACAATCCTCGGGTGATCAAGGATGATAAATTTGAGTCGCTTGTCAAATCCATTAAGGACTTCCCAGAGATGCTTAAAATACGCCCGATCGTGGTCAATACCGATATGGTGGTGCTCGGCGGTAATATGCGGCTAAAAGCCTGCAAAGCGGCGGGGCTGAAGGAAGTGCCGATTATCAAGGCGGACCAGTTGACGGAACAACAGCAGAAGGAATTTATCATCAAGGATAATGTCTCCGGCGGTGAATGGGATTGGTCAATGCTCCAAGCAGACTGGAACCTTGAGGAGTTGACAGATTGGGGATTGGATGTGCCGGAGTTTAAAGAGGAATTGACCGCCGAAGAGGATGATTTTGAGATACCGGAAGAAGTGCAGACGGATATTGTACTCGGAGACCTGTTTGAGATTGGGGAGCATCGGCTATTGTGCGGTGATAGTACGGATGTATTGCAGGTTGAAAAGTTGATGAATGGGGAGAAGGCGGATATGGTGTTTACTGACCCGCCTTATGGGATGTTTCTTGATACTGATTATACAAAAATGCCAACGGCACCCAATGGGGCAAAGCCAAAAAAACATAAACAAATAAAAGGTGATGCCGAAGATTTTACACCCGAACTAATAAATACTATTTTTGCTTGTTTTGATTACTGTAAAGAGGTTTTTATTTGGGGTGCTGACTATTTTGCTGAATTATTACCCAGTAAAAATAGTGGAAGTTGGATAGTTTGGGATAAGAGAGTAGATGAAAAGTTTGATAAAATGATAGGATCGGCATTTGAATTGTGTTGGAGTAGAAATAAGCATCAAAGGAAAATTGCAAGAATAAACAACACTTTATTTAGTGGCGAACAAGATGCACAAAACAAAGTACACCCAACACAAAAGCCAATTAAATTAGCAACATTCTTTTTTGATAATTGGGGCAGCCAAAACGATTTAGTTACAGACCTTTTTCTCGGCTCCGGCACCACAATGGTAGCATCGCACCAACTGAAACGCAAATGCTACGGGATGGAACTTGACTCGAAATACTGTAAAATTATTATTGACAGAATGATAAAACTTGACCCGACATTAACAATCAAACGCAACGGAGAGCCGTATAATGTCAACTAAAACGAAACACACCGGACACATGGTTACGCCACGGTGGAAAAAAGGCGAATCGGGAAACCCCAAAGGACGGCAGAAACTGCCGGATATTCGGGAAGCAATGCGGGAACTGATGGCGGATGAAATCAACGGGAAAACTACATTGCAGTTAATCCTTCAGCAACTGCGGTCGATGGCTGCAAAAGGTGATATTCGGGCGATACAGGAACTCCTCGACCGAGGCTACGGCAAGGCGAAGCAGTCGCTTGATGTCAATGATGTGACCCGAAAGCCGATGCAGATTGTGGTCAGTACCAAGGAAACCGCTCAAGATTTAGAGAAAATCTTTGCTGACAACGAAGGTATTTAACCGCCTCGCCAGTGCCTGCGCATCCGGCAGATACAGGGTGTTCGGTTTACAGGGTGGGACTTCCTCCTCCAAGACCTATAGCACTTTACAACTGCTTGCTGCAATGGCAGAACGGGACACCCGCCCGACACTGACCTCGATAGTGTCAGAGACCATTCCGCACCTTAAAAGGGGTGTTATAAGGGATTTCTTCAAGATCATTGACAGTACGGAGAAGGATTACGCCTATAATATCAGCAACATGGTTTATACCTTCCCGAACGGCAGCCAGATAGAGTTCTTCTCTGCCGATGATCCTGCGAAATTACGGGGGGCGAGGCGTGACCGTTTGTATATGAATGAGTGCAATAATATTGACTATTTTGCATACAGTCAACTTGAACCGAGAACCAAGCAGAAGGTTTTCCTTGACTGGAATCCAGAGAGCAGGTTTTGGTTTCACGACAAGGTGCAGGACACGGATGGTGTTTGGTTCGATATCAGCACTTACCACGACAATGAGTTCCTCGATCAGTCAATCAAAGACTCGATTGAAGCCAGAAGGCTGACGGATCCGGAATGGTTTCGGGTTTACGGGGAGGGACTAATCGGACAGTATGAGGGTTTGGTCTTCCGCAATCTGCACAAATCAGACTTATCGGAGGTATACCCCACCATCGACAGGATATACCACGGTATAGATTTCGGGTTCTTTCCGGACCCTGCGGTATATGTTATGGTCGGTATACATAATGACAAACTCTACATCTTTAAGGAGATTGTCGCAAACGACCTTGACAATCAGCAACTTGCTGAACTTGTTAAGCCTTGGGCGGGTCAGAATGTGGTTTACTGCGATTCTGCCGAGCCGAAGAGTATACAGGAATTGAAGAAGCACGGCGTAAATGCCCGTTCCTGCGGTGGTAAGGAGCGGCAGTATAGCATCAACTGGATCCGCAATAAAGAGATTCACATCCACACCGAATGTCCGCAGGCATGGCGGGAGTTTGAGCGTTTCAGTCGGAAGAAAGACCGGAACGGTGAGGTACTGCCGATATTCGCCGATGACATGGAGGATCATGTTATTGACGCCGTGCGGTATGCCTTGACATTACCTATATTTAACCGTGGAGTTAGCCAGGGTTTACAAATTGGAGGGATTTGATGATTGACATCGAAAAGATTGACAATGGCGAAAAAATACTTATAACATTCGGTAAATCGAACATTGAACTGCTTCTCATGGGTGTTAAAGGTGAAAAGTCATCATATAAAATACTGTCTTATCATGTTGAGGTTGACGATATAAAAAAACTAACGGGAAGAACCGTGCGGAAGGGGTTTTGACCGTTTAAATTGACAAACCGGATAAAATAGATTATATTCAGTTTACCATTGGCATTTAATTAGTGGAGGACTTATGGCAATTGACCCGATAAACCGAGCGGAATCTAAACGACAGGGCGGGGCAGTTGCATCCCGTCAATCAACAGCGGCGTATACCGATTACAGAGATGTAGACCCGCACCAGTTCCTGCAGGAAGCCTATGACGGCAACGGGGGATTTTCCGGTAAAACCGATATCACTTCCTATCTGATTGCCAATGCTTCGGAGAATTTCTATAAAACCCGTTGCGCAATGTCAATTTATTTGAACCATTTCAAAAAATTCATCGATGCACAGTGGAAGCCGATATTTAAGCATGAGATAAAAACCTATGTGCAGACACCCGAAGGAAACATGGTTGACGAGCATTTATACCTTGACTTCTGCGAGAATGTCACGGGTTCTGGATTGAATAAGATTGATTTTCAGAAGATACTTAATAAATCGGCATTTATCCATGATGTCAGTTTTGCCATTATGGACATGGCAGAAGGTGATGTCGAGCCGTTTCTGTACCATAAGACCATCATGCAACTTGTCAAGTATACCACGGATGAGAAGGGTGCATTGACCGCCTGCCTGTTTGATGACGGCAAGAAGAACGGGACATACTACCGCAGATATATCGGTCTTGACAAATGGGCGCTGCTTGCATCTGACAAGGGTACGGATGACAGTTTCGTAGTGGTTTACGAGGCACCCAATAACCTTGGAATCCTTCCGGTATACCCGTTTTTCACGCAGAGACCCGATGATATTGACAACTATAAGCCGTTTCCGTCACATTATGATATCGCTTCGGTGGGGTGTTACCTTTACGACAAGGGTAGTAAACTCGATTATGTGATTGACAAGCAGGCACATAGCATCCTTGCCATACAGGGGAATATCGATGCAGTTCCGAACGGGGTTGACAATGCGCTTGTCATTTCGGAATCAGAGCGGTCGATATTTCAGCCACAGTTCCTTTCCCCGCCGGCGGATCTGCCAAGGCTTCATGCAGAAAGGATTGCAGAGGTCACGGCGCAGATGTATGACCTAATGAGCGATTCCGGTGTGTCTGTTCAGACCGCACAAATCGGGACTGAATCCGGTATCGCAAAGAGTTATACCTTCAACGCTACAAATACGAATCTAAAACATACCGTCACCCTGCAGACTAAATTTGACAAATGGCTATATGAAACCTATAAGGTGTTCATGGGTGATACCGGAGAGTGGACATCGTACAGCGAGTATCCGGTTGACTTTACACCAGTGCCTCGGTTGTCAGTTGACGAAATGCTTCGGCTCGTGGATTTCTACACTGCCGAGGGACTTTCTGAAAACAAGATTGACGCATTGCGGAGGCTCCGATTGACAATCGACCCGATGGCAACCGTCAAGGATGAAAAAGCCTTGATTGACGAGATAGAACTCAAAAACAGGGCGATTGATTGAATCAAAATCCTAAACAGGTAGATACTTATCTACAATACCTTGATAAACAGATAATTGCTGAATTAAGGGTTTTAAATAAATCTATTTTGGAGCAATTATCTGAATTGTCGCTTGACACACCAATGTCAGAGGTAAACGAAATTGTTGAACGGGCTTTTGAATCTGCCGGATATACTGCGGCAGTATCCGATATTGTGGCGAAAAACACCTTAAAGGCTGCAGAGTTTGCGCTTGGTGATAATCTTGGGGTGGCTTCGGTTGACAATTACATAAAGCGGATGTTCGACAAAACATATTCCGGCGTTACATTGTCGAAGATTATCCGAGACAACACCAAAGAAGCGGAAAAACTGGTCTCGCATACTGTCAAAACGCAGATAAAAAACGGTACTACATGGAAGAACTTATCGGCAGAGATCCGGAAGGTTGACAAAGTTTCAGATGTGGCTTCGGTGATAACCGACCTGTCTGCTGCAGCGAAACGGCTTGACCTGCCAAGAGCGACACAATCGGAGATTGCAAAACTGACACGGGATGCACAGCGGTATGTCAAAAGGCTTTCCCCAGGGGGGGCACCTACCAAGGAACTGAAACGGGCATATGAGGGGATAATCAAGGCGGTTGAATCCCGCTCGCCGGAAGCGGTTTCACGGGCAATTGAGAAGGCGGCACAAGCAAAAATTAACTATAATGCCGACCGGATTGCCCGCACGGAGATGTCACAGGCGTATTCTGAAGCGTTTATGGCTCGTATTGAGCAGGATGACGCTATCACTGGGTTCCGTTGGAGTTTGTCAAGCCGTCACCCCGTGCCGGATGAGTGTGATTTCTACGCTGAATTTAACGGGGGAGTATATCAGAAGGGTGAATTTCCGGCATTACCTGCTCACCCGATGTGTCTCTGTACTCTTACGGCATATTACGGGGACACCCCCCCGAAGACAAGCAATGCCTCGGCGGTGCGGTTCCTCGACAAACAACCGGAAGCCAAGCGTAAGGCGATGATTGGCAAGGATGCGGAATATAAGAGCAAATATATTGACGGATTGCGAAAGCATGGGATAGTGATAGAGAGTACTGCGGCTAAATTGCCGCAGGAGTTTATAACAACGAAGGGAGTTGACAAATGAAAAAGGTTTACGAGGCACTTGAGAAGGTGCATGGCGGTGCGGAAATCATCGAAATGCTGAAGGAAGAACTCAAGGTATACAACGACCTTGACGCAAAATCGAGGCTGACCGAGAAGAAAATTGACAAATTGACAAAGGAAATCGGCGACCTTGAGAAGATCAAGGCAAAACTTGACGATGCGGGAATCGACATTGATGACCTTGACAAGTTGAAAACTGCCGGCGCAGAGAAGACTGATATGGAAAAAACCCTTTCAAAACTGCAGAAACAGATGGAGGCACTAAATCAGACCGTGATGCAGGAGCGGACGGAAAAGGAAAGTATCAGCAAACAGGCACGGCTTGACAAGTTGAGAACCGAGGTTTCAAGTGATTTATCGGGGGTTTTCGGCAAGTTCGGGGGGGTTCTTGCCGATAACCTCGTTTCGAAGGGTGCTTTCAAGTACGATGAAAACGGGGTGGTGATATATGAAACCGCCGAAGGTATTTATCAGAAACAGCAGGCACTTGACATTCTGAAAAAGGAATATGCCGAGAATCTTCTGCCATCCGGCAGGGGGTCGGGCTTGCCTCCCAGTCGGTCACAGGGCGGGTATAATACCCCGAATATTGACATTGACAAAATGAGTCCATCGGAAATATTTCGTATGGAATTAGAAAAATCCTTGACAAAGTAGAAACATTTTAGTATTATTTCTGTAAATACCTGCACGGTAGAGCCTTGCGGGACACAATTCAAGTAATGGTTGAGCCGACTTGTCAAATACGACAGGTCGGCTTTTTGTTTAACAAAGGAGAAAAAAATGGGAGTATCACTTGCGGAATATATGCGTTCCGTGCAGGTCAAAGACCCGAAACTCGCAGGAGTCGTGAAGATTTTTACCATGAATGCACCGATCCTCGGTGATTCGCAGAACCTTGGCGCACGTCTGCCGTCTCTCAAATGGGAGAACACGGTCGGTGGCGCAATCAGTTGGGTCCGTGAAAAGACCGCAGCAACGACCGCTTGGCGTGCCGTTGGAACTGAATTTGTTGCAACTACCGGAGAGACCGAGAAGGTTTCCGAAGACCTTAAAGTCGGTGGTGGAAAAGTTGAAATTGACAGAGTGCTACTCAAGCGTGGTGACATGAACGGTGTCGTTACACAGCAGACCATGTTGATCAGTTCTTTCGCCCGTACTTGGAATGCAGCATTCTACAAAGGTGATGGAAACAACAACAGTTTCACCGGACTTCAGACCCGTATCAGTGGATCGCAGTCTGTTGACAACCTTGGTGGCGGTATCAACCTTTACGCCCTTGACAAAATCCTCCTTGACATTCGGGGAACTGACAAGGTAATCGTGATGGGCGCAGGTGTTGCGGCTCGTCTCATGCAGGCTGCAAAGACATCCACAAATGTCAATTACACCCCTGCAAACTACGGACAGTCTCCTGCAACCTACAACGGTATTCCTATCCTGCTTGCGGGTGAAGACAATACCGAAGCGGAAATCCTTGGATTTACCGAGGCAGGTGACACCTCTTCCGTTTATGTTCTGTCACTTGGTGACACTGGTGTTGTCGGAGCGCAGACTGCACCCCTTGAACTGGTCTACACCGACCCGAACAAGGTTGACAGCGGGTATATTGTTGAGTGGGATAATAACTACATCATCAAGACCAAGCGGTCAGCGTATCGCCTGCGGAACATCATTGACGCCGCAGCAAACAGCGAAGCACCTTGATAAATCGGAGGGGTGTAAAAACCCCTCCTTTACTTTTCGGAAGGGGAAAAGATGGATAAAGTAATTTACAAAAACGGACAGAGCAGAGAGATTTACAATGTCGACCTTGACGGTTGGCTGAACCTCGGATGGAGTGAGAACCCTTTCAATGATCAGAGTATCGGGACTGAAGGACAAGCAGAAAGCACTCCAAATACTGACGAACCCAAACGCCGGGTGGGTCGCCCAAGTAAAAAAAATCATGGGGATTTACGGTGAGAAAATGGCTTTAATGGCTAAAAAAGACCATGAGTACACATCCCAAAGCGGAAACCTTGAAAGAAGCACAGACTTTGATTTGAAAGATATGAAACTCACACTGGGACTTGATGACGGATTGACAATTACGAAAGGTGGAAAATCCTACGGGACTTTTCTGCATGAGGGTACTTATAAAGGATATCGCAGAAGTAAAGCGGCAAACGCCTACACCCCGACACAACCGAAAAAGGGATACGGAATACTTGCCGACCATTTTATCGTAAGGGCATGGGATAAATATATCGGCGTTATGAAAAACAGAATACAGGTAGTTATAAAAAAGGAATTGCAGGATGCTCTTTAATACTGACTGGATCACCGACCTTCATGTGAAGGATATTGCGGAGCGGGAGAACATCGACACCCAACTTGAACTGCTTGACAATGAGATAAAAAATGTCTGCATTGCAAGGGGAATACAACCGGATCAGATTCCCGTTGACAATGGTGGTTTTATAACCTCTCCGGCGCTTATTAACTATGCAATATTTTGGATATATTGGAAACTGCTTTCAGATTATTGGGGCGGGGCAATGGGTGATGTTGCCGATATTTACAAGTCGAAACTTGATTTCTACACAGGCGAACGCAATACCGCAAAATCGGACTTGACATATGAGAATATTCTGAATGTCAACCTGTCCGAACAGTCATTTATCAGAATGGTTCCGGTGTACTGATGGCATGGCTTGATATTAAATCAGCAATTATTGAGATGTTGGAAGACAGCGACTACACTGTCGCCAATAATCGCAAACTATCAAGGGATATCGACCAATACATCATAGTAGCCTCGCAGGATGAGGAAAATACGGATGTGGGGTCAAACTATGTCGGAGTGACGAAGTACCGCCAAAAGCGGTCATTTGCGCTTTATGTGTACAATAAAAAGGGAACCTCCAATGTAGACCTTGATATTGTCAAGGAATCGGTCAAAGACGAGATGGAAGCGGTACTTGAAGATGTCAAAGTAATCTTCGGGACGGTTTACAATGCGGCAGGTGATGCCGGAGCGCAATCGTTTCGGTATACTGGAATGGATTTTGAGGATGTGGAGACAGAGGGCATATACGCCCCCGTCAGAATGAATATAAATTTCGAAGTTGAATATTTACAGAACAGGAGTTGACAAATGGCAACGGAATACGGAACACAAAACAGGATAGTGGCATTTAAAGCCGAAGGAACCGCAGGCACTTACAACGCACCGCTTGCGGCAGACCATAACATCGAGATTTACGATGTGGCAACACCGGAGATCGACTATGGAATGGCGAACCTTGGGAACCCCGCAAACGGTTCACTCCATGAGGGGCAGATGCGGTCGGGACAGTACAAGGTGACTTTTAGCGGTAAGGCTCCCTTGACACATAGCGGTGATGCTACGGTCGAGCCTACAATCGGTAAACTGCTTGTCAGTGCGGGGCTTATCAAGTCTGGCGGCGGTGCGGATCCGGTTGTGTATACTTTCGATGGGTCGATGCCTTGCGGTGGTATCTCGGCGATTGTTTCCGACATGAACTGCGGGAGCACCCCTGCGGCGGTACAGCGCAAGGTAAGAGGTATTCAGAGCAATCTTGTAATATCCGCAGGCGGTATCGGGCAGGAAGTCGGTTGTGAGTTTACTTTCTCCGGTGCGTTTGAGGAAGAGTCCGACAATGCCGCACCGATTAAGGTTCTGCAAGACCTTGACGAACTGCGGGAAAAGTTCCTTGAAACAGTTTTCACCGTTGACGGGCAGGCATATATCCCCCTGTCGTTTAGTCTTGATCTTGGTAATGCGGTGTCTTTTATTGGAGACCCCAATAAAGAGGGCGGTGTGCTCAAGGCACGAATCACCGGAAAAGCGGCAAAACTGACAGTTCCGGTTTACAAAATCGACCTTGCGACAAGCGGGTTTCCTGCTGATATGGTTGCAGATTCGGTCTTCTCAAGTGTCAAGTTTGCAGGTAAATACTACGATCTTGAAATTACCGATGCGAACCTTTCAAGCCGTAAAGATGGCGATGCGGAAGGTATCGTTTCCGAGGAACTTGAATTTCAAGTTCGGGGATTTACCTTGACTGCAAAAGCAATCGTATAATAATAAACATCAATGAAGGGAAAGATGATGGCGACTAAAAAGATAACTACCGTACCGGAGAAGAAAGGCTTCTCCGGTTTACTGCTTGCGAAACCGAAAGAGTACAGTTTCACACCTCACAAATTGCTTGATGACATGGGGTTCTCCAAGGATGAACGCCCAGTATTCAAGATTCGACCGTTTACATATTTGGAACGGCACGAAGTCGAAGCAGAACAGGAGCGGGTGAAAGCGGAATCGTTCGCATGGTGCAAAGGCAAAGGGGTGGACCCGTCAAACCTTGATAATCATGGTTTGCTTGCGTTGAGCAGTTATCTGAAAAGTGTCTCGATTGGTAAAATTGACAAAATTATAAAAGCCTGTATGCTTGACAACTCGGAAGAGTTTGAGAGATTCCACCCTCGGCTTGTTGATGCGATATATTCGGAGATTAGCCGGATTTCGTATCTGACAGAGGATGAAACCACGGCTTTATAGTATTTGCTGCTATTCATGCGGGGCTGTTTGACGGCATCCCTTCTGCCTCGGCAGTCTCGCATGATCCCTTTTGGGGTGTTGACAGTACGGCGACAGTAGCGGTTCCGAATGGTAGGATAGAGCGTGGACTGTTGAAATTCAAAAGGGGCGAAGATGTTTACGAATTGTGCAGACACCCACACCTATATATTTCAAGCGACATTTCAGCATGGTACGACCAATACTCTATCATCGAGCACACAGGGTTGCCAGATAATGTCAACTGCCTCTTCCTTGACGCAATGCGACTATTTAAGTTTTACACTAATAAATTTGAACAGGTGAAAAAATGAGCAGAGATACTGTTATAATGGAATTTGAGGCGGTAGATGATTTATCGCCAACCATTAAGAAAATAAATAAAGAACTCGGAGACCTTGACAAAGAGGCGCAACAGGCTTCCAAGTCCACCGACATGGCAGGCAATGCCATCAAGGGGATGCTGACCGCCGCCGCCGGATACTTTACAATTCAAAAACTCGGTGAGGCGTTAAAATTCAGCGTTAAAGAGGCGCTTGACGGTCAAAAGGAACAGGCTAAACTTGAGCAGACCATAAAAGCCACAGGGTCGGCAGCAGGACTTACCGCTAAACAAGTAACCGCAATGGCTCAACAGTTGCAGGATGTAACGACATTCAGCGAGGGCGCAATCGTAACAGGTCAAAGCCTGCTGTTGACATTTAAAAACATCGGCGGTGATGTATTCCCACGGGTGACCAAGGCAATGCTTGACATGAGTGCCTCGATGGATCAAGATTTGTCGTCAAGTGCTATGCAACTGGGTAAGGCTCTTAACGATCCGGTCGAGGGAATGGCGGCACTGTCAAGGGTCGGTGTGCAGTTTACGGAAGTACAAAAGCAGACAATCACAAAATTCATGGAGCAAAATGACATTGCAAGTGCCCAAAATGTGATACTCAAAGAACTTGAGTCACAATTCGGAGGCGTTGCCGAGGCGATGGGTGCTACCGATTTTGGGCAATGGCAACAATTTAAAAATGATATTGCCGACCTTGGGGATGCGTTCGGGGTGTTGTTGCTCCCTGCTTTACGTGAAGCGACTAAACTCATGCGGGAAACAGCGCAGGGGTGGACTGCAATTTTTAACCAAACAGCAAAAAAGAATGAAGAGAAGACCAAGCAGATAGAGGAAGTCGGCGCAAAGATGAAAGAAGCCGCCGAGGAAGTGAAAATGCTTGAAACCGCAAAGGGTCATAATGTTGATGAATTATATATCAATGCGGTTGAACGGCTTGACAATTTAAAAGCGGAATTTCGGAAACTTACAGGGGCTGAAACAGGGGCACCAACAGCGGGAGCAACTGCAACACCGGCAGCGCCAAAGAAGACCTCCGCAAAATCCATGACAGAAGCAGAAATTAATGCTTCAAACGAGGCATGGGCAAAGGCTCAACTTGAGCAGTATGATTTGAGATTAAGATTTCAAGAGGAGTTGCGGCTTGCAAAGGAAAAAAACCTTGATGCTGAAATACAAGCGATACTTGATTATAACGAGGAAGTACGGAAGATCGAGGCTGAAACGGCAGAACTACAAAACCAACTGCGAGAACAAGAGGCAGAATCCGACCGAAATGTGCTTGAACGCCGGAAGGAAGGTGCTCTGATCGCCGTTGAAACAATGGCAACAGCGGCACAGCAGATATTCGATGCGGCAATGACTAAACAGGTGGTTGCACTTGACAAGGAGACCGCCGCACGGAAAAAGAATGTGCAAGAATCACGCATGAGTGAACGGCAGAAAGCCAAGGAACTTGAGAAGATTGACGAAGACGCAAGAAAAAAGCGGTATGAAATCGCAATGAAGGACTGGCGCATGAACCTTGTGATGTCGTTTGTCAATACTGCGCTTGGTATAACGAAGACCATTTCCACAATGGGGATGCCCGCCGCTATTCCGATGGTGATTGCAACGGGTGCGCTCGGTGCTGTTTCAAGCGGTATCATCGCCGCAAACAAACCGGAATTTGCACAGGGAGGATTTGTGCCGGGTACATCGTTTACAGGTGACAAGGTTGACGCAAGTGTCAACTCCGGTGAGGCAATACTGAACACAAGGCAACAGCGGGAATTTATGGCAATTGCCAACGGTAGAGCACGGGGAATGGCGGGAAATATCACGCTGGGTGATAGTACTGTCATAATCAACGGGAACGCCTCTGATGACACCGTACAGGCTCTTAAACAGGAGAACATGAATCACAGGCAGGCAATGCTTGAACTGCTCTACGAAGCCAAGGAACGGGGCGAGATTGACGCTACGAGGTTGACAATATGAAAATTGACGGCGTAACATACGACAACCCGAATTACGGGTATACAACAACGGTAGATTTTCCGTTTACATTCTGCGACAACGGTGATGACACGGTTAGCACTTTCGATGCAGGTGATATCTACGATAGGTATTCCTGCAAGTGCTCAATGGTGTTTTATGATACCGATACATATAGCGATTTTGTGAAAAATTTCACTCGCTCAAGCGGTTTAAGGGGTCAGTTGATTACATTGACGGAGTGCGACAGTACGGGTTTTTTCCCGTTCGGGTATTTCGTGACGGAGCCTGTTGCGGGATATTCCTGCATAATGTCGGATGTAAAGACCGAAGACAAGCAGGATATCACGGGGAAGTTTTACAAAGTGGAATTTACCCTGTCGTGGATTTATGAGGGGAGTCGGGATATTCGCCCGCAGTCAATCAATCTTGAACAGGACGGGTCGTTGACATTTGCGAGTGTGTCCGGTCTGCCATATCCCGAAGATGGGTTTATCAAAGAAAAAGCGTTCGACCAAAAACTGAATTACATGATGGGCGGATACCAGTACGGGCTTGACATCAATAATGGCGATGATGACCGGATAGATGTTGAGTTTACTCTGATATTGACAGATAAGCAGGTCAATAATCTGATTCAAAAAATCATTGTAACATATCGAGGCGGTGATATTCCGGTGACGGCTCCGGAGTCGTATTCGGTTTGCGGTGTTGAGCGGTTGCCGGATGTTTCATATAATCTGAAACTGATTGACAAACGGCTAAAAATAAAGCATATTAGTCATAATCAATTTGGCGTTTCCTTCAAGATGTCGGGGCGATAAATGCGGATAGCAAATTTCGGAATCAGAATATCAAACGCAAACGACATCGGCACCCCCTCAAATAATTTCGGATATGCAGACGGGTCTTTCCTGTGGCTTCTCAAGGCTGATGACATGATGACAGGCTGGAAGTCTGGCATATTAACGCAGGAGTGGTGTACCGGATTCAGCAAAAGCGTAGACCCTCGCAGAAACGGGAAAATAACAAGTATTGGCGGTGGTTCTGTAAAGGTCAACAATATAAGCGGGTTCTCGACATGGCTTGCAAATAACGATATTCAGTTGACAGGATGCAAGATTGAATTGATTGACCTCGGCGGTATGACTGAATATGTGCTATACACCGGATATATTACCAAACAGGAATTTGACGAAACGGAAATGGTGGTTACTTATGAAGATGTTTCGGCTTTGCGGGAAACTTATATCGGTAAGCGTGGCGTTGATGTGGATTCTTGTATACCAATTATTTTTGGTGATGTGGAGAAAGTGAGATTAACGGCATCGGTGAGTGATATTCAACCTGTTGAATGTATCGGTGATGATTTGACAAATTACGGGAAAATTATACTACAAGTTGATAAAATAAAGCCAACACCAGGCTTTCCTCCTGGATACATTATCGCTGTTAATTTAAGCGAAGTTGAATTTAATTTTTCAAATATTGATGACTTTGTTGCTTTGCTGAATACCTATGACAATTTATATGTAAAATGTATTCACGGGAACGGGAAAAATATTTGCAAAAAAGTTGATTCCGTGGGATATATTATCCCGTCACCAATAGACTCTGATCCTAACGGGATATTTTACATCAACCTAACAGAGGCGCTATCCTTTGATGGTACAAATTATGATTTTAAGGATAAAACGGGCGCCGCAGAGGCAATATCTTATCTGCAATTTTTCAGATTTAATCTTGAATTCTCTTCGGATGATTTTCAGTCGACAGGGTTTGTAGGTAACGATTTATATACTCATGTTGATAGTGGATACACTCAAATACAGAATGCGGGAGTGTTAAACATTGATACCAACAAGGTTGTAATATCAAGTGGAACAATAGAAGATTTTAAAAAAGTCAGTGGCTTCATGTTTTTAACACCGACAAGTATTGTTGCAGACACGGCAACACTCGGAGCTCCTACTGATTATAATGGTCTTGATGACGACAATTTATTTTTCTATAACTACACAAAAACAGGGTCTGATTTAACTACATTTTTTAGCAAAACAACAGTATCAAACTCTCCTGTATCGATTGTTGATGCGAATACTACCGATACAGGCTCGCTTACGACTTGTAGTGATAGATTGACAACAACGGTGAAGTCGCTTGATATTGAATACCAACACTCATCGGGTGAAGGTGACTCTATAATTTTTGGACATTTATTTAAATTGACATTTCAAAAGCCGAGTTTTGATATTGAAAATGCTTTTCCGCTGCTGTGTTGTTATTTCGGCATAACAGATGTATCGTCATTACCATTGAAGTATAAATATATTATTTGTAATGAAAAATATAAACCATTTATAAATGCAGAAAATGGGATTGCTACTTTCACGGAGGCTGACACTTATCTTGATTTTGGATTAAACAATTTCGATTCTAATTGGTTAGATTTTAGTGGCTTGCCATTTTATTCAACTAATGAGATTAATTTTTTCGAGAAAAATCTAAAAATCACAGGTGCTTATAATTCATTAGGCGGATATAATTTAGTCACATTCGATTACAACAAGTATTTAAAATATGTGCAAAACGATACATTTGACATTTACTTATTAGTTAATTACCAACGACAAACGACACCCGCTATCACAACCCTATCGCATAAGATCGATATGTATCAGTTTGGTTTGTGCGTACCGATTGCGGACATCAACACCGAAACGGGCATCTTCGCACATTGGTACGGCAGGCAGTTCGGAACTACACAATTTGGCACCGGTGCTACTAACATCATGTACGACCCATACGACTTGATGAATCATATTGTACGACTGCAGGACTATTCCCGTGAGGGGTACTCGTTTACTTATGCGACTGATGACTATGCGACCGTGCTTGACAATAGCACATCGTGGGGAGGATTGCAGTCTGCATACTACGGCAATAATGGGCAGTTCAGTTATCAGATTAACAAATACGAGGATTCTTCAAGCACTAAAATGCTGAATGACCTTTGTCAGAACTCTTGGTCGATCCTGTCGCTTGACAGATTAGGAAGATACAAACTGTTTTTCATGCACGGATTTTTCAATCCAAGTATTATAAGAACTGAAATCAACCTCACAAACATTATTGATGGCTCACTCGGTAATATCAAAGACCGAAATACGAACGATATTTTCTGCGAACCGATAATAAATTTCGCATGGGATGAAGGTTCGCAGAAATACACTAAATACATACGGGTCACAAATACCGACAAGGCGGTGTACGATCCGGCATACATCGAAACCAATGCGGTACTGTCAGACCCCGAAGGTCTTTGGAATGCTGGTCGGATGTTGTATGTATATTACGGCATTAAAAATACACCTCCTACGCAGTTGACAAATAGTAAACTGTTTTCTGCGGATGAATCCGGTTTCATGTATCTTGACTCATGGCTAAAATGGCAGGGTGCTGATACAACGGTGAAAGAACGCAGGGAAATTTCCTTTGCGGTGCCTTATGAATTTGCAGTTGAGAACGATATTGACATCGGAACTCCGATAAACCTTTCAGTACCGCAATACGAGGCACTTGGAGACCTTTTAGGAGTGATTACCAAGGTAAACTACCAAGTACAGATTAAAGACCCGAAAGTAACCTGTACAGCGTTTGTAGAGGTGGTTCCGGTGTCAGAGGTTGGCAATATAATCGAGACCGGAGACAATGACGATAATATAATCGAGCAGGGTGATAATGACGATAACATAATAGAACAGGGAGTATAAAAATGGCTGATGAATACAAAGATGTGATACGGGTACACGATGTCGAAGCGGACTTTACAAGTACGAGACTGAAAGATAAAATGTTCGGGTTCGCATCCGACAGCATGAAGTTTATCGCACGGGTCGGAAACAACTACAAAAAAGCGGCAACAGAGGGAACTAATACCTTCTATGATAGCCTTTCGGTAGGGTACACGGCAACACCGTTGACAAGAGAGAAACTTGACATTAACGGTGCTCTAATTGTCGGCGAGGCATCTGGAGATAACAACGGGACAATACAGTATACGGAAGGTGGTTTTAATTTCCGTGAGGGTGGGGAGTGGAAGACATTGGGTAGTGCTACTGTTACCACCGATGCGTCATTGACAGGTGATGGGACTGCGGGCGAGCCTCTTTCAGTCGTTGGGTTAAACGGTACCAACTACAAAACAACAACCTTCCCGCTTGCAGGTCAAGGGTATACAGGTATCGGATACCAACTCGGAGAGAATACTGGTGCGGGTGTTTTTGGCGTTGTCGACCCTGCTAATCCTAACGGATATATTTTGGGGTTTGCCCAATTGGGTGACTTGTCAATGGGTGGCAGTGGCACTCCTTACCGAATACGCAACACTTATACAAATAGTTACGACCATTATATGGAAGGTCGGTTACAGGTTACGCACGGTATAGATATTCCATCCAATCAGACCTACAAGATTAACGGAGTTAACATTGCGAGTAAGTGGTCACAAGAATCAGCATCAGTAATAAAAACAAACAATTACCTGCGAGTAACAAAGCAAGGTGCGGATAATGCCGCAAACAGTTTCACTTTGTCAAATGACGGTAGTACTTGGCAATTAAACGCATTTCAGACAGGAGATGCAGAATCTTATATTAAGTTTCCGAGTGCGGCAATCGGTACGAGTTTTTTATTTTCCAATGGTATAGATATATCATCCGGTCAGACCTACAAAGTCAACGGTGTTAACATTGCGAGTAAATGGACAACAGTAACAAACGGTATTTCAAGAGACTCTGCGATTTTCCTTCGGGAAGGACCCTCACCATTACATTTGTCAAACTACCATGGAATATACGCATTGACAGACGGTAAACTCTACTCGGTGAATTCTGCGGGTACTTCGAGGTGTCTGTTGAGTGCTTGGGCACAATACACTGGGTTTATACAAAACGACCTTATAAACCTAACAGTGTATTCTCCGTCAGGAATTGATATAAACGGTGTCCGATGTGCTAATGTTCCAGCCTTGGAAGATAGACTAAATGGTCAGTACTCATCGTTTGCGTTGACCGCAATATCTGCACAACTGCAACTGTGCTGTATAGCGGAGGATGCGACAAAGATAGGTACTACATTTGCTTTGCGAATGCGTAAGGACAGCGGTGTTAGATTTGAACCTTTTAGGGTTAATCAGACAGGTGAAATACAAATCAACAACACCGCCGAACCCATAGCAACCCCCACGAATGCGGCGAAGATTTACGCAAGCAGTGGCAGTTTGTTTACAAAGGGTACTGATGGTGTCGCTGTAAACCTTTCCAAAGGTGGTCAGAATCTTACCAAGACTATTACTATAGAAGCACCAACTGCGTCTGAAGACATAACAATTTACAGAACGGATGTTGCAATTACTGTTAATGAAGTTATCGCTGTTAGCACTGGGACAAGCCCAAGCACAACATACCAACTCAAACACGGTACTGATAGAGATGCCGCCGGAACTAATTTGACAACAAGTGCCGCAACAACAAGCAAAACGACAGGAAACACAGCGACTTTAAGCACTGCCGCAATTCCTGCCAATTCTTGGATTTGGCTTGAAACGACTGCGGCTTCCGGAACAAGTGTCATATTGTCAATTGATATCAGATACACAATAGATTAAGTAAACGGAGATAATATGGAATATTTTGTCATAAGTAAAATTCAGTTTATTGATGGTTCTATTGAATATACTCCGGTATATTATACAACTGATGTGAGTATAATGAATGAAATAAATTCAGCGTCTGATTTGAGTTTCGGTGTATTTATAGAAAATAATAAAACTGGGTTACAAGACGGCACTGTCTCAATAGGTGATTTTTTCATAGAAACACCATTCGTATATGAATGTAGGTGTAATACCAACTGTATAGATGGTATGGATTTAACTGAAATAACAAACACGGAAGGGCTGTAATATGGCATTAGTTAAAGGCAACCATACAGCAGATGTAAGAGTCCCAGGTTCAAGTAGTTACTCCTTTTCTCACAATCATAACAAAGGTTCTGACGGCTATTTAGTTGTTATTGTCGCCTCACCTACTACCAATTTATCATCCGTTAAATATAACGGAGAGGCAATGAAATCAATGCTTGATGTCTCAACATCATATTCCAATTTTTGGAGAGTATATGAACTCGATAATCCGGCAACAGGAGCGAACAATGTTGCAGTAACTTTTACCGCAGCGCAGTGGAACAGTACTTCTGTTTTTGTTTGCTCATTTACAGGTGCTTCGGGTGTCGGGACTGTTAGTTGGGACAATACACAAGCAACTCCAAAGACGATATCGCTATCAAACATATCAGCAAATGCGATAATTATTGGCTGTGCAATAGGTGGTGATAGCACAAACGCCAATATGGAGATTCCGCAAGGCACAGTAAGAACTTTACTGTTTACCCACAATATTAATAATTATACATGGGGTGCCGTTTCTCCAAGACTTCCTGCAGGGGCATACACTATAGAGTCAAATGCAACTGCACCAATGATTATTTTAGGTGTCGAAGTTGAAGAGGCTGTTTCTAGTTCGGTTCCTACAGTAACAACAACAGCAATATCAAATATAACAAGAACAACTGCTTCATCTGGTGGAAATGTCACTTCTGATGGCGGTGCTTCAGTAACAGCAAGGGGAGCTTGCTGGAATACTTCAACCGATCCTACAACGGAAAACTCGAAAACAACGGATGGAACCGGAACAGGGTCGTTCACATCTTCATTAACATCATTATCACCGGGAACAACTTATTATGTGAGAGCGTATGCAACAAATAGTGTAGGTACGTCATACGGAGCGAATGTAAGTTTCAAAACACTTCGTCGAATAATTATAACTTAAAAGGAGACTTAAAAATGTTGACACCTGAACAAAAACTTGAATCAAGCAAACAGGAACGAATGGATGAAATTGAATTATATTTTAATAATATGATTCGTGCAGGATTGAAAGTTAAATACGGTAATAATAGAACCGAAGATATGCATGTTGCTGGTGGACGAGAGGCATTGTTCTCTCTAAAGGCGTTTTTGTCATATTACGCCAAGATTGGTACTACAGATTGTATTGCCCGTGACCCATACTCTAAAAAAACTCATATAGACACATTGGCTAATATGTCTGCTATGATTGATGAAGTTGAGGCATGGGGGATGGAAGCATATATCAAGAATATCACGAAACAAGATTATATAAAGAATCAATGTGTTACGGTAGAACAGGTTTGTGATGTAACTTGGGACTCAACTGAAATTGATGATTAAGTAATTAATATAAATAGTAGTAATGGGACATTGTTTGTTAAAACGGAGATATAATGGATAATTTATACGAGGATCTTTATGGCGATATAAAACATATGCTTGATAATACCAAGCGTAGGATGGGTATACGAAAGGTCGAATTAAATAAATCTAAATCTGATGAAGATACTATTACAACTGATTCTAATTATAATAATGGGAAAATGTATATAGACGATGAATTTTGTAAGCGTCTTATAGATTATCTTGATCGTGAGGTTGACAAGTCTTTTCCGTCTGCTACAAAATTAAAAAGTGTTTTGAATTATGAGATTAAAAAGATAATGAAGTCTGACGATGATAAAGAGATTAAGAAAGTAGTTGAGAAGATTAGAGATGTTATTCTTAAAGAAAAAATTAAATTTTTGGATAGCATAGAGAAGAGAGTATCTAAAATTCTCGTTAATAACTGATATGGCGGTATAAATAATGGATAGTGAAAAAACTAATAATATGATTGCGAATCTTGCGTCTAAAAAGCAACAACTTCAAGATCAGATATCTAAAAAACGAGAGATTGTTCTTAAGTTTCAAAATGATATTGCGGATCTAGAAGAAAAGTCACAACAAATAGAGAATAATATTTCTAACATTAAATTGCGTGCAGAAAAAGAAGCATCAATGAATGATAGAAAAAAATCTATAAATAATGATAAGCCTAAAATTACTGATGTTGAAGAGGATGCGGCTATAACCACGGGTGCTATGGATGTGGCAAGCATTAGTACGGGTGGAGATTTTGGCGGATGGAGACATTATTCTAAAGTTGGTGACACTGTAAAAAGAACACCAACAAAGAAAAAGAAGATTAGAAAAATTGTTGAGTTTATGGAGTCGGTTTTTGATTCAATTGAAAATGGAGATAAATAATGAATATACCTATACTTGGTAGCACAAATCCCTTTGCTAAATTTTTTAGATTTGGAAGATTACAAGATTCTAATATAAAGGACGAAGTAGTTAAAAAGAGTAACAGTCAAGGTTATTCACAAGAGGAACTTGATTTTGGATTTGCTACATATTGGAATTATGGTATAGGTGAACCCGACAATGCCGGATATGGTATGTCATCAATAAGCATTCAATTTGATCAATATTTTAGAGCGAAGGCACAAAGAATATACAAATACCGTGAGATGTCATATTATCCTGATATCAATGATGGACTTGATATGATATGCGATGAAGCAATGGTTGAAAATTCACAGACAGGTGATTATTTAGAATTATATCTAAAAGATGAAGTTCCTGAACATATAGAGGAACAACTTCGTGACCATTGGAATTATCTAATACATAATGTTTTTTCATTGAATGACACGGGATGGGATTTGTTTCGTAGATGGCTCGTCGATGGAGAATTATATCTTGAATTGATTCTTGATGATGAAGGTGAAAATATTATTGATTTTAAGGTTCTTCCTCCACAAACAGTTACCCCCGTTTATGATGATACCGAAATAATAGGATATGTTCAAACTCCTAGTTTTACATATGGTGTTAATGATGGAGGAGCATCAGGAAATGTAGACAATGCAGGATATGGTGATAATACAGAACGAAGTGATGACTATAGTGGACACGAAAATACAGTAAATGATGAAGTCCGTTTTGATAAAAATCAAGTTGTATATATTAACTACGGTGAGACAGGTAGAAATAAATTAGATGTTCGTGGATTTTTAGAATCAAACATTAGAATATATAATCAATTAAAATATCTTGAGGATGCGGTTGTTGTGTATCGTATTGTTCGTGCACCAGAACGCCGTATTTGGAATGTTAATGTGGGTAAGATGCCTAAGGGTAAAGCAGAACAACATATTCGTGGTCTTATTCAGCGTTATCGCAAGAATGTTTATTATGATCCATCTACAGGGGCTATGGACTCTTCTAGGAACTTCCAGGCTATGACAGAGGACTTCTGGTTCGCTAAGGATGAAAATGGAGAGGGAACCTCCGTAGACACATTGGCGGGTGGATGTTTGGCTATGGATACTAAAGTTTCATTATTAGATGGTAGAGAATTATCTATATCTGAAATTAAAGATGAAATTGATATGGGTAAAAAATTATGGACATATTCATGTCATCCTGAAACAGGAGAAGTTGTTCCTGGGTTAATTAGTTGGGCAGGTGTTACTCAAAAGTCTGCTAAAGTTATGAAATTAACATTAGATAATGGTGAACATATCATATGTACATATGATCACAAATTTCCTATGTATGATAGAGGATTTGTTCGTGCTGATGAAATAACTGTTGATGATAGTTTAATACCTTTATATAGAAGGACACAAAAAATATCTTCATATACAAACGAATATGAACAATTTTTTGATAATAATGATAAACAGTGGAAATATACACATAGAGTTGTTTCTGATATGCTAAAAGATTGTGAAGTTGAATATCATACATATGATGAAAATATTTCTAATGGACAGTATGGTGTTCGTCATCATAAAGATTTTAATAGATTTAATAATTCTCCTGATAATTTAGTGTTTATGTCTTGGGATGATCATAAGAAACTTCATCAGGATATAGGATTCCCTCCTAATGTCGGAACCATAGCGGCTAAAAACAAATTATTATATTTAAAAGAAAATGATATTGACGCATATAATGCATGGTGTGAAACTATATCTTATAATTCTAAAAAATTTTGGAGAGAATTAACAGATGAAGAATATCATCAAATGTGCGATAAGTTGAGTGTTGCTGTATCAGAATATATTGATGGATTATCAAACTATGATAGAATTAAAAGAGCAGAAACATCTCGTGCTAATTTTAAAATAGGGTCTGAAGTTTTTCATCATAAAATGAAAACAGATAAAGACTTTTATAATTATGTGATATCTAAAAGAAAACAATATTGGACTGATGATATTAAGGC
>Ga0209835_1000227_pt1 | contig 39245 bp, 25 predicted proteins | sample LakKivwa52mmetaG_FD_184138 | JGI IMG/M metagenome (GOLD analysis project Ga0209835, IMG submission 184138) | Anoxic lake water microbial communities from Lake Kivu, Rwanda to study Microbial Dark Matter (Phase II) - Lake Kivu water 52m metaG... | ecosystem: Environmental > Aquatic > Freshwater >... | reverse complement strand
TTCGTCCACCTCGTCACCACCGCCATCACTGGTTAGTTTGGTCTCGAACTTGAATCCCGTCAGCACATCAATTTCGGTGCCGTCGAGCGGTTTGTCCGCCACGGGTGATTCGCTCAGCACGGCTACTTTCGGACCTTCCAGGTCTTCGCCGTCCTTCTCGTCGGCGCACAGCACGCAGGCTGACCGCATTTGCAGCATTAGCGGAACAGCCGCCCCGCCGATCCTGGAGATGTTTAGCGAACAACTGGAGCCGCAGTTTACGTCGGTCACAAACGTCTGAGATGCCCCAGGAGTTCCGGTCTCAATGTTGTAGACGTAACTGATGCGCTGCGTGACAACCTCCGTGTCAACCCATTCTTCCCGGTTGTCTTCGCATTCGCAGAAGTGGCCGTAGAACGTATGAACCTTCTGCTTCTTCTCCAGGGCGCATTGGCCGTCTTCCTCGGACATGCAGCGAACGTCCAGCATGTACTCGGGCAGTTCGGCGTCCTCGACTGTGATGACCATCCAACCGCATTGATTCTGTTCCTCGCCGCCGCCGCAGTTGGTACACCAAAGCATCAGAACGTCGGTATTGACGCAAGCGTGCAGACCAAGCGGGTTGCTGGCCGACGTGATTTCCGGCCCCTCCCAGGCGTCGCACACGTCCAATGGCGCAGCGTTGGCTAGTTCAGGTGCCCCGCCGCACATCTTGGCTGTCAGCGTGCCTTTGGCGAACATGGGCCGCGGGTAGGGCATGAGGAAGGCGAGGCAGCGTTCACCCGATCCGTCGCTGCTTTCGCTATCGTCTGGCAGGCAACACTGGCCAGGGATAATGTGCGCAATCGCGTATTCTGGCCCGTCGCAAGCGAGCGGCCGGAAGCTCATGTTGCACGCCTGGAACGAACATTCGGTTGCCTCGGTGTCGCAGTGCCCCGGCTCGACTCCACTACTGCCTTCGGATTTGCGAACAATGCTTACTTCACCGCAGTCGCCGCAATCAATCTGAGTTTCGATCCTCACTAATTGAGTCATGCCGAACGGGAAACTTGGCATGTATTCGTTAGCGCCGGTGGAGCTTGATTGAATTTGTCCTGGCTGGCATGCCGCAGCCCTCCAGGCGCAACATTCCATTGGCCTGACCTCAATTAGGTCGCAGTCGCTGGTGCTGGTTCCGCACGGCTCAACCTTAAAGCAGTCGTCCGGGACGGCCAGTAACCATCCCATCGGGTCAATGACTGTTATGGGCGATGCCGATGAATCTTCCCAGCACTTCGTGGAACTATTCCAGCGTTGAGGTTGCACCGTCCCGCCAGCGCCAGGAAGGATGCACTCAGTGGCCTTAACCATGACCGGCTGGCCTTGATTTGTCTCCGTGCAGTAGTCTGAGATATTGAAGACGAGGATTTTGTACTGCTGTCCCGCGTTGGCCTGATTGCGGTAGACGACGGCTTCTGCTTGAAGCGGTCCACAGGCTGCATCGCCCTTTACGCGATAGGCGTTGCACAGCGTGCCGGTGGCTGGCGTGTAGGTGTCGCAGAACATTCGTGACGGGGTAAATGCTTCGGATGGTATCTGCGCGAAGGTGCTTGCCGTAAGCTCCACTGCATTGGTGTCGTGAAGCTGTGTGTCAGCACCTACATTGACTGGCAGGGATTGGATTCGGCATGTACAGTCTCGCCGATATTGCTTCTGAAGAATGATCTCAGATACAACGTCTCGGGCCTGTGGGTCGTCCCCTGGAGATACGGCCATTCCTCGCAGGTCATCTTCGTACTCTACGCCAAACTTGAGAACGATCGAATCGTCGTAGCCGCAGGGCTGCCAAAGCAGCGGACCAGTCACGGTGAAGTCGTATTGTCGATAGCGATACCTATACCAGTCCTTGGCGATTTGCTCTGCCAGTGCGGACAGTTCTATTGAGTTAATTGGCGTAGACGTTTCACACTGCCCCATGTCCGCCCACCCTCGAACGAATATGGTTTTAGCTGAGGATTGGACAGCGCAGTGGACTGTGCTATCCAGAGCGCCTTCGAGTGGTTGATCTATCGTGTAATACCCTTCGTGGCAGTTGTCCTCTGCCTGGTAGCCGTCATTGCATTGCGAGCACAGCATGCCATACCTGGACTCTGGGAATGCAATGCGAACCACTGACGGCAGGGCGTGAGCTAGGGTTTCTTCGCAGTCGGAGCCTGCCACCTGGCTCCTGAGTCCGTCTATCTCCGTGGTATTTAGCGTGTAGGCAGCTTCAGCGCCGTTGCTCCGTTGTAACTCGTACCCGTTACGCATTTTGGCAACCAGTCTTGTGCCTACGCTCTCTAAGGCAGCGTCGAGTAGCTGCGCTGCGTTGTGACGACTTCGTGCCCACTCGGTTGGATGCGGGCCGGTGTCGTAGGCTGACGGGAGTGTTTCGTCGCCGTTGGCCCACTGCGGCGTTAGGCCAACCTGCGCCATCAGGTAGCCAATTTTCCCTGCCCATCCGCCTTCCTGCTCGCACGGATCTGCCGCATCCTTAAATTGCCACCAGTACCGTTCATCGACAAGATGGACAAGATATAAGTCGAAGTCGTTGGCGTCTCCCGGCTTGAGTAGTTCATTCGGGTCGTATCCGCCATCATTCCGGCAGCCGCCAACCCTGCGAAATGCTATCGGGAACATCTCCACTTCAACGCTATAGCCTCCAGGGCCGCTCATGGCTCCAGATATCACGTCTGGCTCGTAGCCAGTTTCCCACTTGAGGATGTGCCCGTTTTCTGCATACACGCAGGTGTCGATCTTGTTTTTGGTTTCTCCGTTGCACAAGAACACGCCCTCTGCCCACCGAGAAGCGCCGGTGACGGGGTAGTAAAGCTGGTTGAGCTTGAGCGGAGGTGCTTCAGGCCAGAGCACCAATGGAAGTCCGACGTTGACGCTCTTGGAGATCGCTGACGTTTGCCATGTGTAGCGGTGCGGGAACAGGCCATTCAGGATGGTTTCGTCGAGCCGTTGGTATAGTTCCTGAAAGTGGCCAGTCTCGTATTGCCAATCGAATAGCAGTGGCTCTCCAGCAAACGTCAGTTGGGGCACGGGTTACAGCTCCTGGTCGAATCCAAATGATAGCGTGAGCGACATGCCCAGGTATTGGTGGTCGCCCCGCTTGGCGTACTGCGGCGGGGACCATCCGCGAGGAATTAGGCCGCGTTCGATTAGGTAGTGGTTCCCGTCTTCGTCCCTCGGAACCCATTGGTCCTTGTGCCCTTCGCAATACTGGTCATCCGAGACGAGTAGCGCGTTCAGGATGGGCAGCTTGAGCATCAGGAGGCCGCGAGTTCCGTGCATGAGGGCTTCCTGCGCCTTGGGCGGCGGGTCGAGCAGGACTCGCGTAATTGGCGTGACTATCAGCGTGGAGTATTCAGCCAGGGCGTTCGGGCCTGCGCCCATGTAGGTCGGCTCATCATAGCGAACACCGCCAAGGCAGATGGTGCAGATTGGCACTTGAGGTGGAAACTGGTCTGGGTATGGCACGTCGCAGACGAAGCAGCTGGATTGCGTGAATCCGTCCACCTTCATGTGGAGCCGGTCGCGGACCTGCTCTAACAACCACCATTCTCGACCGTAAATCGTCATGTCATGCTCTGCGTTAGCTTGCTAGGCTGTCGTCTTGCGTAGGTGTGTAGCTTACGGGGAGCAGTATATCTTTTTGCGCCAACGAAAGCAAGCGATTTAGCCATTCGTGAATCAGGCCATCCCTGGAGTTGGTGACGTTGATTTCTGCGTAGTCGCCTTCCTCGAATTCGTATGGGCCGGAAAACGCCGCAATGTATGGGCCTCCGCTGTAAAGTCGCGTCATGGGAGAAAGGCACAGTTCATCCATGAACAAGGATGTTCCTGCGCTAAGTGGCGTTGTGAGCTTGACTCGCAGGTAGACGGCTCGTGGCATGACGGTAGGGGTGTGAAACGCCCCATTGTTCGCTGCCGGGTATGTATCCAGGGTGGTCAGGTCCACCGTGAACTTGTTTTCCGCTCCCTGGTCGTCTTCGATAACGTCGCCCGATACGCCGTCAACCAGGGCGACTTCCAGCTCTCCTGCGGCTGGAACCACATCGACTGAGGCCCAGAGGTTCATTGCATAGCAGGTCTTTGCACTCAAGGTCACAGACGCCAGTAGCGCCGTGTTTTCTGCGCCATCGCCAACGAATTCAAGGCACCTTGCGCCACGAACCACGTAAGGGCTTCCCGCTATGGCCGTGACGATTGTGATGGTCGGTGTTCCGCCAGTCAGGTAGGACGTGTAGGTCAGGTCTGCTGGATTGGGGACGCCAACAAAAGACACGGAATGCGTCAGGTTGGGGCTCGTGCCTGTCGATGAGACAGTGACATTGCTCAGGTACGGCAGTTTGCGTAGCTCTGTCTGGACGGAACCGGAGGCTGCGTTGTAGGCTAGCAGGTCTGTCGTGTGCTGCCTCCCGAACTTGTCTGTGAACGTTAGGGTGTAGTATCCGCCAGTTGGTGTTCCGTTGACAGTGACAGTTTGGATTTCAACGGGAGTGACCTTAATGCTGGTTCCGAACGAGCCTTCTTCTGCAACCCATCCATTCGGAAGGTCGGTTTCAAGTGTTGACGAGGTTTCCAGGTCGCCTGCGGTGATGCGGTTATTTGACGACGCAGTGTTTGTGGAGACGTTTGCTGTGACACCGGAACCGCTTGGCCAATCTGGATGCAGCAACGCTTTTGCTGGCTCTGTGACAATGGACCATGTGGCAGTTCCAAATGTATTGGAATTGGAAACGGTTGCGCGAATGGTCTCTCCATAGGTGAATTCATTAGCCCTGCCGTCGCCTCGGGTAGCGCAGAATACAAATACTCCATCTCCATTATTGTCTCCATGCGATCCAGAGCTGCTTCCACCGCGGCCATAGGTAATGGCGTAGCTGATGGTCGTCGCCTGCACGGACTCGCCGTTCTCTTCCATTTGACGCACAAGCTCTTTCAGGGCTGTTGCAATGTTTTCGGTCGGCATTGGCACGTCGTCGTGTACCGTCTGCACGATCAGGTTCGAGATTGGCGTTCCGATTAGTGATGAAAGCGAGTCCCCTATCGACTTCAGAGATGAATCGAGAGTGCTTTCTAGTTGCCCAAGGACTGTCTGCCGAAAATCATGCTGCTCTGTGTCGAACTCATCCTGAAATGCTCTCAGGTTGGTTTCGAGGTCTGGGTGTACGGCGTCCATGAACTTATCAGCAACGTAGACGGCCTTGCCGATTCTCTCGAAGAGCGTATTAAATGCGATTGTCATATCTGGTTCCTAAGAACTTGGGGCTCCAAGGTTCTGTACGGGGTCTGCGAATGAGGCAGCCTGTATGGCAAGGCTGTCTCCGCCCAATAACGGAATGATCGACGCAGCGTTCCCGACGAGTATAGCTTCTTCTTGTGTGTATGGCCTGCTCATGTAATACCATAGCGTCATGTCTACTTGCCGTATTTCGTGTTTTCCGTCTGCCGTGAGCTGGACGGCGCTTGGCAGGAGTTTCGAGTGCTTCAGGATGAACTTCACGCCTGTCTGGTCATCTTTCCAGTGTTGCCTTTTTGGCATTTGCGGCCACTCGTCCACGCGACATGCGGAGATGGAGACCTCTCGAATAGACGTTGGGCAGTGAATGTGCGAAAACGCTACTGTATCCTCGCTGCCGCTTGGTGAGCACTGCTTTCCAAGTGGAAACGCTCTCCAGCCGGTGTCTTCGGTATACCTATTGGTTATCTTGTACCACATATACGGAGACCGAAGGTGGTCGGGGGTATATCTCGTACTGGAGCCTGGTAGGCCACTGGCTCCAGACGGCTCTTGCGGTTGCGATGTCTCAACTTGAGTCGGTTCGGGCTCATATTTTGTTGGAGGATAATTGAGCGATTGCACGCAGCAAGGAGTTTGTAGTGCGCATAGGAATAGGCCGACCGTGGTGGCCGTCGGGAGCCCAGGGTTTGTGGAAACCTCTTTGTCGTACTTCTTTTTTCTGGGGTTGTCGGCCCAGTCGCTGACATCTGGAGACAGAGGCAATCCGAGGTCAAACGATGGGCCGACGGAGGTGTTCCTCTCTGGAAGGTTAGTGGCAACCCACTCGGGGCCGACATATCGAATTCGCAGGTTTGCGCCAACTTCATTATCTCTTAGGCTCTCGTGCCAGACTTGAGACATGAGCAAGCAGCTTGTGTCGGTTATAAGTTCCTGGTAGTGGAGCTTGGCATCAATGATTCTCTGCACAAGCTGCAGGAGGTGCCTTTTGTCTACGTCTTTATCCCCTCTAACGCGGAAGTTAAGTTCGGCGTCAGCACATATCTCACCTTGCGGGATCGACACACTGTATGTACCATCCCAGTCAGTGGCTGGTGACGGTGCCTGCGCCCACTGCTCAACGTCAGTTACCGTGAAGTGGAAAAGCAACGGGTTTCTGTCCTCTGCCCATTCAATTGACGCCCGCCGAAATCCCGGCTGAAGCGGAGGAAGTGTCAATTGCCTTGCCAGCATGTGTGGATTTGCGACCAGACCTTCGTGTCTGCCGCTAACCCGAAACGTGCCCTGATATCTCCGAGTAGTCAGCCAACTGGAGCAGTCGATGTTTTCTGCGATCCAATATCGGAGGTTTACTACGTCACGGAGGTTGTAAGGATTTTCGCAGATTCGCGTCATAAAGCGGAACGTGAACCTGCACTTGGCAGTTGTTTGCCCATGAATTGCCAATACCTTTACGTCAGCCCACGGGCCATTGTCGATATCTGTATAGAACCCAATGGCTGGAGGCGTTGAATTGCACGCAGGGCCTTCTGTTCCAGTCGGGAATATGTCGTAGATTATGCTGCCACCAATGGACATGGTAAACCGCTTGCGTGGCAGTGACACTCTTTCAATGATGAACCGAATGCCAGGAGAGATGCTGCTTGAAGATCCCCATGACAGCGCGCTGACGCCATGCGCGGTCAATGGTGACGTGTGAACCATTGCGATAACTGAAACGGTTACACGAAGGCCAATGGGGTCTGTGCCTGTGGAGTCCCTTTCCACGGTGCAGTCGATGCCTTCGGTGAGGACGTTATACAGCGTGACGCCGTTGTATACGATGCTGGTTTCACATGTCATGGCGGTGGTGCCGCTGGTTTAAGCGGGCGTCTCCAGTTGTCTGCCCATCGCTTGTGCATGGCGTCTGTGTCTTTGCTTTCCTTGCCCATAAACCAATCTGCTACATCGGCGATTCTTTCCAGCCATCGCAAGGCGGGGATCAGGCCCTTAGAAAGCCCGCCATTAAGCGCCTTGTCGATTCTGACAAGGTTTGTCATGCCAATAGCGGCAAAGTTCACCAATGACGCCATATCATTGTAGATTTCATCCCTGAGCGGACGAAGCTCGTCGAGCAGATTTTGGTACGAGTCATTGAGCGCCCTAGTGTGTGGCGCAGTGGCTGTTGCTGACTCTTGTTCTCGCAGGTATGTCCGCCTTTCTCGCGTCCATGCTACCTCTTGTAGTGTTCCAGACCACTTTGCGAGATGATCTCGGCTGGACACTAGAGCTTCGGACCAGTCGAGGATCTTCTTTGGTAGGGTTGCGATCTCTACGGCAGCAGATACTACGCCTCCAACTACGGCACCTATAGCAGCCCCTGGCGGGCCACCAATCGCACCAATCGCAAAGCCAAGGCTTGCCCCCGACGTTATGCCTTGAGCAGTATTGCCAATGAGATTACCTGGCGTGGAGAGCATGTCTTGCATTACGGCATCAGCGCCACCCCTGTCTGCGGCAAACCCGGCAAAGGCCCCAGCGCCGCGTCGGCTGAGGTCGGAAAACATGCTTGCAGCCTGGGAGTAGGCGTAGTAGGAGATTGGGCGGTCTGTGGCAAGGCTGCCGGATTGCGATACGCTTCCAGCAGTAGTGCCGCCCCCAGTGGACGTGGAAGCACCGCCGATCTGTCCTATCCTCTGAAGTTCACCTCCATCTACCCAGACATGCAAGACTCCACTAGATGGCGATGCGCCGCCTGTGCCTGCAATTCGTCCACCGCCACTTGCCGCACCACCAATGGCGTGCCTGCGTGCGACTGGCCTGCGGCGACCTCGTGCAATTCGTCCACCGCCACTTGCCGCACCACCAATAGCTGCTTCGTCGTCGCCTTCGTCCCTGAATACACTTGGGATATGTGATTGCGATCGCATTCCCTGCATGGTGCTCCGAGGGAACCCCCTTACCCATCTTGCGGCCTTTTCCACTCCAGAAAGAGCGCTAGCCATGACCGTGGTTTCTTGGTCTTCGCCAAGCTCTTCTGGGGTAAGTCCTTGAATTACGGCATTGAGATGCCCAGTCACGTCGCCGCCAGCAGGTCCAGTTACGGCAGATTGTCCGCCTTCATAGGAGAGAATGTCTCGCATTTGCTGCTTAATGCGATCAGATTCTCCCTTGGCCCTCGTGCGAATGAATTCTTGGGCTTCAGTGTCGCGAGCGATTTCGCGACTTCGCTGAAGTGCGATTTGCAGCTCGCTGTATCTGTCAAATTCTTCAGCTGTTGCTTCGCGAGCTGGTCCTTGCGGGGTTTGTATCGCAGAGACAGAGCCAGATCCGGTTGGTATTGGGCGCGAGGCAGTGATTGGTTCGGAGTATCTCTTTTCCCATTTTCCGGTTGCTTGCCTTGGCTCTCCTTCAGTCTGGCCTAGCGATGGAACGTCTTGCCGTTCGTCTGTGAGCGTGAGCTTCTTGCCTGCTTCAGAAAACGCCTCTCTCGGGTCTCGCGTGGCGTAATCCGATTGAAGGTTTTTCCACTGAAGTATTGATGCAGCGATAGCCTCCACTGACCCCGTTAGGGCCTGTCCGCTAGCAATGTCTTCATTTTCGGCCATCGCATCACCTTGCCATGTGGCTCATCTTGGACGCTTCCCTTTGGAACTGGTCCATGTCGTAATTGTACTGGGCCTCGTCGGGACTGCGAGCCATTGCGTCAAACCATGACTTGTCTAGGCTTCCGCTGATGGCGCTGGAGAAGGCTTGAAGGGTGTAGTATGCCCTTCGTTTGGCAATTCGCTCGGCGTGGATGACGAGTCCAAATCTTTCTTCGTGGCTGAGGGGCTCCCAGGGGGCTGTTGTTGCAAGAGACGAAAAGGAATCGGCAATTGGCCGCGTTTTTTTTTGAGATCAAAGAGGTAGTCAAACCAAGAGTTCAAGATCGGGCAGAACTCAAGGTCTGTCATGCCGCTTTCGTCGTCTTCATTGAACTCCTGGATACCGAACCACTTCCGGGCGATGGGCAAAAGCTCCCTGACTGCCTCAAGTTCGTTTTCGGCCATGCGGTCCAGCAGTCGCCCTAGGTCAATGTCCTCTTCGGACCACATGGCAAACCAGACCTTCATCGGGTCGATTGCTCGCTGCCTTTGTCCGTCGTGGAATCGAAAAATATCCCGCTCAGTCTGTTGCGGTTCAGGCGTCCGTTCTTGGGTTGTTTCCGCCATTTGAGGTCTCCAGTAGGTCTAGGAACAAGGGTCGTCTTTTTCTTCGTAGAACACCAATACCTTCTCGCACGGGTCGCTGACATGGCACTCAAAAACAAGTGCAAAGGACTGGTGGCGAGTGCCCACAGAAAACTGCCTGCCGTTTCGCAAGAACGCTCTCTGATACTTGAGTGAGTAGGTCTTATTGATTAACCACAGCTCGCACATGCAGCGGTCTTGTCGCATGTACAGGCCAGTGTTCGGCATAATTCCTGGCGACACTCTTTCACTTGGGAGGGTTTGCTTGTTGACATTCAGCGTTGAAATCAGGCGAAGATTGGTCTCGTTGAAGCGGTTGAGTAGGCATGTAACGATAGCGATAGATCCAAGGTACGATATGTCGCATGGAGGGCCTTCCATGCCGCCATAGGCATCGCTCTTGACTTCATGCCAGAATGGTCGCTCATGGATCTGGATGCGATCTTCGGAGTAGCCTAAGTCGAGTTCGTAAGTCTCCCATATCGTGTTTCGGCACCGAACCAGCGTTGGCCCGGTGGCAAAGTGTGGAAAGTCGTGCGGTATGGTTCCGGCGAATGGCATCAGGTGGCGCTTTCTTTGCTGCCGAGTCGGCGGAAATTAAGAGCATGGATTGTCTGCGGCAGTTTCAACCCAGAGTTCCATGTCGCACGGGTCGTCGATGTGGCACTCGAATACGAGGGCAACCTGCTGGTGCCTTGTGCCGAGATTAAACTTCCTGCCATGCCTCAGCAATGCGTTTGCGAACGTGAGTGTCGCAGTCTTGTTGGACAGGACAAGGGGTTCAAATAGCCCGTCCTGACGAGCGAAAACCCCCATCATTCCCGCAAGATTTCCGATGCTTGCTGGGCCACCAAGATTGGGCGCAATGATCGCTAGACTCTCCATGTTGGACGGCGAGAACCTGTTGATGTTCGCCTGGACAAAGACGACCTCCCCGAGTAACTGAATGTCCGATGGGACGCCAGTCATGCCGCCAAAGGCGTCGTTTCGGATGTCTTCCCATTGCGGGCGCTCGTCAATCATCACCCGGTCTTCGGCATAGCCGATATCCAGGTTCGCAAAACTCACAAGGGTGGCACCAACGCTAACATGCTGAAAGGTCGCTGTGATTCCGCTAAACGGCATATCTTATCCTCCTGCGGCCCGATCAAGTGGGAGGCGACCAACCCTATTGGGAAAGTGGCGGACCATTTGCTCGGGCAGAAGGTTCAAGTTTGTGTAGTCCACGACTGTTGGTGCGGTAGTGACTGGATTGGCTGCATTGGCCGCACTGTTGTCGGAAAGATTGAAGATGTTCTTCCCGCTTCGTAGGTCGTCCAGGTGCATTCTCGCCAATTCCATGTATGCCTTGGATTGCTCCAGGTGAACGCCCGGCCGACGCTCGTACAGGTCGGCCATGACGATCGTGCAGACGATTTTCTTGAGCAGGGCAAGGGAGTTTCCTGTCAAAGACGCCAGGGTCTCTGGAAGGTATCTCTTGCCCGACAGCATGGCCGATTCAACTTGACCCGAGGCGTCTTCCAAAAGCGTTTCCAGCACTTCACTGTCAAGCAATTCGGCTTCCGTCAATGGGTTGTCGTCGTCACTTACTAATTCACCGATAAGCCGACGATCCCGACGAAGGATCAAGTCGGCTACGGTTGCATAAGCGGCCATGCTTCACCTACTAGGAGCTGCTGCTGGCTTCGGTAACACCGCGGAACCAGAAACCGCTCACGGGCGCGGTCATAATCGGGTCGAAGAAATCGACAACCCTGTGGTCCCACCTTCGGTTATCCACGTCCTGCTTGGTTTCAACCGTCATTTCCTCCTTGAAGAAGATGGTGACGGTCGAGAAGGACGGGCCACCGCCAGCCACGGCTTCGATCCCACCGGGGCGCGACATCAGGAACACGTCGCCGTCGGCCATCACGAAGTCGTCCACGGTCGTGGTTGCACCACGCTCGCTGGTAACGCGAACGGTCTCTTCCAAGAGCACGGGGATTCCGTACAGATTGGATGGCAGGCCGAACATGCCCATGCCCCACTTCGATCCCTCGATGATGTCTGGGGCGCTGGGCTGTTGCTTCACGTACTCGACGATCTCTTGCGACAGGGCGATCTTGCTGGCCGTCACGGGGGACATGACCAGTTGCAGGTCCGAGAACCGAACCATGCCACGGGTGGCCTTCAAGATCGTGCGGACGCCGTACTGCAGGGATCGCTTGATGTCCAAAAGGGCACTGGTGGACGCTTCCCACGTATACGCGCCGTTGCCTACGATGTCCGAGGCCCAAGCGACGTGATTCGCGTCCCAGTTGCCCGTCGTGGTCAACTGTTGGATCAGCTTCGTGGTGCGAGCGGTCATGGCCTTCTGGGCGTTGAACATCTTGTGGATGCCCTCGATGTCCCAGTCAGCTTCTTCCATCGCCACTTGCCCAAGCTGCATCGGGTAGGCGTACCTGGTGCAGCGATAGGACTCGTAGCGGAACTCTTCCGTATGGGTCCGCTTGGGGGCGTCGCCGCCGTCGGGCCACACGTAGTCGTTCAGGTTGGCGTCCAGGATGCGGGCGCACTCGTCGGCCTTGATGCGCAAGAACAGGCCCGTCGATTTCGTGACGGGTCGGTACTGGGCGTACTTGGCCAGGGCGAACCGCGACGGATCACGACTGAACGTGATAATCAAGTTGCCGGTAGCGTCCGGGTTCTGCACATAGGTGTTGTATGCACCTGGCAGGTTGAAGGTGCCGGTCTGAAGAGGCATGTGTTTTTCTCCTTGCTTGTGACATGCTTTTCCGCTGTTAGGTTACGGCACGTCGCGGTGTTGGATTGGGTTAGGCGTTCTTCTGGTAGTTCACGACTTGGATCTGCGCCAGGCTGCCGCTGTCGCAGCCCTTCTGGACGATGCCGCCGACATAGCTGCCAGCCGTGGCGGTGATGGCAACGCCGTTGGTCGATCCCATGACTTCCTCGCCGTCGGTGAGGGCTTCACCAGCCTCGACTTCGCAGGTGTCGCCAAGGCCGTGTACGCGGACGGGTTCACCTTCCAGGGCGGCGTAGATGGTCGAGACCGATGGGATCGGCGCTTCGCGACCACCGTTGTGAGTGACGCCAACGATAGGGGCGGCACCGTCATCAGCCATCGAGACGGCGTTGCCTTCGCTGGTGTCGCGCTTCACGAATCGGGCGGGATACAGGTTTTCAGCCGCCACATAGTTCGGATTCAACAGAGGCATTTGTTCTTCTCCTTATGGGGGAAAACACCTGACGACTGGTTCGTCTTGGTTAGGACTTGGCAAGTTGCTCGCGGGCCAATTGCCTCGCGGTTTCATAGTCGATCTCTTCGCCCTTGCTGCGCTTCTGCGTGGCGATCTTGACGGCAAGCTGATTGACCTGCTGGCTCATCGCGTACTTCTCGGGCGATGTTTCTTCGTGTCTCGGCGCGTCGCCGGACGGGATATACACGCTGGCGTTCTGGGCCTTCTGCGCGTACCGCTCCACGTCGGCGATATGCTTGTCGAACTCCTGGCTCGACATATTGGCCTTCTCGCTGTACAAGCAGCGTTCGGCCTCTTCGTCCACGTCCACGAAGTTCGGGAACCGCTTGGCCAAGTCGCTGATGCGAGCGCGGCGGGCGTGGTTGGCATTGGTCTTTTCGAGCGATGCGATGCGATTGTGCATGGCGCTCATGTCCTTCAACGCTTCCTGATGGGATCGCTGAAGTTGGGTGTACCGTTCGACAACGGCATCGTTGGTCTTCTTCATGGAACGTCTCTCCGGTAAGGGTGCTTCCTCGCCTTCGGGCGGGGGGCCAGGAGGCATTCCAGCGGGTACGCCCCCACCGGGCGGGCCTTCTTCTGGCGCTGCTTCGGGTTCGGGCTCGTCGCCAAGCAGGTCGTCGAGATCGGACAGGTCTTCGTCGCCACCTTCGAGGTCGTCGCCGAGGTCGCCGCCGAGGTCACCGCCACCTTGCAGGGAGTCGATCAGGGCTTCGGGGGTCTCAAAGGTGTCAACAAGTGCGGTCAAGAATTGGAATTGCGGCGTTTCCGAGATGGCGGCCACAATCTGCTGGAGGTCTTCGGGTGCCAGCCTGGGCATTGGATCGGCTCCTTGTTCTTGGGGTTGTGCCGCTTCGGCGGCGTAGGTGGACTTGGTTTTGGATTTGCTTGGCGGTTTGGACCCGCCCATCGACTGAACGAACGTATTGCCTGCCGCTGGCGCAGTGTATCCACCGCCAGAAAACGTGTATCGCTCGACCGTCGCATCCTGGTGAGAAAACGTACTGAACCGCTGAGGCAGGGGCAGGCGAGGTGCTTCAGCGCCGATAGCCGCAATGGGATCGAAGTGCGCTCGGCCATCTTTGAACGACCAGAGTTCAACCGAGCGGCGGGGTCGCTTGCGAAGAATGGGAGCTGCTTCCTTGAGTTGATACTCGTCCTGAAAGATAGCCCAGCGAGGATTTTTTCGACCAATAAGGCCAAGCCGGTAGTTGCCAGCGTACCCAACGATATCTGGGTCTCTTGGGTTCGGGTCGTCTGGATTGGACGTGTGGCCGTCTGAGATCGCAGGAAACGCGCCTACGTCGGAGATCCGCTCATTGTTTCCGCGAACGATCTTGGCAAGCTCTTTCAGGTCATACTTGCGATGATCGCCGTTGGCTGTCGTGGTTTCGTGCTCGGCAAACACGCAGACGCCTGGGACGTGTTGGTACTTGTCGGGCGAGAACTTCTTCAGGGCAACCTTTTCTTCGTCGGTCGGGCCGCGATAGCGACTCCACGTCGCCCAGACGGTGTCATTGAAGTCGTCTGGGTCCATCTTGCCCTTGGCGACCCGTGCGCAACGAACGGTGTATCGTTCAAGCGTTTCGTCTGGCTCGGGTGCTGGAAATTGCGTTGCGTCCATTGAGGTCAATCGTTACTGCGGGACGGGGATGCGTCCCTTTACCTTAAACCTCTCCGTAAACCCGACACCATCGTGCTCGTGAGTGACATGGGAGTGCTGGATTCGTCCTGCAATCACGCCGATGCTCATGTTGGCGTCCATGTACATCTCGTGGTTGTCATCGAGTCGATCAAGGATGCCCTGCTTGAACAAGCGATACCGCTGGTCAAGTAGTGACTCATTTGCAGCTCGATGTGGAGAAGTTCTGCTATTCATTGCCCTAAGTATCTTGACCGGCTGCATTAGCGTCAATACAGAACAAACTGGTTATGAAATAAATTTCCTTGCTGTCCCCCGTTGGTGGCGTCTCTTTCCATAGTAGGCCATGTGGACTGCGGAGTAGAGATCGAGGGTGGCGTCGCGGGCTTTTCGGAGAGACAGTTTTGTGGACGACGGCTGACTTTGGCTCGCGGACTGCGACAGGAACTTTTCCTGCTGTGCAATCTCGCTTTCTGCGTCTATTATGCGACCCTGGAGATATAGCTGAGTAGATGGATTTCTTTCCGCAGCGAATTTCCTCTGTAGCTTTTCAAGGTCAGCCTTGTTTGCTTCAAGTTTTGTTTTGATATTGGCAATCAGCTCATCTTGCGTCACTGTTGGCGTAGGAGGGTTTTGTTCAGGTTCTGGCTCGTCAAACATTCTGCGTTGCTGTGGCGCGGGGCTTGCTGTTGGTGAAGGTGATGTGGCCGATTGCGGGCCTGCTTGTTGTTCCTTTGCTTGTGCGCCAGTTGGCGAAGGCGATTGAGCCTGCTCTGATTGCTGACTATCTGCTAAGCCAACACCGCGAGACATCGCCTCTTGGTCTCTTTGCTTTTTCCTAGCCTCAGCCGCTACTCTAGCTTCTTGGGCTTCAAGAATTTGGTCGAGCCAAGACCCTTCGTGTGGGCCAATGAACGACGATGATTTAGCTGCCCTTTGTCGCCTGTCTTCCAGTTCTGCGAACTTACGGTCTTCTGGCATTGCCATAAATTCGTCAAAATTAAACCCAACCTTTTCCACTGCCTCCTTAAAGTCGTCTTGTTCTTGCTTTGTGAACTCCTTCCCTTGCGAGTTCTTTTCTAGCGCGTACTTAATGTCCTCGACTTGAACCCAAAGCGGGTCGTCTCGTTGTCGCACCTTTGCGACCGCGGCAATGGTGACGAACAGACTTCTGATGTCTTTTGCTCTGAACGTACCGGACTCGTCTGACTTCGCTTCATATAGCATCCCAACCAGGGACTTCGCCATTTCGTCAACCTTCTTTTCATCCTTGTCTCCGAAAAGGCTTTGGGATCGCGAGTCTTCCTCAAATTGCTTTCGATTTGCTATATCTGATCGCTTGGCAATGTACGAAAACGCCCTTTCAAGTGGACGCCGAATGGGAGAGCCGATTTGCAGCAATTGCGGAACACACGTCCCTATTGCGCTCTTGAGGCTGCGCATTCCGGGCCGCTCGCCGAGTTCAAGGGTATCGACATCAATGAAGCGGCTTACGATGCCATCTTCAATTTGATTGATTGCGTACTCAGTGAACTGCTTTGTTTTTGGGTCGTACCACTTATTCATCTGCTGCCGCGGAATGCCCTCAATGACTGCTTTACGCAACGCACTGTTCGGGTTTTTCAGTAAGGCTGGCAGTGATATGTCGGATTTCTGAGACTGCATTTTGTCACCAAGCCACGTCAGCATTGGCTTAGTGAAAATGATATTCCCCATTTGTGCGGCACTTCGTGTGTTTGTCTCTTCGTGTGTAGTGGAGATATTTCCGAGTGACGCCAGCCTTTTGAATTCCTCTGTGCCAGAGGGAATGCCTGGGATAATCCTAAAAAGTCCTGGATAGTCCATCTTAGCAACGTCTTCTGGAGTTTGCGTCCCAGCGATCCTTGGATTTCTTGCAGCCTCGATCACTGCTTTTCTGATCCAGTCATACTCGCCTCTGGCTAATGCTTCGTACATTGTGAGAAGCCGACTGCTACCATTGCTCACTTGCAATTTTTGGTCTTCTAGGGTTGGCGGGCCGTCTGACGGCACAGGCGTGAGATTGGTAAAAAAATCACCGACTTTATCGTTTGCAGCGTCGTGTACCTTACGCTCGTTTTCACTGCCTCTTTCGTAACTGCGGGGCTGTTCTGACTTATCCGTTCTTTCAGGATTAGGCACGTACCTCCCATCGGGGGTTCTGATGTGCGATCCTATTACTTTTCGGATGTCGATAAATGCGTAATAGGCGGGAATCCTTTGTCTGGTTTTGATGTCGAAGACAAAAGTGTCAGCACCTCGCTTTATGTGCTTCATGGCGTCTTCGGACGGAGGGATAGGATGGAGTTTGATAAAGGACTCTGGCGGCTTTTCTGCCTCGTCAGTTGGCTTGCTGCCACGTCTTTTTCCTGGGACGATTTTCCCGCTTGCGACATCTTCCTCGTATTGTCGCCTGCGCTTTGCTGACAGGTTTGCGGCAATTCGCTTGTTCTCGCGGGTTTCGTCCTCTATTTTCTGTTGTTCTGGTGTAAGCTGTGATGACCTCTTTGTGGTGGCGGCAGAGGTAGGCGGACGCCTTGGGGCCATCTCCCTTGGGTCTGGATATGGCCCTTGGGTTGGGTCTCTGAGCCACTCGCTAAACCTGGCTTCTTGCGACTGTATACGAGACAGTTCATCAATGTCTTTTTTGCTCAGCGGCTGTTGGGTGCGTTGCACTACAGGCTGTGGTGTTGGTGAAGATTGAGTCGTGGCGCGTGGTGGCGGTGAAGCGGCCTTGCGCGATGCCCGCTCTTCGGCAGATGTTTGCGGCCTTGGCACGTCTGGAAGGTCGTCTCCACCGATTTCGGGTGGCGGTTCAGGTGGCGGTGGGGCCTGTTGCTTTTCTGGGAGGCCGATCATGGACCGCCAGCCATATTTATCAAGACCTGCGCGGTAACGAGCGGGCCTGCCTTGCTGCTGGAACCTTTCCAGACCCTTTTGAGTGAAGGTGTAGAACCGATACTCGCCAGCCTGCTGCTTGCCTGTCCCTGTTGGCGGAACGACCACCTTGAGGACGAGTCCCTTGCGGTCTGCGGCTGCCTTGACTCGCTTGAGAGTCTCAATGTCGGCCATGCCTGTGTGGACCGCCCAGCGTTCTCCAGTGTTTCGCGGCTGCTTGGGTGGCGAAGGGAACCTGCTCGGTTGCAGCGGGATTGACGACAGGGTTTCTTCGTATGTTGGGGTGCTTTCTCCAGGAATCTCAATCCCGGCCGCGTCAGTTACAAACCCGTACTTGTCTGGTTCGTCTTGTCGCGTGAACAGCATGGGACCAGATGGCCCTTTGCTCTTCGTTGGCTTCTTTTTGGTCTGCAGGGGTGCGGTTGGTGGAGTTTCCCAGGGTTGCTTGGGCTGTGCTTGAGGTGCAGCCTGCGACGATCCCTCTGGCTTGGCTGTAGTAGGGCTCTCTGTTTCGGATTCAATCTTGAATCGGCCAAGCGGAGAGAAGGCGCTCTTGGTTCGACTGAGCAAGTTTTCTCGCTTGGCATAGAGCTGGTGCATCTTTACGATGTCGTTGTAGTCCATTGCGATCGGGGTGTCGGTGTGCTCGAACCATCTTTCGAGCGACGGGCGACCGCTCTTTGGGTCTATTCCAGACTCGTCCCACATCGTGTCGATAGCCTTCTCGACTGACCGGAGTTCCTTCATGTCATTAGCAACCTCAACGGCGTGATGCGGAATAGTATGAGAGGCAATTTCTCGCTCTCGCTCTGCGATCTGTCGTTGAATATCGTCTATCTCTCGCTTTTGCTGTTGCGTTGGCTTCTTTGATTTATGCCTCTTAGTTGTTCCAATTCGGTAGCCGACCTGCCTTAACTGTTCTTCCAGTTCTTGAATCCGTTGGTCAACTGCCTGTCGCTGGTCCCACGACTTTTTTGTCGGGTGGTGTTCGATTTGCGAGGTGTCTCCAGCAGCGTCTATCGGGCGAACGTTCTGTTTCGTAACGCCTTGACTTTTCATAGCCAGTAGCTTTTGATTCCTCTTGGCGGACTGCATGCCATTGATGTAGTCTGCTGTGAGAGTCACAAATTTCTTTGCCGATGGAACGCCCCTTGGAACGCCCTCGCCGCCAGCGACTTCGGTGCGAAGCCATTCAGGCAGCGATTGGTACAGTCGCTTTTCTGCATTTCGCAGCTGCTTCATTAAGTGCGTTGTGCTGGTGCCGCCAAGGGCCAGTTCCAGCGTGGAGTGCTGGGGGTCATCTCGGATAGTCTTTTCCATCTTTTCGAGCGATGCACCGGATTTGTCTCCACCGAAAAGACCAAAGTGCATCCTCAGGAGTTCTTGGTCGGTTTCCGATAGCTTAGAAAAGCCTTCATGGACTCCCTCGATTCGCTTTTTTCTTGCCTTGGACACCGGGCTTTCTGGCAGTGACTCTTCGGTCCACGATGGGTCTGGCAGTGGGATGGTCATGCCGTGCTGTGGAAGTTCGTCGCTCAGCGCCTTCATGCTGGACTGCAATCCAGACAGGGAAGCCTGCATTTGTTCAAGAGACTTGGGGTCGGTGGCTGATTGGGCTTTTTTGGAGAGCCCTTGCAGCTCTCGATGGATTCTGGCCCAAGTTTCGTCCACGCTTTGCTGCAGCGACTTGGAGTACCTGTCGATGTCGTTGTTGGCCTTGGAAAGGACCGTAATACGGTCTTTGAGTGATTGATCTAGTGTTGATAGGTTGATTCGGTCCTTGAATTTTGTAGGCTGCGACTCCTTGATCTTCTCCAATTCGCCACGCACCTGATTTACGGCGTGTTTGATGATGGCCTTACGGTTGGTCGTGTGCCTAAGCTCAGTCAGTAGCCGGTCTACCAGCTCAGGCGTTGTGGCGGTGTCTTCCCAGCGTGCTTCGGACAGATGGCGACCACCCTCCGTATCGTCGTAGTTCTCGTCGAATTGCTGGATGATGGCGCGACCCCGACGCTTCTTTGGTTGTTGCTCACCTTTCTCACCAGTGAGTTCTCGTTCATGCTGCTCGCGGATGTCGTTTGCAGCGTCTTCTGTCAGGCCCTGAACGAAGTTCTTCCTGTCCCTCCAGAACCTGCCCTTAATCGCTTTCTCTGCCGTCTTAATGAACGTCTGGATTCCCGCCTGTGTCGGGTTGTATGTTTTCTCTGGATCGTAGCCTTTCTTTCCCTTGGTCCAGCGATTGAGCGCGTCCCAGACATACGTTCGGTAGTATTGGACAAGATCGTCGTGGAAGTCTTGGCGAGTCTTCTTTCTGTCGGTGCTGGCCCTCCAGTGGAAGTGCTTGTCCAAGTCCTCGATGGTTTGGTCAGCGGCTGCGTTATGCTTCTTGAGCAATTCATCTCGTTCTTGAGATAGCGACTGGATTTGGTTGGCTGCGGCTACTTGCTCTGGACCCGACATTTGCCTTGCTTGGGCCTGAAGGCTGTCGATCTGCTGCTGTTTCTGGTAGACCTGCTTCCCCGTGCTGACAGCAAGGGCGGCGAGCTGGTTTGTTCCCTCCCATGTCAAGGGCCTTTGCTGTGCTGTGCTAAGAGGTCTCGCGCCTTTCTTTACTGCCTCTTCCTCGCGTGGCGGCGCAGGCCAAGACAGGAACATTGTCGGATCGGCAATTGGAATGCCGCCGATCATCGGAATACCACGCGCCGTCGTCTGCCTGGACTTGCCTCTGGCTGCGTACTGGTCTGGGAGCGACATCTTGACGGGTGATGGAAGCGGCGTGATGCTGGGCAGCTTCCCAGGGCCTGTGAATTGGCCTGGGTTGAGCGATCCCTTGGCTCCCCTTGGCTGCCCGTCCGTCGGCAGCGCCTGCATCTTTATTGGCTTAGTGAGCGCAGGGATACTGACTCCGTTCAGGATAGACTGGTTGTCGATGTGTGGGCCAGATTGCTGGCCGCCGTATCTTTCAACGGTTCCGTAGTAATTGGCGCAGAATCTGCGCAGGAGCGAGTCGCGGGCGCGAAGGGCCGTGTATCGCTCAAGGGTGGCGTCGATGAGCCGTCTGGCAGCGTTGCTGAACGGTTGGTGCCTTGGCTGGGAAAGTCGGCTGCGCTGCTCGGCAAGTCGTCTGTACGAGGCTGTGTGGGCTGCGATTTGTGACTCAAGCTGCTTTCGCTGTGGGTTTTGTTTGGACGTTCTTGCGAGCTTGCGATTGAGGTCTCGTAGTCGTTTTCGCACCGAAAGGATTGCGTCCGAAACTCGACTGAACTGATCTGTCTCGATTTGCGGCTCTGGCTTCCTGGACATGGACGGGATTGCCTCCAGTCCTTCCAGTCCGCGGCGAATGTTCTGCTTGGGCGGTGGCGGGTTTTCTGCTGGGCCGCCGATACGAGGTTCGGTCGTCGTGGCGGCTTGCTTCCTGGCTCGAACGGCTGCGTCTCTTGCCGTGGTGAGGTTTTTCAGCCTGTCCAGGAGCGAGTCGAGTCGCGGGGATGGCGTGGCCTCCTGCTCTTCTGGCGACAAGCTGTCGAATTTATTCTGAAGCGGTTTGATTCTTTTTCGGACTGACTGGATCGCGCGACCTATCTTATTCAGCCTTACGTCACCAGCTGACATGCGAGGTGATTGCCCGTGTTTCGGATCAACCATCGCGAGCTGCGGTTGTGGGCGTTTCTTTATCTCGCCTTCGCGCAACTGGATGGCCTGAACTCGCATCTTGTCGAGTTCCTTGGATGCCTTGTCGATCTTTTGTGATGTGACCTCAAGCTGCTCGCCGGTCTGGCCCTTAGCCAGTTCCTCTAGGGACTTGAGCTCCTTTTCTCGCGACCGGATTTCCTGCCTGAGTTTGGAAGGGTCTTCGGTGACTTGTGACTTGGCCTTTGGTTTAGACTTGGACGCCTTGGTGATGACGATTTGTACGGGAGTGGACTCAGTTTTTCCAACCTTGATTTCGCCCCTTTCCCGGAGGGACTTGATCGCCTTGAGAATGTCTTTTGGCAGCGGTTTGTCGGCTGGAAGCCCAAGCGACTTCTTGAGAACATCTTCAATGAGCGGCTTGCCATGCCCCTTGACCTGCGACAAGACGCGGCTTGCCATTGACTTGGCGGTCTCGCGGCCTGGCGCACCGCCTTGCGTTTGGTTTCGAGTCGCGGTCCTTCCGATCATTGCCCTGACTGGAGCAAACTCATTCGAGTGCGCGATTCCCTGGAGCGTCTCAAATGACGCTGGTTCCATTTTGACTTGCACATGCCCGAAGGTCTGAGTTGGCGCAGATTGCTCCCCCTGCGTCTCGATCGCCATTTCAGGGTTCGTGACAACGCCCTCTTCGATGTTGAAGTAGCGGCCGTAGTTTGGGTCACTGATTACCGAGACCCGAAACAGCTTTCCGTTGTGGATGATATGTCGCGTGTCAACCAACTCTCGTCCTTCAGGAAGGTCGATAGTTGGGTTTTCGACATGGAACTTGTGCGTTTCGCCCTCGAATTTCTCCATCCCGTGTTCACTGAGTGGATGAGATGCTTTTGTGCTAAACCCGAGGGCTTTTTGCATCTGCCTAGATGCTGCCATCGCGGGTTTTTCTTGGGATGCTTGAGGTGGATTCGCTACCGTCTCGCTAGCAACTGGTGCAGGCGGTTGCATCGCTGGCTGTTCTTCAGCAGCCCCTTTGCCAAACAGATCCTGCTGCCCTGCTGTTGGTTTGATCGTGTTCCTGCGCTTAGGGAGGCCGAATCCCTTCGCGTATCGCTCTACGTTGGCATCTTGGCCGTAGTAGGCCAGCATGGCGTCTGCGTCGAATGTCGTGGTGTACTTCTCGGTGATGTCGTAGCTTGGGTCTCCTAGGTTAGAATAGTCGTCAAATAGCGACTTTTGCCGCGTTGGGGCCGGGTCAATTCCAATCGCGCCTCCAATTGCTTCTTCCTTGGTGTTGAAGTTCCTGTGCCCCGTTTGTCCAGAGTCGTCAAATCTCGACAATTGCCATTGCCCTTGCGATGTTTCGCGAGTAGATGGACTGACGATGAAGAAGGCTTTAGACCCAGGTTTTCCCAGTTTGATGGCGCGTGCATTTCCAGCTTTCTCAAGCAGCAGTGCGAGCCGGTCGTGTGGTTCGCCTGCATGCTTAGCCTGCGCCGAATACTGGCTTTCCCCCGCATGTTCCGTGGCAAGGGTTTCCTGGAGCGGGTCTGCTTCGCGGTCGAATTCTTGCTCCAGGAGTTCGTCTTCGGGCTCTTCGATTGCAGGTGGCGCAGACGGTTCGACAGCAGGAATCGGGGCCTTGCCTCTTGGCTGCAGCTTGGTCGCCGTGATGCTGTCTGGGTCTTTTGACAACTCGCGAATATGGGACAGTAGCCTCCCGATGTTCCTGGGCTTACGAAGGTTGAACTTCCCTCTGACTCGTGAAAAGTTCTGTTCTAGGATGTCATTGGAAAGCTCGTCGCTGTTTGCGCCGTAGTCCCAGGTGTCTCCATTCGGCATCCGCACGCGCAGCCATAGCCTTTCCCCTGGAGGCGAATGGGCCACGATTACAGGCTTTGCCTCTTGGCCTCGGGCCTTGTATCGCTCTGGCCCGCCGTAGTAGGAATTAAACACGGCGGCGTACATGTCGTGCGCAGTTGTCATGGTATTGAATTCCCTGCTGAGGGGTTGTCGTTATTTACAGGCGGTGGCGCAGTTTTTCTCGGGCAGCTTACCCTTCTTACCTCTCGGTCGCTTCCACCGCTTGGCCTTGGCCTTGGCGTTTGGGATGGCGTAGGGAGCTGGCTCACCTGTTCCTGTAACCTGGGCGTCACCGAGGGCGTATTGGATTCCGCTTCCAGGTACGCTGTCCAAACCCAGTGATTCGAGGGGATTACTGTCTGGGTGCTCGGTATGAGCCATCATTCTGCGGTATCTGTTCAACCGCTTATTTCTGTTCCACCATTCCAAAAACGCCTTGGGATCTTTCTTTTTGTCGGGGCGATCTCTGTCTAGTGACAACCATGCCTGGTCGTGATTCATGTGCTGCGGGGCGATTTCACCAAGCGACTCCTGTATGTCGCCGGGTTGTAAAATGCCTGTCATGCCAGGGTAAGGCGTTTCACCAGTATACACCTTTTCCGGCGCAGATATGGTTTCGGGGTCTATGTCGTGAAACAGTCCCTTTTGTCCCTTGCTACTTCGGGGCTGTTTGATTGGCTGCGGCGCGTCTGTGCTGGACGGACCCTCCAGCGATTCAGGCGGGTGCGGCATTTCTGCGGCGTACTGGTCCACGTCGCCTGCGTTGCATACCGAGTACAGTTCAGGCGACATTCCGTAATACGCCCGCGCCACGTCGTGAAATAGATCGGATTTCATCGGAGAAATTCCTTATTTAGAAGGGTGGTAGTATGAGTTATACAATGCGGTGGCGAAGTTGTGAATCAGTGAGTTACGAGAAGGTTCGCCCGTGCTTCTCGAAGGTCTCTCGGGTTGTGTTTCAGCCTGGTCCTGGCCCCCCGTCGCTGCTTGATCCTGTACTTGACTCGCTTCGGAACCTTCTTGTTCGGCTGAATCACGTTGAATCTCCTGCTCTTGGGTTCGGAACTTTTCTGCACGGTGAAACTGCAACCACTTCTTAAACGGCAGCGGGTCCGTTCCTCCGACTCGGACGAATGCTGCGTACTTTTTGTAGGCCCGCTTTTCGCCGGGCGTAGCGGGACGCTTGGCGGCCTGCGCCAGGGCCACGCTCTTGTGCTTGGGGATGAAACGCTTGGTGTCATTGTCGCGGGGATGTAAGTCGTCGAAGTCGTACTTGGCGGCGTACTTACTGACCTGTTCGTCAGCTGTTCGGTGCATTTGGCTATACGTCTCGTAATCAGATCCGACATCCTTGCCTATGCGAGCAGCGTTTTTGTCGAATATCAACATCTGCCACGGGTGCGATGATTCGCTTTGTTTGTCGTGAATCCCGTGATATCCAAGTTTTTGAAGTCGCGCGTTCAGTACGTCTGCACCACCAACGTGATCGGCAAGGTCGTGATAGAAGTCCCAACTGTTTGTTTTTCCCGTCGTAAGGAACCCGTATCGAAGGTGTGGATGCGATCCTTCCTGACCCTGGGGGAGAACGGCGTCTATGATATTACGCAAATCAGGCTCAGGAATTCCCTCTCTTCTGCTTATCGGCAGCATTTTACCGCGAAAAAAGACTGGACGAACCGTTGGGATTGTTCCATCGCCTTCATATTTTGCGTAGCCAGTAGCTGCCTTGCGATTGGTAGCGTATAGACCTTTCCCGAGATAAGTTGACCATCTCTTTTGTCGAGATTCCTCTCGATCTAATTGATCTGGAGGTGAGAAGTCGTAATTAGAATGCTTTCCTGACGATCCAACGTATCCAACGTGATTCCAACCGCCCTCGTCCTTATCGACAATTGCTTGCTCGATTGCCGGATCTGCCAGCGACGGCGAATTATCCATTTCGCCAGGACCATATTCGGCGGCGTACTTACTGACCTGTTCGGCGATGCGTTTCTTCGTGTCCCCGGTTTCCAGCCATGCGCGAAACTGGTTCACTGTCAACGCGGTAATCGGCCCGCAATGCCAGCCGGACGGGTAGTTGTCCAGATAGCCCTTCCGAGCCTCCCGTAAGTTTGTAAATCCCATCAGGACTTTCGGCTCGTCGTAGCGCCCGGACGGGTGTTCCTGGTCCACAACGAACACGATCTCTGACGCTGGATTTGGACCTATAAACACGTCGATTTTGTCAAAATCGCGTGCTTCTGGCGCTGGTGCGCCTGCGATTTTTGCGCAGTAGCCGTAATGATGCGCAAGAGGTTTATGACCGACCTTGCGCACACTGCCCTTGGGGTTCTCGATGGCGATTTCCATCCCGTGGATGTGAATACGCGGCTTGTGGTAGTTCTCGGCCTGCCACTGCGCCTTACTTGGTTCCTTCCATGACTTCACTGCTTCATTGATTTCGGCAGCTGTCATGGTGTATCGCTCGGGTTCTCCGTCTTGGGTGAATAGTGATTGCTGGCCACTTCCGGATGCGACGGTTCTTTTTTGTCGTGGGCGAGTCGGCTTGTATCCAGCCTGTTTGTCGCGTTTCATCATCATGGCGTGGTAGCCTGGGTCGCCCGGCTTTAGGTCTTCTACGCCTTCCATTCCAAGGCTAGGCTGTACCTCTGGCTTGATGTCCTCAAGCCCGGTCAGTTGTCGCCAGCGGTAGGGCTCGTGCATCTGGGATTTGGCAATGGCGTCTCGGCGTCGGATTCGCTCCGATGCGTCGGACTGAGCAAGTTCCTCTAACGCTTCTTCGCCGATGTCAAATGGGATGTTGACATCAAGCGAACGGGCTTCACCTTCTACGACAGCGCCAAGGGTCCGCATTTTGGTTGCGATGATACCTTGGTTCCAGTCGTCTATTTCGGTGTCGCCAAACATGTAGTCGATGACTGTATCGCCATGCTTGGATTTCGTGGTTTCGCGCCAGACTCGTCCTCCAGCTTGTACATTGCGGTCGCCACTGAAAGGCGCGGTGGCAACGATCATGGTTCGTGGCCGATTCCCGACTTGGTCGTCTAGGTCGATTCCAATTCCACCACGTTCCATCGTGGCAATCAACACGTTTGTGGCACCCTCCTGGAAGTTGCGCATGGATGCGTGCGGGTCGTTCTGACTTCCGCCGTGCAGTTCACCGATTCGCACTCCCTTCACGCCCTCGAAGGCTTTCTTGATTAACTCTGGCGTCCCACGACTCGAATGGATGACCTTGCCGCGATACGTGACATCTGCCGGGTTGACTCGCGACACATAGACTACGATCTGGCGATTTGGGTTTTCAGCAAGAGCCTCTTTGATTGAATCGACGATATGCGGAACTTTGAACGTCTCCTGCTGCCTTCGCAGGTGCTGCAATAGCACGCCCTTTTTCCGCCCTCGCAGAGAATGCAAACCCATTCCATCGGTAGCTTCTGCTTCGATCTTCTTGAGGATGTCGTGTGCCTCTGGCGAAAGCTCGATCTTGCGAGTCTTGACGCGAACACCAGTCATGTCCAGGTCGCGCTTTACCATTAAGCCTTCTTCGGTCATGCGGTTGAACAAGCCGTTCAGGCGGCGGGACACTTCAAGCGGGCCGACATCAGGCGAGATTCGCCAGTTGATATGCTCTTTGCCTTCCTTGTCTTCGTCGGCGTAAGGCTCCAGACCAAGTTCCTTGTAGGTGGCCTCTGGAGGACGGTTGCCAAACACTTTGGCGCGTGATAGGTGCGCAATGTGAATGGGTTTGTCAGCAGGTGTTGCCGTAGAGTACATGACAGAGTTGGCCTTTTGGTTCATCCTGTCGCCAACCTGCGAACGACCCGATGTAAGGTTCTTCAGTAGGTGTGACTCGTCCCATAAAACCACGGTATTTTCATCGACCTGAGATTCGAGGTCGTGGAATCTATGGTAGGTCGTGACGTGGAACTCGCCAGGATTGAGTGCCTTGCTGCCGTCATTGAGTCTTGGCATGGCGTTCATTTTCTGGCCAGCAGACTTGAACGCGCCGTGGATTTGGCCTGTTTCCCAGTTTGGGCTGACGACCTCATTAGGTGTTACGAGCAGGACTTTCATGCCCTTGTCCATCCAGTATTTTGCCACGGCCACTTGGCTCCAGGATTTGCCCGATCCTGTTCCGCCTGCATTCAGGAATCCGCCGTGAGTCGTCATGGCGTGTAGGGCCATAGCGGTGTCGGCCAACTGGAATGGCTTCAGATAATCTCGGACAGTTTCTGGAACAATGCTTGTGTCGATTGATTCAACAGGGGGCGTGAATTGCTCCCTCGCTGTCTTAATGCCCTTTGGCCCGCTAATTCCAGTATCGACAGGCTGGCTAGATCCTCCTGAGTCATCTCCGTCATGTCGTCCTCGCCCGAAGTCTTCCAGGGACTCTCCTGGTCCATTGCTTGGTGTCCCTGGGGTGTCATCCGGTACTGCTGGTTCGATGCTGGTTGGGACTGATTCATCGCGCGGTCCTTTCGTGTTTGGTGTCATGTCGGGAAGGCTGGGAATATCGGTGTCACCTGGGGCGTCCATTGTGGACGATTGAGTCACATGCGATGACGGCAAGGGCGTCTCAATCTCTGGCGACGCTGGCTGCGACGGGGTTCGCTCGATACCGAGCGACTGTTGACGCGGAGCGGACGCAGGCGCAAATGTCTGCGATTCTTCCGGCGGCCTCACCTCTTGCTGAACCGGCCGGTCAAATAGCGGCGTTGGTCCACCGGGCTTCTTGCGCTTCGCATATTGCTCGGGCATTGAGTACGCCATAGGCTGGCTGTACTCGTCGAGCTGGTATTCGTCCTGCCTTCCTTGGAGCGGGATCTCGTGCGCGGTGTGGTCCTTGCGTACAAACGTGAGGTTCTTGACGACGACGGATTCGCCTTCCAAACCGTCCCAGCCAATCAATCGGTCGCCCATGCCGGGCTGTACGTCTGCGATCTTGATGAATGGCTGATAGCCGTTTCCGCCCCGGATGCCAGACAGCGACTCACTGAGCTTGTTGTGGAGCCTGCGAATGGCTGGAGAGTGAACATCCACCTTCAAGATGTCGTATGGCCTGGATTCCGTAGCTTCGATAATGTTCACCTTGCCGAGCACTACACGGAACGGGGCTTCTCCTTGGAGTACCTTGGCAATGTCTTCTGGTTCGTCTTCCGAGAACATCTTGATTGTGATGTGCGCAGTCTTGGTGCGTCCATTGCCATCCAGGAAGTAGTCTGGGATGTGCCGTGCGACTTCCTTGATGCGGTGGTCGATTTTCTCAGGGAGTTCTATGCGAGCGACTGCGGCACGAGCGGGCGGCAATGGCGGTGCCTGCATGGGCGGCATTTCACCGCCTTCAACTCCAGGTCCAGGGGCGTCCATTGCCATCGCTGCGCCACTGTCGTCGGACCCGGCCTTCTTGGCAAAGTGCCCAGATGGGTCACGTGGATGCTGAAGAGGGTTCCACATGGCGTATTGGTCGGGTTCGTCGCCGCCTCCAATTAACACGTCGGCGTGCTGTCCGTTTCCTATGTCGAGGCTGTACGAAAAAATGTCTGCAAGAATGCCCATTGACCGTTCCTCTTCAAGAGGGATGGCTACCCACTGATTTCAATATATCGCCGCAAATACTCGTCACTATCAGGTTCTTCGTAGCGGTGGTGGCTGGATTCGTTGACTAAGTCGTGCTGTAAGAAGTAATGATAGGCGTTAGGAAAATGTGATGCCGCTACATCCGGTTGCGTCCACGCAAGCCGAGCAAACTCAGAGAAGCCTTCTCTTGGATTGTTGGTGGCATATTCACTAAGTTTGCCATCTCTCAACTCTTTCTTCCATGCCCAAATCCATTTCCAGTCATCTGAGTGCAAGTGGCGAGCCTTTGTGTTTGGTGCTAACCGCTTATCGCTACCCTCCCTTTGGTAGCTAGGCATTTCGGCGTCCTGTTCTTCGGTTGTCTGCTTTCTGTCTATGGCGTGCGCTAGCTCGTGTAGGTAAAGCTCAGTAATCGGCGTGGAGTCCGCTTTAATGAGTCGTTGGCTCTCGCGAGGGTCAGTCATCCAGTCTGGTTGCTGCGGCCCGCTTGGCGTGCTCATTGGTAAGTGGACAACTTGTTCAACAGGGTCGTAAAACGCCAATCCCCCAGGAGTGAAGCTGCTATTCGGTGGCTTCAGGTCCAATGGTTCGTCACCTCTTGAAACGCGACGGCTGTGCATCATCTGATTCGCCTTTTTAACCACGCTCGACACGTCTGGATGTACGCCAATGCGTTTGAGACTGCCAGACAGGGCGCTGATAGCGCCTTTTGGCATTTGTCCTAGTGCAGTTTGGGCCGACCCTAGAAATTGCTGCTTTGAGTCATCTGGGACAGCCTGCTCTGATACATAGTCCCGAAACATATTTCGGAGATTCCATCGCGATTGCCAGTGCTCTTTGTCTTGCGTGTCCTGACTGGCGTCTGAGCTAGTGGTTCGTCTTGCTGGGTCAAAGTCCCATGACGGCTCCCATTGATGCGACTTCGTTGATGACGGTGGCGACGCGCCTTCAAACAGCGTTGGCTGAATCGCGTAATCTTCGCGTCCGGGATACCTGTCAGGCTCAGATTGAAGGTCAACTTCTGTTCCTGCGCCATACTGCTCGGGTTTGCTACCGCTTTCAATTAGCATATCAAAATGCGCGCCGTTGCCGTGGTCGATGCGATGGGAGAATATGTCAGATAGAACGCCCATGTTGATTCCTTCGTGCTGAAAATAGTCGCTTTTGTCCAGGTGAACTTGCAATGTGTTCTTTGGGTTCAATCTGTGAATGTGGAATCCTGGCATCCGGAATTTTCAGTTGGCCCTGTTTTGGACTCAGTAGGCCGTGATCCTCAAAAAAAGCATGCGACAATGGGAAGTATCGCTTTGCAATATCTGGCTTTGTCCAAGCCAGTCTTGCAAATTCAGAGAAGCCTTCGGCGGGATTTGTCTCAGAGTATTCATTGAGTCGATTATCGTAAAACTCGGTCTGCCATGCTTGCTCCCAGTCGCGTGAATTGGACAGCAGATCGTCGCCGCCGCCTAAGTCAATGGCATGCGCAAGTTCGTGCATGTAGACATGATGCGGCTCCATGTCTGCACTGGAGAGCCTTGATCCAAGGGGCTCCCAATACACTGACTCCATTAGTGCCGGAAGATGCAGATGGCGGTTATTAGGTTCGTAATAGGCACCTCCAGACGGCGCTTCATTGTTTCCATCATACGGCTTGAGGATTAACTCAGGCTGTTCACTGGCGATTTGAGCGATGGTGGTGTCGCGGCCTTTCCGTCTTACACTGTCCATATTGGGATGAAAGGTTATGCCGGTCAAGGCTCGCCCTGCCCTCTCCGCAGCCGCACTTGACAACGGAGACAGTGCCTTGTGAGCATTGTCAAGGTGAAAACGTTTGGAACTATCGTCCGTGTCGATAGCAGCAATGCTATCCAGAAATCTATTCCGAATGTCCCATCGCGTGTTCCAGTGTGCTTGCTGGAGTTGGTCTTCATTTGGATCTGGATGCCTGTCGCGTTTCATTGGGTCAATGTCGGTTGGAGGCTCCCAATTGAATCTCTTTGTTGTTGATTCTGGTGAGATTCCTGAAAATAATGCCTGCTGCCCTGTGTACTCGTCATGCTCCGGATACCTGTCAGGCTCAGATTGAAGGTCAACTTCTGTTCCTGCGCCATACTGCTCGGGGCAGAACTGCTGCATCAGAGAGGCGTACATTTGTTTGGCAAAGCGGTTCTTGGGGTGCCACTTGCCGTTTGTGGGCTGGATGGTGTATTCGGATTGCTCGGTGGATTGGGCCTCGTCAACATGCCTTGCTTGTGATGCCAGGTGGCTTGGGAGACTAAATTCTGCACCTGGAGCAGCGCCAACGGACTGCATGTAATTTGGCAGCTCGGAAGACGGAACGTCCACATACGACAAAGCGCCCCTGTAGGCATTGCGGAATGGTATGGCGATTCCTGGGAGATCGTTGGTGAATTGTGGATTCTTTCCTATCTCTCCTGGGCGATTCCCTCTCCAAAGCCGCGTCATTCCTTCAGCTACTGGCGGGAGTGACGATTCAAGTTGTGCTGCCTCTTTGCGAAAGCGAGTGATTGGCGGTTGCTTGTCGTCCAGGGAATAACCTGACTGCCCCGCTGGTTCCTCGAACTCGCTTGGGTTCAATCGCTCTTCCAGCATCCTTGCCAACTGCTCCTTGAGTATTCCTTGGTCCAGGGCGTCTCCTAGGGCTTGGACTAGCTGGTGACGCTCCATTGCTGCGTCGATTTGGTTTGCCAAGGCCATTCGTCTGAGCGCCTTGTCGAAGTCCTCCGTCCATTCTTGTACGGTTCGGTTGTTTTCCGAGTATTCGTCCATCAGGGCAGCAAGTGTCCTGGTGAGTTGGTTGGACTCGGGTTGGACTTTTGGTTCGACGGGAGCGTCGTCTACAGACGGTTCTGGTTCGCCTGTGGGAGGCTGTGAGATCGGGGCTACTGCGCCGTTGTCAGGAGATGGTTCTTGGACCATCTGGTCGCCTGCTTGCCCTCCCCTTGCAGCGTTGAAAAAAGACTCCCAGAACCCATTCCACGGATTCGATGCTTGACGCTGGATCTCGTAGGATTCTTCACCAGCAGCCATTTTGTCGATTTCGCCAGTTGCGGGCACGGCTGGTCCATCGTCGCGGGTCGTGGTCTGAGGCGAAACATCCATCGTCTCGCTCATGCCAGTCTTGTCGGTGGGCTGTGGCTCCTGGGCTGGCTGACCCTCTGCTGGTGCGCCGCCTTGCTCTCCACCCGTTGCGCCGCCCATCATCTGCTGCATCATGGCCTGTTGCTGGGCGGCTTGCTGCTGCATCTCCATCTGGAGTCGCATCTGCTTTTCCTGCATCTCTGCCTGCATCTCCATTTGCTGCTTTTGCTGGCGAAGCTGCTGCGCAGAAACCGTAACAACTTCATCTCCTGGCTCTGGGATAGTTAAACCCGTTAACATATAGACATCTTCAACTTTAATTGCGATGTCCATTTGGTAGGCGCTCTGGATTGCTGACAGCCTTTTCTGCACGTCGGGCTCATCCGTGTCCAGTACAAACCGGACATGCACACCCATTGAGCTTCTTGCATTTTCCTTTTGCAGCTTCTTGACCAACTGCTCGGTGATGGTCTCTTGCAGGTTGTAGGCGTCGTATTTGACGATGTCTGAGAAGGTTGCAAGATGTGCCGCTGCAACGCCACCGCCCATGCCTGTGGATTCTGCTTCGGTGGTCAAGAGCTGCCCGAGGATGTATTTCTTGATCTTCTTCAGGAAGAAGTTCTCGATTAGTTCTCGGATCATTTGAGCGCCGCTGATGCCGGGCTCGATTTGCTCGACCCCGTACATACTGGCGTATTCATTCGGCTCAACCGGAAACAGGATGTCTGCCACGCCGTTGGCGATTGCGTTTTTCGCAGCGTTTTCGACAGCGTCCTTCCATTGCGGGTTGCCGCTTGGGTATCTCCACAGCCGGACGCCAAGGGCAGCGCGATTGACGTAGGTAAGCAGGTCTTGCAGGAGGGCCTGCATGGCGTACCACGTCCAGTAGACTCGGTCGCGGATGCCAACGCCCATGACGCGCCCCATCATGCGAGGCTCGTGCCAGGGGCCGTCTTCGACCATGTGGCGGTGTACGACGATGGTCTCACGCTCGTAGTCGTCAAACCAGTAGACGAGGCCGTACTGGGTTGGCTCGACCTTCTTTCGACGCTGATAGTCGTCGAGCTCCTGGAATCTAGTCGGTGCATTGGCGAAGAATCCCGCGTGAACTCGGATTCCGAGCTGCCCAGCCTTGTATTTGTACGTCCCGTCTGAATACCGAAACATGAGCTTGTCCCCATGCCGAGGGGACCAGTCAGAGATGACAGTTCGGTACTTGCCCCCGACTTGGGATGTTCCAAATGTGTTGACGTTGGCGTATTTGCCAAACCAGAGGGCATCCATGAGGCATCGGCGGTACTCAACGAATCGTGGCGTTCGCTCAAGCACGCGAGTTAGCATTTGCGTGAGCTTGATCTGCTTGGGGCTTTTTTCGTCTTCTGGCACGAGGTGCCACTTGAGCAGCGCCGTGGCTCGCATGCGGGCTTCCAGCGGCTCCATGATGCCTGTTTCTGTGCGCATCCGCTCTGCGTTTTCGACACTGTTTCTTGTGGCCTCGTCCTCGATTGGGTATGCGCGCGCAGCACTGCCGACATATCCCGTGCTGGTCATAAAGTGCGGGATGATTTCCTGGCCGAATAGTGGTGGCGCACCAGGAATGGCCCTTGCTGGGTCTTGTGCGCTGGCAAGGATGACGGAGGCTGGAAGCTGTTCCAGGTCGATCGGTCGAGAGAAATCGTGTGTCGGCATAATGGGAACCCTGGATGCGCCGAACGGGCTTCCGTTATTGGGTTATGCCGTTTGGCTTGTTTTTGTCGGCCCTAGTGTACTGTTTTTCTTGTCCGCTTACCACTCGGCTTTTGCGATCCGGCTTTGCATGGGCATGGCAGCCCTGGTTCTGGCACGCTTCCGCACTCCAGGCATACTTGCTGCCGGAAGATATTGGCAACCTGCAGTCTTTGTTGGTTGGTGTCGAGGTCGCGAAGAATTTTGACAATCTGCTGCGCCACGGCGGGCAGGTTTCTTTGCTTCCCAATGAGGGAATTACCCAGCGGGTGGCCGAGTGCTTCTCCTGTGTTGATATCCCAGACCAGCGCCTCATTGCTGTCGGGCATTCGGCCGACGGCAGTTGTTCGGTCCACACGGACGATATCCGCAACCTTGCCATCGCGTGTCAGATACTTTCCTGCAGAGTCAATTAACACGTCAGTTTCCTCGGTTTGGAGTGCCTCGGTTTGGAGCGCCTCGGTTTGGAGCGCTAATGCGGCCCCACGACAGGCCGCTCTTGCGTCCGTGAGACTCCCTGCCGATCGGGACTCCAAATCTCGTAAGCGGCCCTGCTGGGAGGGTTGATTGCAGAGTTGCCTTGATCCAAGGCGTGTCATCATCTTCCATTCTGCGGTCTTCTGGGGTGACGACCAGCATTTCTTCGTTTCGTCGCTGGAACCCAAATGGAGTTGCTACTCGCGGGACATACTCGCCTGTCACGCTGATGAGGCGGTATGCGTGCTGATGCCCAGATACTGTCCCGCGAATACGCAAGTAGTCCCAGACGGCCTCGCCAGCACTGTCTGATGAGGCAAACATTTCGTACTTGTGCCTTGTTACTGATGCGTAGGCGTAAGTCGGTCCAGGGGTGTTGGGGCGTTCCTTCTGCTTCATTCCAGGAACCCACTCCTTGAATGTAACGATCAGCGTTCCAGTTGTGGACGTGTTTTTTCCATAGGGATTGATATTGATTCCGCCGTCTTCCATGACAGTATGTTCGTCGCTCACCCACACGTAAGAGTAGACATGGGACGATCCAGGCGTCTTGTGAACCTCCGCTTCTGGAGTTGCTTGCTCGCGATACTGTCTCGGCCAGTTCTGGATGTCTGCTACTGGCAGTTCCGTAATGGCACGCTCTTCTGGCCACTCGTCTTCTATGTCTTCTTGTTGCCCTTTCGCTCCCCTTGCCATCCTGGCTTGGTACTCACTGAGCCATTGGGTATGCGCAAGAATGGCGTCATCCAGCGCCGATGCGATGTTGCTTGGAAGGTTTTGGGTTCTCAGGAGATATGCGTTTTGCAAGCTCTGTTGGACAGCTTCATAGACAGCCTCCTGGGAAATGCTTGGGTCACGAAGTCGGCGCGCAAGTTGGATTATTCGTTCGTATAACGCATAATCGAATTGGTGCGGAGGCGGGCCTTCTTTGTAGGGGCCGGAAAATGGCGGCGGTGCTGGGTTGTATTGCGGCCTGCGGTGTTGGACTGGCGGTGCTTCTGGCTCTACGTGCCTAGTGTGGGATGCCCAGGGGCCAAGCTGTTCTAGCTTGTCCCTGAGTCGGTTTAGCAGATCAAACCATCCCATCACAACACCTCTACTATGACATTTCCCTTGGCCTTTTTTAGGCGGCTCATGCAGTCGATGCAAAACGGGCGGCGGTACACTTTAGGCGACAACCCGATAACGAATTCGTGGATTGACACCGGGGGTTCGAGTGGTGTCTGACACTTCAGGTTGGCGCATTTCAGTGTACCGCCCAATGCCACACGGTACTTGCGACCAATTTTCATCACAAGCATGCAGCCTCCGGTTATCGTTGCCAGCGGGGGATTGCGAGGAAAGGCTAACGACGCAAGTCCCCCGCTTAGGCAACGGACTCTATCTCAAGTGGTGCCTCGCTGTCTTCAAATAGCTCTCGCCGCTTGTGGTCGTTAATGACCCTGCCAACCTTCTGCGCTGTGACCGTCTTCCCGAGGCAGTGGGTTAGTTTTTTGGCGATATTCCGAGGCTTTACGTGGTCCTCGTGCATGGCAACAATCCTGGCGTCGATGTCTTCGCCGCATTCGTCGTGAGGGTCGTACTGCCTCAGTCGCTCTTCTTCCGTTTCATCTGGGAGGCCGCCTCTGCGTTGATGGACACCAGAATGGTCTAGGTAGATTCCGAGATGCGCGAGTTCAACTTGAACCTGTTGCTCAGTCAGGCACTTGAGCAAGGCGATCTGTCGGACGGTCATTCCGCGCATGTTGGCAAGCTCTTCAATAGACTCCTTGCATGCCTCACGAGACCGTCTTGGCGCTGATGCGACAGATTTTTCTTGCTCGATGACGCGGCACCTCGCCTGCCACTGTTCTTCGATTTCCCTGTGCCGCTGCTCTTCGCGCGGATGCACCCATGTGGACGGGTCGTATTCCTCGTCTTCGGGCTTGGCGGAAAGCTCTCGCATCACCCTGTCTACGTCTGGCTGGTCTGGCCCAATCCACCACCCGAATCGCATCGCAATGGACCTGGCATTTGCACCTTGCTCCTTCTGGATCTTGGCGCTAGGTGGAGGCAGTTTCCGCCGTGCGGTCGTGAGGTGCAGGATCTCTCTGTACGCTCTCCACATTTCCGACGAGCCGCGTGGGTCGATGCTGGCAGGCATTCCGCGGCCATCCCCAACAGCGGCTCTGTCTTGGAGCCATCGCCGAAGCTCTTCGCGAAACCTATCGACTGCCATCGCAAGTTCGTGCGCATCCACTGCGATGTCGGTGGTAAAGAACCTGTCAGTCAGCACTGAAAACGCCTGGACGGATTCGTCTCCAAGCGGCTTGACCCACATGTTGCCGTAGAGGTGTTTTTCATCCTCCGTGGGCCTCCACTGCTCCCATGCGTCAATGACTTCCTTGCATTCCATGATTGCCTTTAGAGCGCCGTCCCTTGTGAGCGTTGCCATTTCGTCTCCTTTATCCAATGAAGTTTGGAAGAGGGAATAGCCCGTCTTCCGTTACACTCGCCTCTCTGACCGTGACAGTGAAGCCTTTTTCAGACCCGTCTCGGTAGAAGTAATAGGTTGCGCCAATCCACAGCCTTGTGAACGTCACGAGGCCGGTCGCACTGCTGACCTCTGTTCTTTTTGCGTTTTCAAGGATCACTCCAGATCCACTTGGCTCCTTGGTCATCTTGCAGCAAATTTCAGTGTCAGCCGCGGCGTTTCCATTTTCGTCGTAGACGTATCCATATCCAGTGCATTGCCTACTGTCGTCTGGGAGCGGGACGTTGGACGCCAATGACACAAGTTCGATGTCTGCCAGGGTTGCATCACCAGTCACCGTCAGCGATGTCGAGGACGACGAGTACCCAGTAGCCGCCACTCGCAGGGTGTACGACCCGGCATCGCACATTGGCTGAGCGATCCCGCTGGAGTTTGTGGTCTTAATGTCGATCAGCACCGAACCACTGTAGATCGCCACTGTGGCGTTTGGGATGGCCACGCCGCCAGTCGTCTTGACCGTGACCGTCTGTGTGTACTCCCCCGACGGCAGCGAGACTTCCGACGATCGCGCTACCCGCGTAGCCCCCGTGTCAGGGTCGGATAGTAGGTAGCCCTCTAATAGCTCAACCGACACACCACCGATCTCAACCATATTGGCTCGAATTGGCTCAGCAGCAGTAATCGCCGCAGAAGCAGCCGCCTGAACAGCAGACTGATCTCCAGCGACTCTTGCGTACTGGAGATCAGTTGTGTCCTGCAAATCAGCAATATCCAGAATGTCGATTACATTTGCTCCGAGCTTCACGCTTAGCGTGTGCCAGCCAGTTGCAGCAGCAGTGATGTTGCCGCGATAGAAGCCTGTACGATTGGTTTCCTCGGTTAGCGAGATAGCGGATTCAACAGCGGTATCGTTGCCGAGTGCGTATAGGTCTGCTGTCAGCGTCAAACCTGGAATCGTGCGAAGCTCGAATGGTGTAATCGCCATGTTTGGCTATTCCTTCTTTTTGCTTTCGACCACCAATGTATCGAGGTAGTCGCTCACGGCGTAAACGAAGTCAGCCGGGAAGGCGTGATAACCAAGGCACTCACGAACCTTGGCGACTTCGGTGGCGTCGATCTCTTGACGCCTCTTAATACGCCTGGCGATTCTGCCGCGCATCGTCAGTTCTTCGGTAGCTGCCGGTCTGCCGTCAGCACCAATTCGTGACTTGGCGCACGCGAACCAGCAGGCGTGTCGCATGGTCCAGTCACCTTCGTTTTCACCGCCCTTTACGGGTTTGTCGTCGTCGTCAAGTACGAGGGTATCATCAATAATCATGGTTGCTACCTATTACCTTTCCTTTGTCCTTTGAAAAATTAACGGCTGGCGATACGCATCAACGCATCGCCAATGGTTACGTCTGGGAAGTTCGGACACGGCTGTTCCAGTGTCTCTAAAAGCGCTTCGGTCGCATCCAAGGCTGCAAGTGTCTGTGCTAGTCGCTCGTTGGCGATCTCTGCTGAAACGTCGCCCATGTCATTCGCCGTAGGACCGCCCCACAGCATCAGTTGTTTCAGTGCGATCTGAGAAGCGGCGACCATTTCGACGAATCGCTTGGCTTGCAGGCGAAGCTCTTCGATAGCTGCGGCTTTCTCGGTGGCTCGGGCTGTTTGTGCGTCTGACATTTCGTTTTCTCCGTAGTTGGTTTTGGATTTACAATGTTAAATTATACACCGTTAGAAGCAACAGCCTATCATGGCTGACATTTTTGTGCGATCAGTAAACCGCCAGCCTCTATTTGTGGCAAAATTATGTCTTTCATTTCCGCCGCCGTCAACGTTCTTTCTATCAATGTCTGCGTCCCACAACGCCCCGCCGCCAGCGTCCGAACCTCGCGGGTAGGAATCGCTGATCGTCGCGTTGCTCACCTGATTCGTCCCGCTCGAATCGACCAGATACCACGGGCTCCCGGCTGACGTACTCTTGAGCGTGATGCCGGTTCCAGTGGTTACGAATGATGCGACGGTCTGAACGCTGCCAGCGGTGAAGTTGACCGTCTTGGGACCGTTGATCGTCAGCGTGCCGGTGAATGTGTTGTTGCCACTGATTGTGATTTGCTGGGTGCCGGTCGTGTTGGCGACGATGGAGAGGTTGTTATAGGTCAAGCCGCCGCCGGCGAACGTGCGAGCGGTTGAATCGGTTGCCGAGCCGAAGACGATGGTTGATGTCTCGCCAACACTCGTGCTCGTGAGATTCGTCGTAGACATGCGAAATTGCTGAGTCGCAGTCCATGTCCCAGTACCCATCAGGAGCGTTCTCGATAAACTGCCATCACCAGCAAAAATTCGGCACGACACGTTGTACGCATCGGCGTCTAACAATCCGTTATCAAGAGCCAGTGATGTTGACTCTCCAGGAAAGTTTGCCGACAGCGTAACGCTTCTACCGATTGCGGCCACTCGGACGGGATTTGTTACATTTCCTGGTGCAAACACAACTGCCGATCGCGACTCAAAAATCATGTTGAAGTTCACGCCGGTTGTTCGCGTCACGTTGGCAACGGCCGTAAACGAGCCGTAAACTCGCTGCTCCAAATTGTCTGTGTGAAACCCCACCGCATCGCACCCGGTAAAATCAATCCCCGGCATCCTCGGCATGTCCTGGTCAATCGTCGTAGTGCCGTTGATGCTTGACGAATCCACGTACAGCATGTCCTGCGGCAGCGGTCCCCTGTCGGCTGCCATCTGCGTCCCGCCGCCGTTGGTTGCGGTGAACCAGTACGTGCGATCCGAGAGGTTGTACGTGCCGCCACTCGCACTGTACCAATACCAGTCGTCGGCCGTCGTGAATGAGAGCGTGCCACCGCCGCTGATCGTGTTGCCGCCGCAATCCCACCGGCCTAGATACCCTGGGGTATCGAGGTAGTCGTAGATCGTGCAGCCAGATTGCTGCAAATTGACATTTTCCGCTGCGTGCTTATATTCGAATGTCTTATTTGGCGCGGTGGGCCTCAGCCCATAGCACGTCAAGCCGCGCGGCCGACGAATGTCATACTGATTACCACGCAATGTGACTCCAGAGCCAGCGTAGACTATCCCGCTTGCGTTATACGTCGCGCTAGCAGTGCCACAGATCGTGCCGCCCGTG
>Ga0209835_1000225_pt1 | contig 39691 bp, 29 predicted proteins | sample LakKivwa52mmetaG_FD_184138 | JGI IMG/M metagenome (GOLD analysis project Ga0209835, IMG submission 184138) | Anoxic lake water microbial communities from Lake Kivu, Rwanda to study Microbial Dark Matter (Phase II) - Lake Kivu water 52m metaG... | ecosystem: Environmental > Aquatic > Freshwater >... | reverse complement strand
GATTAATGATGAAACAAAAGGTATAATAAGTGCCTGATTGAAACACAGCATAAAAATAGAATATAAAGGCAAATGCACATGATCAACCGGAAAACTTTTTATGATTTTTATGCAGAGTGTTTATTCTGACTTAGTCTCTACATCTGTAACTCGCTTCTCAGGTAAGCTGCCGTGTGGCTTTTAGGATGTCTGCTCACCTCTTCGGGTGTTCCTGTGCACCAGATTCTTCCACCCCCTGAGCCACCCTCGGGGCCAAGATCGATGATGTAGTCGGCCATTTTGATGACTTCCATATTGTGTTCGATGATCAGCACCGTATTTCCTTTGTCGACCAGTTTGTTAAGCATATCGAGCAGCACCTTGACATCTTCAAAATGCAGTCCTGTTGTAGGCTCATCCAAAATATAGAGTGTTTTTCCGGTGTCTTTTTTTGAAAGTTCAGAAGCCAGTTTTACCCGTTGGGCTTCACCTCCAGAAATGGTGGTTGAGGGTTGTCCGAGGCTGATGTATCCCAATCCCACTTCACGCAAAGTCTTCAATTTGTGTGCAATAGAAGGTATGTTCTCAAAAAACTCTACAGATTGTTCAATAGTAAGATTGAGCACATCATTGATAGATTTTCCTTTGTAGCGAACCTCAAGTGTTTCACGATTATACCGCTTGCCGTTGCATTCTTCACACACAACCATCACATCGGGCAGAAAATTCATTTCGATGATCCTGACGCCAGCCCCACTGCATGTTTCGCATCGGCCGCCTTTCACATTAAACGAGAACCTGCCGGGTTTGTATCCCCTAATTTTCGATTCAGGAAGTTCGCCGAACAGTTTTCGGATCTCATCAAAAACCTTGGTGTAGGTTGCAGGATTCGATCGCGGGGTGCGCCCTATGGGCGATTGATCAATTTCGATTACCTTATCTATATGTTCGAGTCCGTGAATGCTTTTGTATGGAAGTGGCGTTCTGACCGACTGATAAAAATGTGCGCTGAGGATGGGATAAAGTGTTTCGTTGATCAGACTCGATTTACCGCTCCCCGAAACCCCGGTTACACAAATGAGTTTTCCCAGCGGTAATTCCAGGTCAACATTCTTCAGGTTATGTCCATTTGCACCCAAAAGCACAATACTTTTACCCACAAAACCTTCACGTCGCTTCAAAGGCACTTCTATTTTCTTATTGCCGCTGATGTAGGCACATGTAAGGCTATTGCATAAAAACATATCACCCGGTTTGCCCTGTGCCACAATCTGACCACCATGCACACCCGCTCCCGGCCCAATGTCCACCACATGGTCAGCAGCAAGAATAGTATCGCGGTCGTGCTCCACCACAATTACCGAGTTACCGAGGTCGCGTAATTGTTTCAGCGATCCGATCAATCTGTGGTTGTCACGCTGATGCAGCCCGATACTGGGCTCATCGAGAATATACAAAACACCTGTGAGTTGGGACCCAATTTGGGTGGCAAGCCTGATGCGCTGTGATTCACCACCCGAAAGTGTATTTGCAGGACGGTTCAGACTCAGGTAATCGACGCCTACTTCGAGCAGAAAACTGAGTCTTTTAATTATTTCCGACAAAATTTCCTTGGCAATCAACATCTGCCTTTCGCTGAGATGATTCGGCAAATCCGCAACCCAGTCATGTAAACGGCTTATGTCCATTGAGGCCAGTTCAGCAATGGATTTACCTTGAATTCTAAAATAAGACGCTTCCTTTTTGAGCCTCGAACCCTGACATTGCGGACAAACGATATGATTCATGAAGCTGTTGGCCCACCGCCTGATTCCCGGACTGGCGTTTTCGTTGTTCTGGCTGTTGATGAAATTGATTATCCCTTCAAACTGCAGCGTGTAGGTATTGATCACTCCCATGTATTCGCGCCGCACTTCAATGCTTTCGCTGCTGCCATAAAGGATCACATCAATGGCTTCATCGGAAATATCGCGGACAGGTGTAGATAAAGTAAAGCCGTAACGGGTTCCAATGGCCTCAAGCTGACTGAAAATCCAATTGTTCTTGAGTTCGCCCAACGGGACAAGTGCGCCGCTTTTGATACTTTTCGAAGGATCAGGGATGATTTTTTCGAGGTCAATCTCTGTAATCTCGCCCAGTCCGGTACATTTGGGACAAGCACCATAAGGTGAATTAAACGAAAAGGTGTTTGGTTCAGGCTCATCATACGACACACCTGAATCCTGACACATCAGTGTACGGCTGAAATAACGCAACATATTTGTATCCTGATCAAGCACCTGCATCAAACCGCGTCCGTGTTTCAGGGCTGTCTGTACTGACTGTGCCAATCTGCGATCGTGCTTTTCATCCCCCAATTCAACCTGGAAACGGTCAATAACAATCTCAATATCATGCGTCTTATACCTGTCGAGCTGCATTCCGAAGGCGATCTCGAGCACTTCACCGTCCACACGTACACGGGTAAATCCGGCCTGCCTGATCTGGTCGAACATTTCGCGGTAATGCCCCTTGCGTGCCCTGACAACCGGAGCCAGAATGATGATTCGGCAATGAGCAAACGTTTCGAGTATGAGTTGTGAAATCTGCTCTTCGGAATAGCGCACCATTGGCTTACCGGTGACATAGGAATATGCATCCGAAGCACGTGCAAATAAAAGGCGAAAAAAGTCATAGATCTCGGTGGTTGTGCCTACCGTTGAGCGGGGATTCTTGTTCACCGATTTCTGCTCGATGGAAATTACCGGACTCAAACCTGTAATCTTGTCCACATCAGGCCGCTCCATATTGCCGATAAACTGACGGGCATAAGCCGAGAACGACTCCATGTACCGACGCTGGCCTTCTGCAAATATGGTATCAAATGCCAGAGATGATTTACCACTGCCGCTTAAACCTGTAATCACAATCAATTGGTTACGCGGAATTTTGAGGTCGATGTTCTTCAGGTTATGCACCCTGGCACCATAAACCTCAAGGTATTGGTCTTCGGCAGGGTCGAGGCTATTCTTCAAGGAATCCATCATCGGTTATTTCATCATCAGGTGCAACTACCCGCAATAACAACGAATCCTCGACAGACTTGTGCGTCAAGGCAAAATCTCCTTTCGGGATTTTAATCTCGTATTCGCGGCCACGTTTCACATTCAGTTTATCTGATCTGAGCCACGGATTGAAGTACTTCAGCAATTTATAACTGATACCTTTGTTTGCTGCAAAAGCAGCAAGATCATCTACATCAGAAGAAACCTTCACCGTTTCGTATTCCAGCGGCGGATAGAGCCTTTCCACTTCAGGATAAAACCCATAGGTCTCGGGGCTGGTGTAAATGAGTTTTATGGCCAGAATACGGTGCAGGTAACGATCTGTTTCTTCGGCCATATGAAGATCGAAGTATGAAGTCGCCTTCTGATTTTCAATAAAGCGCGCAATTCTTTTCTGTCCTGCATTGTAGGATGCCGCCACCAATGACCAACTCTGAAAGCGTTCGTACGACTTCAAAAGATAGCGACATGCGGCTCTGGTTGACTTCTCCACGTGGTAGCGCTCATCAACTTCCTTATTCACTTCAAGACCGAATTCCTTGGCCGTGCCCTCAAGAAACTGCCAGAAACCAACCGCTCCGGCAGGAGAACGAGCATTTGTGAGGTTACTTTCGATCATACACAAAAAGCGAAAATCATCCGGAATTCCATATTCTTTTAATATTGGATCAATCACCGGAAACCAGCGATTTGCCCTCTTCAGCAACATTAAGGTAGAACTGTGCCAATATGTGTTTATGACGAGTTCCCGCTCGAGGCCTTCGCGAACGTAAAACAGCCTGAGCGGAACTTCTTCACCGGCAAAGGTCATGCTCTCAGGAAGATCGATACTCAAGATTTTACCATCTGTTTCCTCTTTATCATTTTGCAGTGAAACATTCAAGGTTGAAAGAGATAGTGCTTTTTTGTAGTCCTCAGATCTTAGATACCACATCCAGAACACCGAAGAAACAATCAGTGTACTCAAAAAAACAATGACAACATTCTTAATCATGGATGATTATTCTTCACTAACCTATAACAGGAAAATTATTCAATACTGTTGATTTGTGTGCCTTACTGACATCAAAAAGGGCTGATAAAATCTTTGAATAGTGGTGCCTGCATATCTTTCTCGGAAAGAATCGGTGCAGTAACGCCCCAGTCGATGGCCAGATCGGGGTCGTCCCAACGGATGCTGCCTTCAGAGGCTTTGTTGTAAACATTAGTGCATTTATAAAAGAAAACGGTGTTGTCCTCTAAGGTAACAAAACCATGAGCAAAACCCGGAGGCACCCAGTACATCCATTTGTTGGATTCGGTTAACACGATCGAGGCCCATTGACCATAAGTAGGCGAACCTTTGCGGATATCTACGGCAACGTCAAGGACAGAGCCCTTCATCACCCGCACAAGCTTTCCCTGAGCATATGGCGGAGCCTGAAAGTGCAAACCTCGCAGCACATTCTTCATCGATTTTGACTCATTGTCCTGCACAAAATTCTGGTCTATGCCTTGATTAAGAAATTTTTCCTTATTGTAGGACTCAAAGAAATAGCCCCTGTTATCTTCAAAGACAAGAGGCTTAACAATCAACAGATCAGGAATTTTTGTTTTTATTATTTCCATTTTTATTGTATAATATTCGTTGATTTGTTGATTTATTTATTAACCCAAAACCCGAAACCCGAAACCTAAAACCCGAAACCCAAAACCCTACAAGTGTATCACTTCTCCGTAGGCATCCGCTGCTGCCTCCATAATTGCCTCGGACATGGTCGGGTGTGGGTGAACAGTTTTAATGATTTCGTGACCGGTTGTTTCCAGTTTACGTGCTGCGACTGCCTCAGCAATCATTTCAGTCACATTGTCACCGATCATATGACAGCCCAGCCACTCTCCATATCTGGCATCGAAGATCACCTTTACGAAACCTTCCTTGTTACCGCCGGCAGAAGCTTTACCGGAGGCAGAAAAGGGGAATTTTCCCACTTTAATTTCATACCCTTTTTCGATGGCCTGTTTTTCGGTGAGGCCGACTGAAGCCACTTCGGGGTTGGTGTAGGTACAGGAAGGAATGTTTCCGTAGTCAACAGGTTCGGGATGGAGCCCGCAGAACGCTTCCACGCAGGTGATGCCTTCATGAGAGGCAACATGTGCCAATGCGGGGCCGTGAACGATATCACCAATGGCGTACACCCCCGGTATGTTTGTCCGGTAATATTCGTCAACAATCACCTTTCCATGTTCATATTGTATACCAGCTTCGTCAAGTCCCAGGCCGTCGAGATTGGTGGCAACACCAACCGCAGAAAGTACGATTTCAGCTTCAACAATCTCTTCACCTTTCTTGGTCTTTATGGTTACCTTGCACAACTCACCGCTTGTATCCACTTTCTCCACGGTGCTACCGGTCATCACCTTCATTTTGGCCTTTTTAAATGAGCGTTCGAGTTGTTTCGACACCTCTTCGTCTTCAATGGGCAGGATGTTGGGCATATATTCCACGAGGGTAACATCAACACCCATTGAGTTGTAGAAAAATGCGAATTCCGAGCCGATGGCACCAGAGCCGACAACTACCATCGATTTGGGCATGGAAGGCAATACCATAGCTTCGCGGTATCCGATGATTTTTTTGCCATCAATGGGCATGGAGGGAAGTTGGCGCGACCGGGCTCCGGTGGCCAGGATGATGTGGTCCGCCTCGAGTTCTTGCACCTGATTATCGGATGAAGCAACCTTCACTTTATTGTTACCGAGCAGGCTGCCAAAGCCGGCCACAAGGTCAATTTGATTCTTTTTAAACAGGAACTGAACGCCTTTGCTCATTCCGTCGGCAACATCGCGGCTCCGTTTGACCACGGCCTGAAAATCAGGCTTCGGGGCTGAATCGAGCATGATACCGTAGTCAGCAGCGTGTTTCATGTAGTTGAACACCTGAGCGCTTTTCAACAAGGCTTTTGTGGGGATACATCCCCAGTTGAGGCAAACTCCACCGATTTCACTTTTTTCAACAACGGCAACCTTTTTTCCAAGTTGCGAAGCACGGATGGCAGCCACGTATCCGCCGGGGCCGCTGCCTATTACAATAACATCATATTTCATAGCTAAGTATCGTTTGGTTGGAATAATTCAACCGCAAAAATATGAAATATTCCAGCCTTATCCAGCCAAATGTGCTTATCTTTGTTCAGGCTCCCGGCAAATTAATACCCACTACTTGCGCAACAGCCGGATTATTAAAGGGGTTCCGGCAGCCGGGAGTTTTTTATGAAACAGAAAATCACTGCCTATTCCTTTGTTGTCGTGCAGTTTGCCTGCCTGATATACATTTTTGTTTCGGGCGGATTTCTGGCCGAATCCATCAATGGTCTGCTTGTGGAAGTTGCGGGCCTGATACTTGGCATCTCGGCAATCCTTCAGATGAAATTGGGCAATTTCAACGTGGCACCGCTTCCCAAATCGGGTGGAGAACTTGTCACTTCCGGTGTTTATAGTCTCATCCGGCATCCGATGTATCTGGCACAATTACTTGTGGTGGCAGCGCTAACAGTAGATTATTACTCACACGCACGCCTTTTTGCCGTGCTCCTCCTGTTTACCGTCCTTGTGTTTAAACTTCATTTTGAAGAAAAACAACTGAAGGTGCAGTTTGATGGATATGAGGAATATATGCAGAAGACCTGGCGTTTGATACCCTACATCTACTGAGCTTTCCATTCAAAATCCAACAGCACCTTTTGACAGAAGATGAATATCCGGTATGCTGCAATTTTGACAGTCCAAAGTCCTATTATTTGCCTTAGGAAATCATATGGCACAAGGTTTGATTTCTGGCTAACCAAAAGAAATTAACATGTCAGTTAAGACGATTCATTCTGCCAACGAACTCAACGAGAACCTCCGAAAAGGGCTGAAAAGCTACCTGTTGCTCTACAAATCCGGTTCTGAAACCAGCGAATGCAGCCTCAAAAGCCTCCATGCAGCATCAGAAAAAGCCAAAGGCATTAACCTGATGGCAGCAGATGTTAATCTGGTGAAGGACATACACGCCCGTTATCAGGTAATCTCGGTGCCAACGCTGTTAATTTTCGATGGCTACGAATTCACCAACGTGGTCAAAGGCTGCAACGATCCGGCCTTCTATATTTCCCTTTTTGAAGAATCGCTTTATCAGGCGCGGATTCAGGATGGAGAAAAGCGCCAGAAAAGGGTTGTGGTGTACACTACCCCAAGTTGCTCATGGTGCACTACACTTAAAAACTATTTGAAAAGCAATCAGATAAGGTACACCGAAATTGATGTTTCGCGTAACCAGCAGGCCGCCGAAGATATGGTCAGAAAAAGCGGTCAGCAAGGCGTGCCCCAAACCGATATTGAAGGCGAAATCATTGTTGGTTTCGACCGCAACCGCATCAATAACATACTTGGAATTCAACAACAATCAAATAATTAAAACTAACTGAAATGAAAGAATTACAACCCCTGAACGAAAATGTGATCCTCGACCTCACCGAGGACAAAAGCGAACTAAAAACAGCTTCCGGGATCATCATTCCCGACACGGCCAAGGAAAAACCCCAGATTGCCAAGGTAGTTTCTATTGGAAACGTGGAAAACCCTGCCATAGTCGTTGGCGATTCGGTGCTCTTTAAGAAATACTCAGGAACTGAGGTTACCTACGAAGGTCGTAAGCTGCTTGTGATTCCCTATGGCGACCTGTTGGCCAAAGTGGTGGAAACTGAAGCCATCTAGCCGGATAAATCATAAAAAAGAAAAAGCAGCTTGTATCCAACAACAGGCTGCTTTTATTTTTAAGAAGGAATTTGCTTACCTGTTGACCAGTTTATGTGTTTCGCTGCGCTGACCGTCAGAAATCCGGACAAAATACACACCTGCCGGAAAGCCGCTCATATCCAGCAAAAAACTTCTATCGTTTTCAATGCTGCTGCTTAAGAGCTTAGTTCCGTTGGTATTGAAAAGTTCATATGTACAGTTGGCCGCAAAATACTTGCCCGGATCAATGGAAAAACGGCCGTAGCCCGGGTTTGGCGAAAGCAGTCTGGAAGTCAGGTTCACTTCTGCAATCTCGTTTTCATTCATGATATCTGTTGACCTGAAACTGAATGCCTTGAAAAACAGTCCTGAATCATAAATCCTGTCGCCCCCATCGGAGATGGCAAGTTTCAGATGATAGGTTTCCAATGGCTCAACTTCGGCGAAAATATCAATGAGTGTTGTGTATCCGTCGTATTGAATGTGATTGTTAATAGCCGGATCCCAGTTATTGACATAATATTCCTGGTTGGTTACTGCATTCACATTATTGATAGATATCATAGTTGAACTATTTGGCAGTGAGGCAATATTTACTGCATCATTGATGTATGGTCCCTCGATACCGGGTCCTGACAGAAAGAATCCAAACTTATCGTTGTAACTGGAATTGTTTGGTGGGGCATACTCAGGGTATTCCTCCGAGGCAAAACAAAACCTAAAAGTGATGTATTTGGCAAAAGGGATGAAATCGAAATTCATAACGCAAGCGTCTAAGGATGTACCTCCATCAAATTTGGACAGGTCAGGGTCTCCATTAGATCCATTTGAATAACCATGACTCGAAATATCATTAGGTCCATTAGCCAGATAGGCTAAACCGGAAGTCATTAAAAACCCATCGTTAAGCCCAACTCCGGTATTGCCGGTAAAACTACCGCTGGCCTGAGGATAACCCAGATAGGACACATTAAACACCTGAACCCCTGTCCCGACAAATATGTCCTGTATCATCTGTTCGGCTTCCTGTTGGGTTTGGTTTTCGGTGATGACAAGTGGCTGTGCAGTCGAATGATTGACAAAAAACAGACAAAAACACAACACAACCGACATCAAGTGACGCCTGACAATATGCAATTGTGATTTCATAAGAATACGCTTTGTTTAAGGTTTGAAAAATCGCTGAAAGTTAATCAAATTATTGAATAACTAACTTCCTGTACCACAATTTTTCTCCGGCAACCACCCTGATCGTGTACAAGCCCGAATGGAGCCTTCCCTGATGATTCAATTGAATTTCATTACCTTCAAAAGAACTGTACATCAACTTTTTTCCGTTTGCATCGAGCACTTCCACTGTTTTTTGTGTCGCTTCTGCGACAGGAAAGCTGACCCGAAAAAACTCCCGTGCCGGATTCGGATACAGCATCGGGCCCCCTGATTCCAGAGATACCAATCCTGTCGGCATTGCATCCGACAAACTCCCCTCCTCAAGGAAAATGCCAGAGTCATAAACCCTGTCTCCGGCATCGCTGATGGCAATTTTGACACGATAGGTTTCAAATGGCGTAACAGTTGCCTCGGCCCTCATGGGGACTGTGTAACCATCGTACTGGATATTATTATTCTGAACCGGATTCCAGTTGGCAACATAATACTCCGTATGACTTTGGCTGTTGACGGTGTTGATTGAAACAGGTTCGTCAGTGCCCGGAATCAAAGCGATATTGACAGCATTGTTGCCAAAAGGGCCATCAAAACCCGGGCCGTAAATGAATATACCAAACACATCGTTCCATTCAACATTTACACTCTCAGGATATTCCTCTGAGGCAAAAACATAATTGATTGAGAAATAGCCTGTAGTGGATATGAAACTGAATTCTATTATACTGGCATCCATGGAGTTTTCACCAGCCAAAAGGGTAAGGTCAGGGTCGCCGGGGGTATTACTGCTGTAGCCCGCTCCTGGAGATGTATTGGGTCCTTTGGCCAGTAACGCTTTACCACTCGTGAGCAAAAAACCGCCGGTGAAGCCGATACCGCTGTTACCGGTGAAACTTCCGCTGGCCTGAGGGTAGCCTGAGTAGACCACATCGAATACCTGCAGTCCTCCTTCCACAAGCACTTCCATAAATACCTGTGCACTTTCTTCCGCCGACTGATTCTCTATCACCTCAAAGGGTTTCTCCTGAGACCATGCTGTTGCGTTGATGAACACGAGTATAAAAACGCCAAATAATAAATGATTAAAAAAGTAAAAATGTGTTTTCATAAGCTGTTGTTTATTGTTGGGCAGCCAAATCTATACAATTTTCTTAAGCAACCGATAAATTATTTAGAATGTTTCAAAATAAGCTGATACATTCAATGGGCTCTTTGTCAAAAGTCTGCAAACAGACTGAAATAAAATGGATACAGGTATGAGTATCCAGCGAAATCAATAAAAAAAAGCCGCAGAAACATCAACTTCTGCGGCTTTTTCTTGAAATTAATAAGAACTTCCTATTTCAGGACCACTTTCATGGTTCCAATGTTATTGTCCTGGTGAATGATAATCGTGTACACCCCTTTTGGCTTATCAGTCAAATCAATACGGATTTTATTACCAACATTAACCTGAGTTGCCATTACCTTTTGTCCTGATGCGTGCAATACTTCAAGTTGCGCTATACTGCCTGTTGTGCCAGCTACATTCAGTTCAATAATTCCATCGGTTGGATTCGGAAAGGCACTGATGCTGATCGAATTTTCATCTTCAGTCAGACCGGTGCAATCGAGAAACTCTATGCGCACTTCTTCAGAACGCGTCACACAACCTTCAGCAGAAATAAGGTCAACCCAGTAGGTTTGCATTCCGTAGCCAAATCCAAGTGTGTCAACAGTGATGGTGAGTTCGGTGGAACCATTCGACCAGAGCAAGCCGAAATTAGTAACATCCGGTGTAAGATGCCAGTTTTCGTTACCACATAACAATGTGTCGGGTCCAAGTTGGGCCACCGGTGGAAATTCATAATAGCTAACACTGGTTGAATCTGAAGCTGAGCAGCCGATGGGACCGGATACAAGCACCCAGAATTCGTGCATGCCATAGCCGGATGTGGCTTGAGACACATTGATTGTTTGCGTGGTTTCACCTGTTGACCATAAGAAACTGAATCCCTCGTTACCGGCATCCAGCACCACAGCCTGCTCACCGCAAAACTCCTGTGCAGCCGTGAGGGCAACAAACGGAAAGGGATAAACCATTACGGTCAGATCTTCGAAATACTCATCTTCGCCATCTGTGACAGTAATGGTGTACATAGTTGTAACCTCGGGTGAAACAACCGGGTTTGGTAAAGTTTCCTGACCTGCCAGACTTGGATCGGGTGGATCGGCTGACCACAGAAAACTATATTCCCCCGTTCCGTCAACAGCTTCAGCGAGGAATGAAACTGACTCACCAACACAAATTTCTCCGTCACTCATTTCAACGGTAACCTGCATGGGTTGGCGTTCTGTAATATTTAGGGTTACCGGCAGACTTTTCACAGAATTATTGATATCGTTAGAGCGGACGATGAAATTCTTGGTGTAGGTTCCGATTTCAAGTGCTCCGGCATTAAAAGTTAACAACACAACAGCTGAGTCACCTACTTCTACTGTACCAGAGGCAGGTTCATAAGTGAACCATTCCTCTTCGGGATTGACAAAACCAAATGTGCTGAGAATGTATTCGAGCGGCAAAACGCCTGTATTCCATATTTTAAACTCCTGAGTTTCGCTCTGACCGATATGCAATTCCGAATTTATCTCGTTCTGGCTCAGCACGAGTGTTGAGCTGCCATACTGAACATCTTTCACCACCGGATTTGATTCGTCGGCTCCCCCATAATATGCTGTTACAGAGAAAGTAAAATAGCCGTATTCAGCCAACACATGCTGAAATGTTTTCGATACGGTATTATCAAGATGCACCCCATCCAGATACACCTTATAGTATTCGAAACCACTTCCCTGATTGTGGTTCCAGTTGAGCACTGTTGTACCGTTATCCTGATCCACAACTGCGGTCAGATTGGTCGGGTCTTCAATGTCTTTAAGGGAATTAAGTGCATTGAATGCATTGAGGCGGCCTGAACCAAGCTTTCCGATAAACCCGGGATTCACACCATAATGATCGTCGGTTGTGTTCACCAGCGCATCCCAGACTTCCTGGCGTGTCATGGTTCCATAGTTTCTTGAGATGATAAGCGCTGCCACGCCTGAAACATGTGGGCAGGCCATAGACGTTCCTTCATAGAAACCATAAGTGTTTCCATTGAGCGTACTCAACACCCCGCGTGGATTCGACTGATTGGTCTCACCACCGGGTGCAGAAATATCCACCCACGCACCGAAATTGGAATACCATGCCTTTTTGTCCTGATTGTTTGTGCCTGCAACAGCCATAGTTGCGCTGTAGTAACCAGGATACCAGGCACCATCAGAATTACTGTTTCCGGCAGCAAAGATGGTAAGTCCGCCATCGAGTATTGCATCTCCTCCACCATTGGCATTGAAATAGTCAATAGCGTCGAGCACATCCTGATTATAATTTCCCTGACTGGTATAACCCCAGCTATTCTGAGATATGGCGGCACCATTATCGGCGGCCCAAACAGGTGCCTGTGCAAAACCACCACTGGAGAAGCCAGAAAATACCTGGCACGACATCAATCGCACTCCATTACCTGCAGCACTGCTGCCTCCAGCAATGCCCGAAACGCCAACAGTATTGTTGTTTACTGCAGAAATGGTACCTCCAACGTGTGTTCCATGGTTTCCGGGGTTAATGTTGGGGGTGTTGTTCTGAAAATTGAACCCTATTCCCTCCCACATATTGGCCGCCAGATCGACATGGGTAAACTGAATACCTTCGTCAATAATGGCAATGATCACTTCAGGATCTCCTTTCTCAATGTCCCATGCTTCAGGCAGGTCAATGTCAGCATCAAGAGTTCCATTCTGCTGGCCTGTATTGTGATAATGCCATTGTTCATTGTATCGTGGGTCATCCGGTGTCCAGAAAGCGGCAGGTTCGGCCGGATTAAAATTCTCGGGAGCAGGCACATCTCTTGGAGGAGCATTTCCGATGAGTGACTTACGGTATTCTGGTTCTGCAATGGCAACCTCCGGTAGTGATTCAAACTGCCCGACCAGATTGATGATATCTGTTGATTCATCAAAACGGATGGTATACCATAGGTGAAAACCCCAGGCAATATGCCTGTCGGTGTAGCGGCTTTGTGCACTGATTACAGAATAATCCTGTATAATCTCCTTAGCCCTGTGGAGTCTGTTCAAATGATCAACAGAAGCTACACCGATCATGGGAATTCCCTGCGCATCGTAGCTTAGTGAGAGATCACTGAAATCTTTACTGACATGATCGGCCAGCTTGATCTTTAGTACTCCGCTGACAATGTCATCCGGTCTGACCTGATTCAGATCTACGGGGGGACGTTCGCCGCGGACAACTTTGTATTGAGCTGCAGCTGCAATCGGGAGCGCAATTATTACAGCATTCAATACCAATACAAAAAACATAGAATTTTTCATCTTATCGGTTTCTTTTTTCGATGGATAAATGATTGATTTAACCTTGCAAAGATACGAAAAATGAAGAAGGAGAACGGTGTTGATGCAGGATTATGGCTGAAAAGCTTCAGTCATTTATGATGGGCAATGCGGCACATACCGAAGCATAATGCATCATCTGAGCCAGAAAATCATCAGGATACACAATAACTACATCCCGAATGGTTTGCTCTTGTGTCTCAGGCACCAGCACAGGGTTTATAAAACCGGCAAAAGGAGCAATTCCCAATTTTTTCCAGCGAGCAAGCACCTCCTCATGGATGTTCCTGTTAACCTGAACACCATACTCCTCAACCAATGCTGCAGCAGACTTGTAGTCGCCGGTCGATTTGATACGTTGAACCGTGCTAAGCAAGGCACCGAATAACTTTCGGACAGCCTCATAATCATTGATCTGAACAAATGTCTTGCCATCCTTGATTATCATTTCCACATCTTTGTTTTTTCTTCCCTGTTCAAACACCCATGAGGCAATCAGCTGGCGGTTACGCATATGGGCTTCCTCAAGCTGGCATCCGGAATCCACACGTACCAACTGTCGCAACAAACCACCAACCATAAAACTGTCATAAGCCGCTTTTCCTGTCTCTGGCGAATCGCAAATGCCCAGCTCCAGCATTTTCGGATCGGTGATAAAAAAAAGAGCCACCAGGTCGGCACGTGCTTCTTCAATGGTATTGGAATAGCTTTTCAAAGTTTCCTTTGGTGTGGCAACACCGGGCAGCAAGCGGCCACTTCCATGTCCGATAACCTCATGAAGTGCAGTATGCAGCTTTGAGGCTTTCAGGCCATGCTCGCGAATGCGCTTTTGCTGCGCAGGAAGATAAAACTCTTCGAGTGAACCATTCTGTCGCGATGCCTGTTCGTAGGCATCTTCGATATTACCGAGCGAAACAGACTTGCTTCCGTGGCGCGCCCTGATCCAGTCAGCATTGGGCAAATTGACTCCAATTGGCGAAGATGGAGAACAATCGCCTGTTTCGGTAATCACCTGAACTACTTTGAACGAAACACCTTCAACTTCGGTCCTTTTAAAAAGGGGATCAACCGGCAGGTTCTCCTCAAACCAGGATGCCTGATTGCTGATCGCAGCAAATTGGCTTGTAGCCGCCTCATCACGCATATAAAGCATTGATTGCCAAGCTCCGTGAAACCCTAGCGGATCGCCATACACTTCAATGAAGCCGTTTACAAAATCAACGGCCGGACTTGTATCCTGAACCCACAAAATACTGTATTCATCAAAAGATTTCAGGTTACCGGATTCGTAAAATTCAATTAGTTTATCAATTGATTGCTGCTGCAATACTGTCGAGGCAAAATGTCTGGCTTTGTGCAGCCACATCACTATCCTGCGGATGGCTTTGCCATACATTCCATCGCTGTGGTACACCTTTTCAAATATCTTGCCCTGAGATTTGATCAATTTACTGTTCAGCCCTGTTGATGTCGGTTCAGTATCATCTGCGTGAGTCAAAGCCGCATAATATGCTTCAGCCTCCTGCTGGTTGATGCCCTCGTAGTAATTACAGACTGAGGTAGCTACAAGGTCCTTGCCAGCCTCCTGATTGACTCTTTTTGTGTCTCTATCAGGATTAAACATCACATCGATAACCAGATCCACGTATTCCAACATGGTCATACCATCAGGAACCGGCATCACAGACTGCGGAACCACTGCCAGTAATTCCCTGAAGTAGTTTATGCTGAAACCCGGTAGAAACTTTTCGGTCGAGTAATGGTGATGAATTCCGTTTGAAAACCAAACCCTTTTGGCGTATTCCAGAAAACTGCTCCACGAACTGCCTGTCCTGTCACCCTGAAAATGATTAATGATACACTCCAGCGTTCGCCTTATCAACAGATTATACTTATAATTCTGATCATAAATGATGTCTCTGCCCTCAAGTGCGGCCCGATATATGTAATAGGCAAATGTCTTCTCCCTTAGGCTGAGTTGTTCGAATCCTTCGATCCGATACCTCAAAATCCTTATATCGGCAAACTGCTCGGTCTGCCAGATGAAATCCTGCTGATTCATGTACATGCAGCGTTAATTTGCATTTATTTGAATGAATTTGTTTAATTGAGTGCTTGTCTGTTCCGTTCAGCTATTCTGAATCAGTTGTTCGAGTTCGTTGATCTGATTAAAATACCTTTTAAACACCTGATAGCGTTGCTTCTCTGATACTCCACTGATTAATACCGACTTTCGTCTGATCACCTCGAACCATTTCCGGGTTTCAGCGCAATATGATTCACTGGTTGTCGACATCGTGCTGAAAGAAAAATGACCGAGATAAACACTGCTAACGCTACCAAGGTCAACCAGCACACAGTTGTTTGTGATCTCTATTTCGCTGTAGTACATTTGATAGTTGTGCTGTCCTTTAGTGTGACCTGCCGAATCACGCCATTTGGCAGATTGCTCTGCCTGCTTCTGAATTGCAGATATTTCGTCGCGCAAGCTGCCGCAAACAGCGAGAGCATCTGATTTGTCCCTGAATTTACCGGACTCCCAAAAAAAGGCAATTTGCTTTACCGTACTCTGAATAGTCGTGTCGGTCCAAATCTCAACGGAGGAAACAGAAGAATATTGATCAATAATCTGCAAACCAATCTGCGAAAGCTCATCATCGATTCTACCGGCATCAAACTTTTCGGGTTCAAGATCGGCAACACCCATTATGGCATGCATCCAATAGAACATCTTAAACTGTGCCATCAGCGGATGTCGATAGTGATGGAACACAGGAATATCCTCACAAGCATAGGTAATCATTGCCTGAGGAGCAGAAGCAATAATCCTGAGATCGTGAAGCAGCCCCAGCAGATAGTTTCTGAAACTTTCACGTGATGCACTAAGTTTCATATACCTGAATGCCACCCATCCTTCCTGCTGGTGCGCCCATGTATCGAACGAAACCTTAAAATGCTCACTTAACAACAAAATCTCATCGAGCACCAGCAAGGTCTCACCACGCATGCGTCTGTAAGCACTGTCGGTGCTTATCCTGAGAACATCGGCCAATTCATTCGCAAGGCTCGTGTTTCCGGGAAGCACATCCTCTATCTTTCTGAGAAACTGCGCCTGAATGTCTTTGATACGGGCCTGATCCATGGGATTTTTTTTTTGATGTGAACCTCTTTGCATTGAAAACAATTGCAGATTATGCAACTTAATGCAATTACGGTTGCAAAATTTGCAACTGATGCAAAGTACGTTGATTTTTGATTACGGTTAATGCGAAAAAATAAGAAAACCGTTTTTAATCAGACCATGTATCCGTTTTGCAAAGGGGCTCTGCCAGAATAATTTTGCCGCATTAACCTTAAAACTTAAACCCATGAAAAATTCACTTTCAACCTCAACAAAAAGAATGATCACCTTTACTGCTTTGATGATCTTTGTAATTCTGTCAGGATATAGCCCGAAAAGCTACGGCCAGCAGAAAAAAAGTATTGCAGTAGTTAGCATGGACACAAAAGACCTCGCTTTCGATTCAAGAACAATCACAAATATGGTTCAGCTTGAGCTTGAAAAGGCTAATGTGTTTGAAGTGCTCGACAAATACGATGTAGCCGACCTGATCAAAAAACACAATATTGATGTTCAGGCCAGTTTCGGTAAAAACAGTCTGGTGCAGATCGGAAAACTTCTGAAAGCTGACAAAATGCTGTCGGGAAGTATCGAGAAATTCGGTGATAAACTGATTGTAATACTCAGATTAGTGGATGTTGGCAGTGAGTCCATCGAAAAGACTGATGTTATGGAATACATTAACCAGCAGGAACAAATGCAGGTAATGATCAGATTATCCATCAACAATATTCTTGGCATTGCCAACGACAGAATGGTAGTTGACCTTCTGGTCAATTACGACCAGCCCATAACAAGCAGCAAAACCACATTAAAACTGAGTGGACCACGCATTGGTGCCAATATGGTTTTTGGCAAGACCATGGAACGGATGAAAGCACCAAAAAACGAAGGGGGTTTCGATATGTATCCAGTAAGCAGTATGATTGGCTATCAATTTGAAAAGCAATATCTTAGCTCAGGTGATTTTCAAGCACTCTTTGAATTGATACCCGGAATAACCAACCTTGAATCAGGACTTTTTGTTCCCACCATCACCGGGCTTCTTGGTTTCAGGTTCAACAAATCAGGTATCGAATTCGGATTGGGACCGAATGTACGGTTTGTTCAGATGGCCGAAGGGTATTATGACGAGAACGACAACTGGAATCTGGGTGAACCACCAACAGATGATTATGTTAAGGTACGAGAACTTGACAGCAGGGGCGAATTAATGGCAAGTGCCGGTATGGTATTTGCCATCGGAAAAACATTCAGGTCAGGGTACCTGAATCTGCCTGTAAACCTCTACATTTCGCCGCGAAAATCAGGTTCTATCGCAGGAATTACCTTAGGATTTAATGTTGCCAGAAAACCCAAACTGAACAGGTAAATATTAAATGTCAAGGGCATTAAAAATCCAGACAAACTGAATAATAAAGGGGCCGGATGTTGTACCGGCCCCTTTTCTTTTATACTTAACCTTTATAAAACGGGAGCTTAACAATGGTTGCTTCAACAAGCTTATCCCTGACCTTAATGAATATTTCGGCACCCAATTTAGCATGCGACTTATTCACATATCCCATTCCGATGCCTTTCTTCAACATGGGCGACATGGTTCCGGATGTTACCTCTCCTATGGTATTACCTGCTGCATCACAGATTTGGTAATGCTGACGGGGAATTCCTTTGTCGCTTATCTCAAATGCTCTGAGTGACCTTTCAGTTCCGTTTGCTTTGTGCATTTCGAGCAATGGACGGTCAATAAAGAGGTTATTGTCTACAAACTTCGTAATCCAACCCAATCCTGCTTCAATAGGTGAAGTGGTATCATCGATATCGTTTCCATACAGACAAAAGCCCATTTCGAGCCTTAATGTATCCCGTGCGGCCAATCCTATAGGTTTGATTCCGTAAGATGCCCCGGCCTCGAGCACTGCCTTGTAGATGTGCTCTGCATGCCGGTTGGGAAAATAAATCTCACACCCTCCTGAACCTGTGTAACCTGTGGTTGAGAACAATACTTCAGGAATTCCGGCAAATGTGAGCACTTTAAAAGTATAATACTCCATATCCGTCACCTTATCGGCTGTCAAACGCTGCATGGCTTCCAGTGCAAGTGGCCCCTGAACGGCAAGTTGCGATGTTTCATCTGAGGCGTTAATCAGTTGGGCTCCTACGGAGTTGTTCATATTCACCCACGCCCAATCCTTGTCAATATTGGCTGCATTTACCACCAATAGGTATTTCTGGTCATTGAATCTGTAAACAAGTAAGTCGTCAACGATGCCACCCTTGCCATTGGGAAAGCAGCTGTATTGTACTTTTCCGTCAAATAATGCTGCAACATCATTGGTTGTCAGTCGTTGAACAAGTTCAAAAGCATCAGGCCCCTCAACCCAAAACTCGCCCATGTGCGACACATCAAAAACACCAATTCCCCTTCGCACTGTTTCATGCTCGGCATTAACGCCCTCGAACTGAACCGGCATTTCGAAACCGGCAAACGGAACCATTTTGCCACCCATCTGATGGTGCATCTGGTTCAAAGCAGTCTTTTTCATTTGGTCTTGTTTATATAAAGTTGAATAATAAGTGTTTGTATTGTTCTATTTTTAACAACATCATTTGCAAAGGTAGCTAAATGAAATACACAACCGAAAACAGGTTATTTCTTATGATCGTGAATGCCTAGAATTTTTTGACATTCCATACACAAATGCATGCTTTTCTGATCAATATCCTCAACATAAGTACTCGACAACATCACACACCTTAAGGTGCGGCAATGGATCAATCCATATGCATGACCCAGTTCGTGCACCAGTTCTTTTACACATCGGTCGAAAAGCAGTTCATCATTACGCGGGAGTCCGTAGCGCTCATTGCTCAATCGATACATTGAGGCAATACCTGTGCGGCCATTCAGGTAAGCCTGACCAAAAATATAGGTAAGAATGGGAATAAACAGATCGACAGTTACCAAAGCAATCGTTTTACGGTTTTCGAGAGCATATTGGCTTTCAATTTCTTTGAGCAACGCATTGCCATTGTATTGTTTCCGCGCAGGGTCGAAGAATGGGCTCAGGTCTTTAAACTCCTCCCTGAGATAGACATCAGTATGGTATTCGTTCGAAACCTCATCTGCCAATGCATCGAGCATTTTTCGTTCGAAATAACCAATAGCAATCAGTGTAATCCCAGGCAATTTCATGAAGCAGTTCTGTTTAGCGGCACATCAATGAAATTCCGATCGTCAGTCCGGTTGTTTCAGATCGAACTTCTTAATTTTATTGTATAGGGTAACACGATCTACCTGCAAGGCTTTAGATGCCCGCGAAATATTCCAGTCGTACTTATTCAGGATAAGCTGTATGTGTTTCTTTTCCAGTTCATCAAGACTTTCGACAGAGCTGGAGACAACACTTTCCTGCGACAGAGGCAAATCTTTCACCCTGATCTCCTTCCCGTTTCCAACAACAATTGCCCGCTCTATCATGTTTTCAAGCTCGCGCACATTTCCCGGAAACTCAAACTCCTTAAGTTTCCTGATAGCTGCCGGTTCAATGCTGACGATATTCCGGCTCATGGCATTGCAATACTTCCGGATGAAATAATCCACCAGAAGCGGTATATCATCTACACGTTCCCTGAGTGGCGGAATCAAAATGTTGACTACATTCAGTCTGTAATATAAATCTTCTCGAAAAGTACCGTTATCCACCATCTTTTTCAGGTCCTTGTTTGTTGCACAGATGACCCTGAAATCGGAATTGATCAGTTTGTTGCCTCCAACCCTCATGAAACTCTTTGTCTCGAGCACCCGAAGCAACTCAATCTGCATTTTGGCCGAAATAGTTGCTATTTCATCAAGAAAGATTGTTCCGTTATCAGCCATTTCAAACCTGCCTTTGCGGTTGTACACAGCTCCGGTAAATGCTCCTTTTTCGTGCCCGAAAAGTTCACTTTCGAGCAGGCTTTCTGACAGTGCCCCACAGTGTACACTTACCATCGGGAAGAATTTGCGGGGTGAATTTGCATGTATAGCCCTGGCGATCAACTCTTTTCCTGTTCCACTTTCCCCGGTGATGATCACCGAAGCATTTGAAGGTGCTACACTCTGTACTTCGCGCAACACCTGCTGCATGGCCTCACTGCTGCCAATCAGGTCCTCAACCTGCTCGAGATTGGTGATCCGACTTTTCAGACTTTCATTCTCACTGGCAAGTGCGATCTGTTTTGAGGCATTACGTATCAGATGCGACAAATCATCGGGATCAAAGGGCTTGGTCACATAATCGAATGCTCCGTCTTTTAGTGCCTGAACGGCTGTGTCAACTGTTGCAAAGGCCGTCATAATGATCACAATAGCCGATGGCTTGATAGTTTTAATACGTTTCAACATCTCAAGCCCATCCATTCCGGGCATTTTAATATCTGCCAATATGATATCGAAATCCTTCTTTTCGAGCATATTTAGAGCAACACTGGCATTTTCGGCACATCCAACTTCATAACCGTCTTCGATGAACCAATTGTATAAAGAATCGCGTACCGATTCCTCATCATCAACAATTAGCATATTAATATTTGTTGACATATCTTAAAGGGTTTTACTTTTAATCAATGGTAAGGTAATACTCATAGTGGTTCCTTTGCCCGGGGCAGACTTTACGGAGATTACTCCTTTATGACTCTGTACAATACCGTGAACTATTGCCAGTCCAAGACCGATTCCCGAAGCTTCGTGTTTGGTGGAGAAGAATGGCTCAAAAATATGCTGCAGGTTCTCCTCAGCAATACCTTTTCCATTGTCAACAATATCAATAGTAATGGATTGCTGATCGTTATTTAGGGTCCGCAGGATAATTTCACCATTGTCACTGACAGCTTCCGACGAATTTACCAGCATGGCCACGCAGGCTTGTTTGATCTGATTCGGGCTACACAGTACCATATCACCATAGGCTTTGTAATCAGTCAAAAAACCTATGTTTTTGATCTTCATCTGGTGATGAAGCAAGTCATATGTCTCGCGCAGGATTTCGTGAACAGAACAGGGCTCAAAGTCTGTCTGGTCTTTGCGCGAAAAATCGAGGAGACCTTTGACAATATCGCCACAGCGTTTGGTTTCGCTTTCGATCAGTTTCAGATGCTTAAGTGCTGCTTCCTTTTTGACATCGGTTAGCTCAGCAGAGGTAAGCTGCTTATGAATCAGCTTAGCATAGACCAGAATGCCTGATAGCGGATTATTCAATTCATGAGCCACACTAGCCGAGAGTTTACCAAGAGAGGCAATCCGTTCAATCTGAATGAGTTCGTTTTGAACCGAACTAAGCTCTTCAGACTTCTTCTGGACCTTATATTCAAGCTGGCGCGACCAGTTTTCAAGCTCCTGATTGGCAGCATGCAGTTTATCGAGCATCTCATTGAACGCAGATGAAACCGTTCGCAGTTCTTCCAGCTGTCCGGGTTTCACCTTCATACGCACTTTTCGGTTTCCCTGAGTGATGGAGTTACTCGCAACTACCAGTTCGTTTAAAGGTCTTTGAATATTACTTCTGGTGAACATGAGTAAAAGTCCGGTAAATATGACTGTAGCAATAATAGCCAACAGCAAATATTTATTGGTGGAGGCTTCAATGTTGTCGTCAAAGTCTTTCAGAGGCAGGTGAATAATCATGGAGCCAAGCACAACCTCGTCCGGTGAATGGGCATGGCATTGGTTTGTGTAACACGACCGTTCATTAAGTATGGGATTGCGTATGAGTAGGTGTCGCGAATTGTCGGTTTCCACAAACATGGAGCAATTTGTTTCCGCACTCACCACCCTGAAGGTTTTTCCATCCCCGGGAAACAATTGAGACATGCTTTCGTGACACAACATGCAATTGGGATTATTAAGGTGACGTGCACGCTCTGAATAGGCCGAATAAACAAGGCTGTCGCTGCTGTTATAAAGGTTAAGCTCATCCATCTCCGACAAATTATTGATGATATCGAGCGTATTGAACAACTCTTCGTAATCATTCCGAAGCATGGAATGATATAACGCAGCATTGACAATTGAACTGATATTGCTGCTCTTATAATCAATGATTGAATCAATATAATTGTCATTCACTGACCTGAATATAAAGTTATAGGCAAAAAAGAGAAGCAGGGCAAGAATGGAAATCATCAACATAATCCTGCTGTAGAGCGATCGGGTGAAATGCAGATACCTTGCCTGAAGGAAACTGAGTAAAGCTGTTCGTTCCGGTTTTCCGGGTTCTGGTTTCATAAACCTGATTTTCTTTTAAACAGAAAACAGCCTTTGCGCTGGATAGGCAAAGGCTGTAATCTGTTATGTATAACTATTTTTATTCATGGAGTTTCTCCTGCAAAAACCCCTGCAATGTACGAATTTATTATAGGAAAATGATTCCTTTTGTCAGTTTTTTGAAGCGAGGAATTCATGTTCAAAATCCATCCAGACTTCTTTTGGCAAATCGGCCAGCAGGTGCTCGCGCAGTTCGCCACCGTCCTGCAGTGCCAGCAGGCTTTGTGTTTCGTCATGCCGCTGAAGCGATCCAGCCAGAAAATCCTTGAAGCGGCCAAGTTCTTCTCCTGTCCATCGCACGGCTTCATCTGCAAGATAATAGGCTGCGGTGTCTTCTTTCCAGGCCGAAGGCTTAATCTCAAACATCCAGCCTGTGCCATACGGATCGTCCATCAGCACTTCAGGATGTTCGAAGATTGATTGATTTGCGGATTTAAGTACACCTGAAACAGGTGACTTGATGGCAAGTTCCTTGTCTTGCTGCACAATGCGGGCAATCACTTCTCCTTTGCTGACTGCTGTACCTGATTCTGCAACAGCATTTAAGGTAAATGGACCTGTGATACTGAGCAAAAGGTCGTCAACACCAACTCTGGCCGTTCCGTTTCGCCTCAGATACGTCCAGGTGTGGCCGGGGCTGTAAAAGATGCCCTGCGGAATCCTGAGTTTACTGACAGACAATACACCTAGAGCCTTTTTGATTCCTTTTGCAATCTTATCGCGGTTGTTCAGAATAATCCAGAACGGAATAAGCGACAGGAAAAACACAACGGTAATCAGGTACTCGATACCCTTGGTTTCAAAAATGTTGTAATAATGAAATGTTTCCATAGTTCTATTGAATTAAAGTTAATGATCATCTCGAACCCACTCGGGTGATTTACGCAACACAGGCATCCGCATGATGATCCATCGGAGCACCCATATTTCGATGAAAATAATGGTTAGTGTGACGACAAATTCCTGCCAGCTCGGCACATATCTTTCCACATCGTACCAGCGGTACACAATGATGGATATATTCATTCTATTCAGGATTACGCCCAGCAAAGTGATCACTGCGGCAATTCTGATGGCCAGCAGATTCTTGTGTCTGTAGCTGAAGTAAAAAATAAGCATAGGAAGAATGACAAAACCGATCATTTCGAGTAAATACCACATTCCCCATCCCGAATCAAGATACTTCCAGTCTTTGCCATGCACAAAAACTATGATCATGAGCGACAGATAGGCGAACAGAGCACCAGCACAGATTTTTGCAAGTCCGACCAAAATACTGTTGTGTTCTTCATGCGCGTTGTGCCCCAACTGGTGAGCAAACACTTTATGACTGATGCTGCCTTCGAGTATTACCATGGCGATGCCGGCAAAAACGCTGGCCACAACAAACTGTAATGGTAAATATTCGGAGTACCACAACGGATGAATTTTGTCGATCGCCATCAGATACAAGGCACCGATGCCTGATTGGTGAAGCACCGAAAGCGTTATTCCGAATATCACCGCCCCAAGGCCTATGGTTCCTAAAAACTTTCGCAACTTACGGGCATTCAGCCATTCGGCCACAGCCGGAGAAAACTCGAGAAGCAGGGCCAGCATGTATAATAGAAAATGCCAGCCCACCAGAAACAGCACTGAACTGACACCATAATTGTTACCAATGATTACATTGATGATCTTCAGCGGACGTCCAAGATCGAGCAACAGGGCTGCTGAATAAAAGAGATAAGCCAGAAATCCGTTCAATACAGTCACCCTCAATATCGGTTTATACTTTTTCATATTGAGGATGTTGACCATAAAGACCAGCACATATGCTCCTCCGGCAAATGCCACACCGGTAACCACATCAAATCCTATCCATAAACCCCAGGGGATTTCCTGATTAAGGTTTGTGACCGAACCAATGCCATCTCGAAAACGCAAATAAATGATTACCAGACCCACCAGCATAATTGGAAGGCTAATCACATTAAAAGGTGTAAATATCTTGCCTTTCGGCTTCAATTCACTGAGGATAAACTTCCAGAAGTTATTATCCTTATTGTCGGTGTATGAAATTTGTGCACGTTCCATAGTTAATCCTCCTCGATTGTTTCAGGTTTCGATCTTGTTGCTTCATAAATTCCAAGTAAGCCCAGCGGCAAAAGAATGTCCACAGGTGCGATGCTTGAAATAAATCCTTTTGTCAATCCGGGATAGGATTTTTTTTGAATGCTCGTCTTCAGACCCAACTCTTCAAACGGAACGGCAGAGATATACAGCCAGGAGGTTCCACCTGCTTCGTGTTCACCATATATATAATCAACATACTGGTCTGGGTTCTCATGGATCCGTTTTCTGGCTTCCCTGATTAAGTCACTGCGCTTGCCATACATCATTGCTTCTTCAGGACAATTGTAAACACAGGCCGGTATTTCACCTTCTTTTAACCTGTCATGGCACATATCGCATTTCATGATACGTGGATTAGTGCTCTGATATTCAAATTTAGGTATGTCGAACGGACAAGATATCATACAATATCGACATCCCATACATTTGTCTTCGCGCCAGATCACCGGCCCATCTTCAGTTTTGTGCATGGCCTGTGTCAGGCACGCAGCGTCGCAGGCGGGTTGTGTACAATGCATGCACTGAACCTTTACGGGCAAACTGCCTTTTGATGTTTCATAATGATTTACAACGGTAAGGTGTGCCTCATCTGTTTTACGCAAGGGCGGATTTTTGGGAATATCCGGATATTCAAGTCCGTGGGCTTCGGCACAATCATATTCACATCCGTGACAACCAACACAGCGTGTTGCATCGTATAAAACCCCGTATAATTCTGGTCTTTCACCAGTCATTTCTTCGGCAGATGCGGCTACCTCCTTGCCCACCGACAAGGCAACAGCGGTGGCACCCATAGCTTTGAAAAATGTTCGTCTGCTAATTGACATGATTTTGGTTAATTTGATTTTACTATTCAGGTAAATTATTTCCTGTAGTCTTATATTACATCAGATAGAGTCGAGAAAGCCATATTGAAAGTCTTCCCAAACTTCAGGACCCAATTCGGCAAGCAATCCTTCCATGAATTCTCCCCCATCCTGCAATGTAATCTGTGCATATTGAGTTGCATGGGTGCTCATGGCCGAAGCAAGGAAATCGCGGAGTCTGGAGAATTCGTCTTTCAACCATTGCCTGTATTGCTCATACATAATCATAAACTGCGAATCACGCTTCCAGTTGGCAGGTTCAATACTGCATACCCAGTTTTCTGCAAGATTCTCCGACAGATTGCCATTTTTTACTTCAGTATTGCATGCTTTTATCGTACCACTTATCGGTGACCGTAGCTCCATTTTCTTACCGTTGCTTACAAGCGTGATGATATGATCGCCCTTTGCTACTTTCTCACCGGCTGGTTTGGAAACGATTCGTACAGCTTGTCCGGCCAGATGATGCAAAAAGCTATCCATGCCAATCTTTACCATTCCGTCATTTTCCATAAAGGCCCATGTGTGTGTTTTATCATACAGCACACCTTTGGGTGCTACTATGGTATCTTCGCTGAACATGGACTTTACAGGCGAAGGCAAAACAGGTTCTTCTGTTTGGCTGCTGCGAAACAACCAGGTAACCACCAAGCCCATGATAACCAGACCGCCAATAATCACAAGCAACAAGGGCAACCATGCCGCTGCGGGAGCTTCGGCAACTATTCCAATCTCCGGAGCTGTTATCATTGCCAAACCTGATTCGCGTTCAATTCCGGTAAGATCAACACAACCTGCTTGACCAAGATAGTGCTGACCGCTTGTGAGCACCCAGCTGAGGAAGGAAGCCTGTGTTTCGCTTATGCCTGAAGAAGATGCCCGGATCATAACAGGCACAGTAAGTGCGTGCGGGTATTTACCCATCCAGGCCGAACGAATAAAGGTTTCCGGGTTACCATAAAAAGCTTCCATTCTGTCAATAATACCATTTTCATTTCTATCGATGGGCAAAATGCTGTAACCGCTGTATAATATGGGGTTCATACGGTCAATAAGGTAATGTAAGGGAGCAAAGGCAATCGCGGCTGGATTTTGTGTCAGTTTTAACCTGAGGTCTTCGATATGTTCAAGGCTGTTTGAACTGTTAGCAGAATTATAGCCAAAGGCCTGTTCAAGTTGTTGAATCATTGAAGGTTCATTTAGTAAATAAAACACCAAAGGATCCGTGCCAATGATTTCTCCATCAAGACCCTTGGGCATCACTTTCATGCCTGAAAGCAATTCCTGCAGCATCTCAAGAGTAATCCCGCTTTTTGTAATACCTTCAAAATACGGGTGATTGTTGCTGATTACCGGAACGATGATCTGTCGGCCAACGTTGACGGACCAAACATTTTCTTCATTGGCTGTTATATTCATACCAATGCTGCCTAATTGCATGGCGTCAGGCGCAGTCTCAACGATCACAACGGGAGTTTTCGGATGTTGCGTATTGAAGGCTTTTTGCCATTCTGCAAGCAAGGGCTCAAAATCAGCAGTCGCAGTTAGAGTGATGGTGCCTTCAGGCTTAACCTCGGCAACATGTTCATGGTCTGCATGGGGCCGGGCATTGATGCTGAAGGCAACCAGCAGAAGAAAAGAAATAATAATCTGTGTTTTCATGGCTTTAGGGATTATGATGTTCGTTAATGATTTCATCGTGGTTTCATTTTGTGTCCACCTTCCATTAGCCAATAAGCGTGCCAAAGCAGAAAATTAGGTTTTATCTTACTGTATATGTGTTGTTTACGAAATAATATGTTTATAATTTAAACACTAATGATTGTTGTATTTTTCAACACATAAAATACCTAAATGTGCTATTTAATTGTTTTTGTATTACTTACATAATTTGTTGAATATTTCAACATGTGTATATTTTTTAAACACTCAATTGTTATATATTTGATTATGTGTTTTTTACAAAATATCATTATGATCAGAATCGCAACTGTTTTCGATAAATTAGGGTAATTTTCAAAAATCTAGATCAATTATTATTCAGGACCAGCAGGAGATTGTGGCGGGCATTTCAGCAGGACGAAACTTGCAGTACATTTGAAAATTCAGTTCAAAACGCAGCTATCTTTGCGAAAAACATCTGTTGCCTTGATTCATTGTAAAAACTTGCTGTACACCAAGATGCACAAAAAGAGGCTTTCGCCTCTTTGTGCCATTGATCGGGTGGAGCTGGAGGGATTCGAACCCTCGTCCAAACAAGGAATCATTAAGCTTTCTACATGCTTATCCGGTTCTTGGTTTTCGAATGTGGCAAGGAAACAGGCACCCTAAACCACACCTTATCTTCTGAATTTCACCGTACGGCCGAAGCTTCCGCAAAGCTATCCCGAATTTGATTAGCACCCCGTGATCAGGCCGGTATCAGGCATTTCCACCTGCGGGATGTCTCGTCCCATCGCCTTGCAACGGGATGAAGCATTAATCTACTGTGATTCGATTAAGCAGCGAGAGCGTAGTTGTTTTCGCCTTTTGTTGTTTGCGATCAGGATTATCGAGCTTCATCGCAAGGCTCGGCATGCTTACATAACCATTCATCTTGCTGTCAAAACCGGTCAGCCCCATGAATTGTTTCAGTGTCGGGCAACAAAAAACATGCCGCACGACACTGCAAAAGTACATAAATACAGCGCTTGTGTCAAATTAATTGCTTTTGAGCACTTAATGATTGAGCGGCCGGGCATATCGCATTACATCCTCCCTGTCGATGGTTGTGCCGCCAAGGATCACCAGACGTTCGGTAGCATTGTGCAACTCCCTGATGTTTCCGGTCCATTTGTACTGTTTCAGCTCTTCCATGGCATCTTCTGTAAACACCGGTACCGCTTTTCCCTGAGCATGACAGATTATCTCAACAAAATGCCGCACCAGCGGTGGAATATCCTCAAGTCTTTCGCGCAATGGCGGAACTTCGATCACGATCACACTGATGCGGTGGTACAAATCTTCCCGAAACCTGCCTGCCTCTATCTCCTGCCTTAAATTTTTATTGGTTGCTGCAATAATGCGCACATCCACAGCTATTTCTTTCTCGCCACCCACACGGGTTATCTTGTTCTCTTGCAATGCCCTCAAGACTTTGGCCTGCGCCGAAAGACTCATGTCGCCAATTTCATCCAGAAAAAGTGTGCCTCCGTGCGCCAGTTCAAAATCCCCTTTGCGCTGTTTGATAGCCGATGTAAATGATCCTTTCTCGTGCCCAAACAACTGACTTTCGATAAGTTCGGATGGTATTGCAGCGCAATTGACTTCAATAAAAGGTGCATGTGAACGTGTGCTGAGTTCATATAATTGTCGTGCAACCAACTCTTTACCCGTTCCGTTCTCGCCTGTGATGAGTACACGTGCGCCTGTCGGTGCCACTTTCTGAACCATTTGCTTTATGTGCAGCATGGCCGGAGAATCACCAATCATTTCGTATTTTCGGTTCACAACTTTCTTGAGTGCACGTGTTTCGGTCAGCAGACTCGATTTGTCCAGAGCATTCCTCAGAGTGATTAACAGTCTGTTCAGGTCTGGTGGCTTGCTGATGTAATCGTATGCACCTTTTTTAATGGCTTCAACGGCTGTATCGATTGTTCCATGTCCCGAAATCATGACTACGGGAGTTTCCGTCACACGCCTGACGGCCTCCAGAGTTTCGATACCATCCATTTGGGGCATTTTAATGTCGCACAAAATCACATCGTACTCTTGATCCTGAAGCAATTGCAGTCCTTCCATCCCTGAGGCAGCATCATCAATCTGATACTTCTCATACTCGAGTATTTCCCTAAGAGTTCGTCTGATGCTTGTTTCGTCATCTATAATCAATATCCGCGGCATGCCATAATTTTTTTCAAAAATACGAAAAACACAATGCTTCAACCGAACATTAACAAACCATGTAAAACTGGTTCACACCATAAAAAAGATGTACTTTTGACCTGATGGCGCAGAGAACCCTAATTAACCTACACATTTTGATAAATGTTTTATTGTGGATGTTGCCACTGGCCACAATAGCACAGCCTTTGGTATGGCATAAAAACCAGACCGAGCTTCTCTATCCTTGGGCAGGCGGGCTTGATGCCTGTCAGTTTGGCGAAATCGACCTGAACAGCGATGGAATAAAAGATCTGGTGATATTCGACCGCAGAGGCAACAGGCTGTTGTGTTTTGTGAACAACGGAATCCCCGGTGAAATCGACTATACGTATGCTCCAGAATTTGAAAAAGACTTCCCAAAAATAAGTGAATGGCTGGTTCTTGCTGATTATGACAATGACGGCCGACCCGACATATTTACTTATTCACCCGGATGGGCAGGCATGCAGGTTTATCGGAATACCGGCACACAACGGCTTAGTTTTCAGCGCGTAGTATTTCCTTATCTCAAATCTTTTCAGGGAGGTGGTTATGTGAATATCATTTCCACAAATGCGGATTATCCAGTGATTGTTGACCTTGACGGCGATGGCGATCTCGACATCCTGACTTTCTGGGCTTTAGGCACCTTTATTGAACTGCACACGAATCAATCCATTGAAAAATATGGTCATGCCGACTCTCTTGATTATGTCAAAACTGATTACTGCTGGGGACGAATTGCCGAACACGAAGAGAACAACCTAATCTATCTCGACACCTGCCTTTTTCAACTTCCGGTATCACTGCCTGATAATCAACCGAGACACCGCGGTGCGACCATGCTGGCTTTTGATGCCAACGGAAACGGCCTTTTCGACCTGCTGATCGGCGATGTTGACTACCCTAACCTGAATCTGCTCACCAACGGAGGTTCAACCGATAATGCCCTTTTCACAGCTCAGGATCAAGCATTTCCATCAAACACCACAACGGTTAAACTATTCTCAATGCCACAACCAGTGCTAATCGATGTGAACAACGACGGCATCCGCGATCTGATTGTTTCGCCATTCGACCCATCGCCTATTGTTTCGGAAAATAAGAACAGTGTATGGCTTTATCTTAACAAAGGATCAAATGAAACGCCTCATTTTGTGCTTCATACGCAATCTTTTTTGCAAGATGGGATGATTGATTTCGGTTCGGGAACCTACCCCCTTTTTACCGACCTTGATCAGGACGGACTCGTGGATTTGCTGGTAGGAAATTATGGCTATTACAGCCATTCATGGTATGAAGGCAGTATTTTGAAATCTGCTTTCACTGGCAAGCTGACCTGGCTCAGAAATATTGGCTCGAATGAGCATCCCATGTATGAGCATACCGATGAAGATTTGGGTGGACTGGGTATTTTAAGCCGCACCGGCCTGACTCCGGCAGCGGCAGATCTGGATGGAGACGGAAAAACTCAGCTGCTTGTCGGCAACAATCTGGGAACACTAGTACATCTGGAGCAATCAGAACCCGGAGTATGGGAAATCAAATCCGACTTCTTTCAGGGTATTGATGTTGGAGAATACAGTGCCCCTCAGTTGTTCGATCTGGATAATGATGGAATTACCGACCTGATTGTGGGCGCACGAAATGGAAGGATAAACTACTTTAAAGGAAGCAGAAACGGAGATGAAATTGTTTTTCAATTCATTACCGACAATCTTGGGAATGTGGACGTAACAGACTACAGCATTTCTTACGACGGATACAGCACTCCTCATTTTTTTCGATCACAATCAGGTGAATTAATGTTGCTGAGTGGCTCAGAACAAGGCAGGTTTTTCCTGTACGACCAGATCGAAGGAAATCTGGAAGGCACATTCAGGGAAAGCGACAGGCTCGAAAGCCTTATTGATACTATGTTTACTCACCACGGAACCGGCATCAGGACAGCTGCAAGCATGAGCATTATTCCTGATAATCGCCTGATCATGGCAGCAGGAAACTATAGCGGCGGAATAAATTTGTACAACAGCAATGCTGGTGCAATACCGGGTATAACGATACAGCCACGGGAAATTAATCTTTCTGTCAGCCCTGTACCTGCGACAGATTACATCAGGATTGACTGTTCAGGATTAGCCGGAGATAATGGTTTCATAAAAATAGTTGATGTGCGTGGTACATGTCTTATTGAAGAAGCCTGCCCGCCAAACGGAAGTTTACAAATAAATGTAAATAACTGGCCGGCAGGCATCTATTTGCTCATTGCTGTAGACGAACTTCAGACGACTTCCAAAAAAATCGTTGTATCACATTAATAATGGTTCTTTGCAGGCAGTTTAACTGCTCACCTTTTAATCCGGGGACATTGTGCAATTAGTTTCATCAGCGATTTAGTCTGAACCGGCTTGTAGAGCAAGTCGTCAAAACCTTGCTGAATATAATCTTCTTTGCTTTGCTGGAGTGCATCTGCCGTAAGAGCAATGATACGAGGCTGAACCGAAGGTTTGATTTCTTCCCTGATTTTCCGGCAGGCCTGCAAACCATCCATTGCGGGCATCTGTATATCCATCAGCACAACATCGTATTGTCTTATTTTCAATGATTCCAATGCCTGAATTCCGTTGTCAACCATCTTGGGATGATACCCGTAGCGGTTAAGCACGCTCTGGATGATTTTCTGATTAATTCCATTATCCTCTGCAACAAGTATTTCGAGGGGATAACTTTCGCCCATATGTTCATTGAGGCTAAGCATGCCCGGTTGTGCGTTTAGAGCAGCGGCCTGACCTGAGAGCACAGCCAGCATCACTTGCCGCAACTCATGCACATCAATAGGTTTTGTCAGAATTACTGTGTCCTTACGGATCACGAGCATCTGTTCCCGTGCATTCTCGGGGTTTTTGATCAGAATATGCGGAATCTGCCTGAATGATCTGATGCGGTCGATAAGCTTCAGATCGAGTTTAACATTCGGCCTCAGCTGGGTGATCAGAAGGTCGTAGTTATCAAGCAAGGTTCCGATCTCGGGCGTTTCTTCTCTGGTTTTCATTATTTCTGTTTGCACGCCCCACAACCTCATATAGTCCGCCAGCAAATCGTCCTGCAGATCAGAGGAACTCATGTAGAGCATCCTGGTTCCCTGTAAACCGTGGCCCTGATCTGATTTCTCGGGTGTTTTGCATTCGCTTACGGGCATGGATAAGGTAAACACAGAGCCTTTTCCGGGCCATGACTCCACACTGATTTCGCCATGCATCATCTGTACCAGGCGACGGCAGATTGCCAGTCCCAGCCGAACACCTTTTCGAGAGGATAAAGATGTATCATCCAGCGGATTATTGACTTTAAACAGATTGGGCAGGTCAGTTGCGGCAATCCCGGGGCCAGTGTCGGCCACCTGAATTATCAGCACAGGCATTCCCTGATTGATCAGGCACTTTGCTGAAACCATCACATGGCCGTGCTGTGTAAATTTTATGGCATTATCGATGAGGTTCATGAGTACCTGTCGGAGCCTGAGATCGCTTCCCACCATTGTATCAGGCAAACAAGAGCCGACATGATAACAAAGTTCGATTTTTTTGTCCACCGCTGCCGGAAGCAAAGACTCGACAGTCTCACGGATTGTATCGTAGATTTTGAATGGTTTATAATGGATTTTGATTTTTCCAGCTTCGATGCGGGCATAATCAATAAGGTCGTTGATGGCACTGACCAGCAAATTTCCACTTTCGCGAATCACCTGTATGTAGCTTCTTTGGCGTGAATTAAGATCCGTTTCCTCAAGCATTTCGCTCATTCCGGTAATGGCATTAAGCGGAGTTCTGATTTCATGACTCATGCGTGAAAGCAGGCGGATGTTTGATTCACGGGCTTCTTCGGCTTCCTGTCGGGCCTTGATCAGTTCGTTCCGGAGGTTGGCCCGGGAATAGGTAGTTGAGAGACATTTGAGCAGGTCATCCGTGCCGGTATTCCCCCGCACAAGATAATCCTGTGCGCCTTGCCTGATATAACTGACGATGTGTTCCTGAAAAAAAAACGGGCACAACACCACAAAGGAAAGATCAGGAAATCCGGATGTCAGGCTCTTGATACCGTTAAAAGATTGATCAAGCAATTCCTCGGCAATGATGACAATGTCGCCTGTGCAGCGCGACAATTCATCCCATACCAGCTCAGGGCTACTGACAACCGTTGCGTGAAGAAAAACACCTGCGCGATCCTGAAGCGGATGCAGCAATCCGAGGTCGTCTTCCCTGTCAGTAATCAGAAACACATTCATACTGCTGTGATTTAGGGCACAAGGTACAAAAATAATTACTTGAACTTTTATTCAATGAAACCGCGAGAGAAAAGACAAGTGGATTAGCTGCACAAGAAAAAGTTAGACAAAGAGATAAGATGAGAGGTGAGAAGTGAGAGATGAGAAGTGAGGTTAAGCAAGTTGATTTTCAGTGTTTTGATTATTAAACACATGCGACCCAGCTGGGTCCGGATGGAATTCATTATTTCGCATAATTTTCCAATTCCTGCATTGAGTTTCACCGATTCATATGCAAGATGGTTCCGAAATGATTAATTTTGGTTCATGAGCCCGGCTTTTGCCATCAATAATACCTACTTTAAAAATTGATTGGTATAGCCCGGGAATAGTTTTGGCAAGGTTTACAAGTTCTCTCCAACATAGCACACAAAATGGCTGAGTTGACCGGTGACAGAAAGATTTTCAGTTTACTCGAAGTGGCTTCAAGCATCAGGCGCACTTTGTCCGAACGCTATAAAAGCAGTTTCTGGCTCAAAGCCGAGATGAACAAACTTAATTTTTACAAACATTCAGGCCATTGCTACCCCGACTTAGTGCAAAAAAAGGATGGTCAGGTGGTGGCCCAAATGCGTGCCCTGATCTGGAGTTCGGACCTCGAACACATAAACAGACAATTTATACAACATACCGGCGAACAACTACACGACGGGATCAATCTGCTGTTGCTGGCAAGCATTCAGTTCGACCCCAACCACGGCCTCAGTTTGAGGATTCACGATATCGACCCTGCTTTTACTTTGGGAGAGATTGAACGGGAAAAACGCCAATGCATCACCAGGCTGCAGGAGGAGGGAGTTTTTCATTCGAACAAGCAACTCCCTTTTCCCATACTCCCCAAACGTATTGCGGTAATTTCTGTCGAGTCGAGCAAAGGTTATGCCGATTTCAAATCGCTAACAGAGGCCCGAATGAAGGGGTTCGTGATGGAACATATGCTTTTTCCGGCTCTGCTTCAGGGAGATAAAGCCGCCGCACAGATCATCGCACAACTCGACCATATCGGTCGCCTATCCCGCCATTTCGACCTGGTGGCCATTATCAGGGGAGGCGGTGGTGAAGTTGGACTCTCCACCTTCAACCAATACAGCCTGGCTCGTGCCATTGCATTATTTCCCCTGCCGGTGATCACCGGCATCGGCCATGCCACCAACCAGACAGTAAGCGAAATGGTGGCCCATACCAACGCCATCACCCCCACCGAATTAGCCGACATGCTGATGGAATTGTTCGAAGGATTTCAGGATAAGCTGCACGAATCTACACGCAAAGTTGGCTACACTATCAGCATCCTGCGCGAACAAATGCTTGAGATATCGAAACTGCAACAGACATTGCAGCACTCAGCAAAAAGTCTTGTAAACAACCAGAAGGCAATCCAAAAACTGCTTTCCACTGCACTTGCTTCTAATGTGCAACTCCGTCTGCACAGCATGAAGCAGCAACTCGGCACAGGTACATACCGCCTGAAGCTAAATTGTACTGAGAAGTTGAATAAAAACAACTTTGTAATACAAAACAAGCAAACTGCATTGAATAAGGCTGCTGCAGGTTTTGTTGAACGGAACCTGACAACCCTTGATCAAGCCGAAAAGGTTGTTGAACTGCTTAACCCGCAACGTCTGCTCGAAAAGGGATATTCAATCACCTTACATAAAGGAAAACCGGTTCGGTATGCCGGACAATTAATGGCGGGTGATTCGATCACGACCATCGTGGCACAAGGCATTATCCATAGTGATGTTAAAGAAATTAAACCATAAATAAAATGACTAAAACACCCGATTACACAGCGGCTTTCAAGGAACTTAATGAAATTGTGAACGACATCGAAACGGGCGATATCACTGTGGATGCATTGTCGGAAAAGGTGAAACGCGCCGCCGAACTAATTGCCATCTGCAAGCAGAAGCTTCGTGCTACGGAACTGGACGTGCGCAAAATCCTGCAAGAGCTTGATGAAATTGAGACGGGAGGTGAAGTCAGAAGTAATTGACTTTCTATGGATAAACCTCCTAAAAGCAAACCCTGAAATATGTGACCCCGCTGGCGTTGGAATGATTTCCTGCTCTTTTCCTACGCGTCTATCTTGGCGTATTTGGCGTTGGCTTCGATGAATTCGCGGCGCGGGGGCACTTCGTCGCCCATCAGCATCGAGAATACGTGGTCGGCCTCTACCCCATTTTCGATGGTTACCTGCCTGAGTGTGCGTGTTTTGGGATCCATGGTGGTACTCCACAACTGTTCTGCATTCATCTCACCAAGACCTTTATAGCGCTGAATATGAACGCCTTTCTCTGATCCGTCCGCTGACCAGTCACGCACTGTTTGTTCGCGTTCTTCGTCCGACCAACAATATCGCTCCTGTTTGCCTTTGCGCAGGAGATATAAAGGCGGCGTGGCGATGTACACATAGCCCTTTTCGATCAGGTCGGTCATATACCTGAAGAAGAAGGTAAGTATTAAGGTGGCAATATGGCTTCCGTCGATGTCGGCATCGGTCATGATGATGATCTTGTGATAGCGCAGCCTTTCGATATTGAGTGCCTTGGAGTCGTCATCGGTACCGATGCTCACACCAAGTGCCGTAAAAATATTCTTGATTTCTTCGCTTTCGAAAATTTTGTGCGGCATGGCCTTTTCCACGTTGAGAATTTTACCCCTGAGGGGCAGGATGGCCTGAAAACGTCGGTCGCGGCCCTGTTTGGCTGTTCCGCCTGCCGAGTCGCCCTCCACGAGGTAAATCTCGGCCTGTGCGGGATCACGTTCCGAGCAGTCGGAAAGTTTTCCGGGAAGACCTGAGCCGGTGAGCACACTCTTACGCTGAACGAGTTCGCGGGCTTTACGGGCTGCATGACGCGCCGTTGCAGCAAGGATAACTTTATTAACAATGGTGCGCGCTTCTTTTGGATTCTCTTCCAGGTAATTGGTGAGGTGGTCGCTGACAATCTGGTCCACAATGCCCATCACTTCATTGTTGCCCAATTTGGTTTTGGTCTGCCCTTCAAACTGGGGCTCAGGCACTTTCACCGACAAGATAGCTGTGAGGCCTTCGCGGAAGTCATCACCATTGATGTCGAACTTAAGTTTGGCCAGCATTCCGGTTTTGTCAGCATATGCCTTAAGCGTACGGGTTAGGCCGCGACGGAAACCGGCAAGGTGTGTACCTCCTTCGTGCGTATTTATGTTGTTTACATATGAATGGAGGTTTTCGGCAAATGATGTGTTGTACTGCATGGCAATGGCTACAGGCACATCGTTGCGTTCACCTTCGATGGTAATGGGAGCAGGCATAAGCTTCTCGCGGCTTTCGTCGAGATAGGCAATAAAATCGGCCAGGCCGTTATCTGAATAAAAGGTTTCAGTTCTTGGAAGGTTATTATCATTCAGATCGCGCTCATCACTCAGGCTGATACGCACACCCTTGTTCAGATAGGCCAGCTCCCTCATGCGGCTTGCCAGAATACTGTAGTCATACTGCGTGACCATAAAGATGCTGTCGTCAGGCCTGAAATGGATGGTGGTTCCGTTGGCTTGCGATTCACCAACGGCCTTAACATCCTCCAGTGGTTTACCGCAGTTGTATTCCTGAACAAATACTTTACCTTCGCGATAAACAGTTGCTTTAAGATAGGTAGAAAGTGCGTTGACGCAACTCACACCCACGCCATGCAACCCCCCGGAAACTTTGTAAGAGCCTTTGTCGAATTTCCCTCCGGCATGCAGAACTGTCATTACCACTTCGAGTGCCGAACGGCCCTCTTTCTCGTGGATTCCTGTAGGTATCCCCCTTCCGTTGTCGGCAACGGTGATTGAATTATCAATATGAATGGTAATATCAATGGTGTCGCAATAACCACCCATTGCTTCGTCAATGGAGTTGTCCACTACTTCATACACCAGATGGTGCAGTCCGCGGACGTTAACATCGCCTATATACATGGCCGGGCGCTTGCGCACGGCTTCCAATCCTTCGAGTACCTGTATGTTTGATGCTGTGTACTGACTGTTTGCCAACTCTCTTTTTTCTTCCTCAGTCATTGTCAATAAATTAAATATCAATGAATAATTTAACGTGCAAAGGTACAAATAATAGGTAAGCGATGACCTGAATCAAACATAAGGATGAAACGAAGTTATCAACAAATCGTGATGCTGGACTGTTACTTATGCAACTGATTTATAATACGTAACCACAAAACACCCTAAATAATCAGCAATCAATGCCAGAAAATCACAATCGGTTGACTTGACCCTCATTATCGGACTTAAAAACTAAAAAATGGCGTTTTGAAACATCTAATCTTTAACACAACGGACCGGATATCCGTTGTTCTTGTTTCCTGACTCCGGATTTATAGCACCATTGTTGTAAACCAGAACCCAGGCTTTTGCGTTTGATTCACCCTGCTCAGTAGTTGTCCAGTGATACCCCCTTCCCATGGTCAGGAATGGCCCGAAATAAGCCCTGTATCCTGGTGCGAATCCACCAAATCCAAAGGCATCGAAACCATGATGTTTTACATCGGGATTCCAACGGGGATGATCTTCAGTATTGCAATCACCACCGAAAGGAGTTCCCTCTTTCCGGCACGATTTGATGGCATTGCCGGCCCCGTTAGCATTTCCGATTCCATTTGCATGCCCTTGGGCGACAACATAGTCAACAAGCATATTCCATTCTGAGTCTTTAGGCACATGCCAGCCTACCGGACAAATTCCATTCGGGTTGACAACCGCATGGTAGTTATACAAGGCTCCGTAAACAGGCTTCCATGATTCGTCGTTGCCATACCATGATAAAGCTCCGCTTGTGTTTTCCATCCAGGCTGCATTGTCTGAACCGGGGATCTCGATAAGGTCGCCGCTAGTGTAATGGGTTGTACGCAAATTTTGCCCGAGCCAGCATTGGTCGCCCATAACGACCGTTGAGTAAATGTTTCCATCATAATCCTCAACGGTTGAATAGCCACACAAAAATCCTTCAACTTTAAAAAAGAAAGTCAGGCTGTCGATGGCACTTAGGGGAAATGTAAGCACCGTTCCGTCAGTCTTGTGGATCAGGATATCCTGAGCATGCATATTACTGTGCATGAATAAACAGAGCGCTACAACTAAAAATGCTGATTTCATCATTGTTGCTTGTTAATGTTTTACAATAATTTTTTCGGTAATGGCCTCATTGTGTTGGCTTACCCTGCACACATAAGTTCCGGCAGTATAAAAAGTTGTATTCAGGACGAAATTGTATGTCCCCGGTTCATGCACTCCGAGGTCATGACGTTCGATAAGAACCCCTGTAAGACTGAATACGTCGAGCGCTACCTTTCCTTCTACGGCAAGCATATATTCAAAATTTATATGGTTATCAGCAGGATTCGGTGCTGTTTTTAAACTGATCAGCCGGATAATTGATTGCTTTAATTCCTCATCGATCGTGGAAATGTCAAAGGTTATCTTGTCAATTTCATCAATTGGGATTTCAACTGCATCGCCGAATTTCAGGTTAACCCTTAGATGATTCTGTGCGTTGCCCGCGAAAGACATCACAAAACATAACACAATCAATGCAGATGAACTCATAAAAAGTGATCGTTTCTTTTTCATAATTAGTGGGTTAAATGATTAATAAATTTAATACTAGATTAATCTGATAAAATTAATTAAATATCGCTT